>OKMX01000222.1_pt1 | contig 13811 bp, 11 predicted proteins | sample 1613551 | NCBI WGS metagenome assembly OKMX01 (sample SAMN04436865, study PRJEB24849) | human gut metagenome | biome: human gut; feature: NICU; material: stool | host: Homo sapiens | place: USA: Saint Louis, MO | collected 2011-10-01 | reverse complement strand
AGATTTTCTAGATGCATCTTATTTTACTCATAGAAAAAGCCCTTAGGAAATCCTAAAGGCTTAAGAAATTATTTTCTTTTTATTTTCTAACGAATTCTTTGGCTTTATTTTCACCAAGTCTACCAGCGTAAGCTGATACTACTAGGGCAAGAACAAGTCCTACAAATACAAGTACTGATCCTGCGGATGCCTTGTTAGAAGCATCTTCTGCTCCCTTTTTAGCTCCTTCTACAGTTTCGTCAACCTTATCACTTGCTTCGTCTGAAAGCTTGTTGATTTCTTCACTTGCATTGTTAATTGTCTTTTCAGCTTCTTTTGAAGCTTCTTGTAAGCCATTGTAGATGTTTTCAGAAACTTCGCTAGCTTCTTCTTCTGTAAGATCTGTGTTTTGTGCTACTGCATTGTCAATCGCTTCCTTATCAGCAGAATCTGCTATTGTTTTTGCTCTTTCAGATAATGAATCTGTTAGATTTTTAATAATTTGATCTTTGTTTTCTGGATTTACTGCTAGATCCTTAACTGCAGCTGTGATTTCATCTCTAGATTCTTGAAGTTGACCTTCTAGATAATCTGGTTGAAGTTCAGGAACTTCTGTGTCTGCTAGATATTGTTCTAGATTTCCTTGAAGTTCTTCTGTATCAACATCTGAAATTGCAGCTCCTGCCTTCTCAAGTGCCTTACTTCCTGCATCTCCTGCAACATCTGACACAGATCCTGCAACATTACCTACTGCATCTCCTGCAGTTCCAGCTACAGATCCAATCACATTTCCTGCCATTCCGAGTGCTGATGCTACTGCATTAAATACTAGAGTTATTAGTAGTAAGATTGTTAGCGCCCAAGTAATAGCTCCGTGAAGAAGACCTGTTGATCTTGCAGAATATCCTGCCACAAATCCTCCTGCGCAGAATGAAATGATTAGGGTAATAATTGTCCAAATACCTGTACCAACCCCAACTCCTGCCATTGGGTCACTGCTTGTTGGTGCAAATAAACCAAATCCTAGTGCTGCTGTTAGTAGACTTAGAACAGTAAATACTGCTGCCGCACTTACAGCACCTGCAAAAATTGAGCCCCAAGATAGGTTTTTACCAGCTTGGATAGGACTTGTCTCTTGTTCATATACAGCCCTGTTAGCTCTTCTGTTATTTTTTTCTGTCATTTTTCCTCCTTATGATATCAAATTATATACACTAATTCTTCCGAATTAATAAGCATCTTTTTTCTTTTATGCTTGTCTTAAATATATACCCAAATTTATCAAATTACCTACAATTTTTGTAAACTTCTTGTTCTCTAAGGATTTCAGCTACCATATCTCTGCCCTTTTGCATCTTCTTTATGTTTTTGATATCGAGTATTATTACATCTTTTTTGATTAAATCATTCTTACTCTTATCTGTTAGATAAGACGAATTTATAATAAGAATTGGCCTAAGTCTTGTATCCATGCCGGAAATCTTTTTAATCATTTCTTTGATGAAATTCTCATTCAAACTTTTTTCAAAATCATAATTTTTAATCTCTATTGCAAAACGCATATCCTTCTTCTTGGCATAAAGATCAAATCTGTGAGTTCTTTCAAATTCTTCCTGAAAGGGCTCGACCCTGTAGCCAGATTTCCTAAAGGCCTTGGCTATAAACTCTTCTGTAGTAAAGTCTAGGTTGATCTTTCTTAGGGCCTTCAAGAGATTTGTTGGATTTATCTTAAAGACTGCCCTATACTCTGTTCTTTCCCCATATCTTTTGATATCAAAGCCTATAACAAGATCATTTATCACATTGAAATTGCCGTGGGCTATGGCATTTCTTATATGGCGAAGAAGGGCCATTGTCTTTGTTTCACTAGAATCAGATAGAGTCATTACAAGCTTTTGCTCATCTACCCTTACCTTTCCTTCGAAGTTTCTCGCTAAGTTCTCGCTAATCTCTTCGGTAAAAAGTACATCTCTATCTTCTAATTTCATAGAAGCCATAATGTCTTTGAAAATATAATCATCATATTCAGGGTTTAAGAGAAGCTCGTTTTCCTTAGCCTGTTCAGATGAGATATTTGGCACATACCATAAGAGCATCTTTATGGCCTCATCGAGGTCTGGACTTAATTTTATTGGAATTTCCTTATGGTCTATAGAAAAATCCATAAGCTTTCCAGTAGTATTTATTTCAAACTTGTCTGTAATTTGCATTTTACAACCTTTCTTTTAGTATCTACTAATATCTTACCCAAATACATGCTTATTTTTCTATCTTCAAATAATTATAGGCGCCATCTAGGTCTAGTAAATTCCTCATGATATATTTAATCTTAAGATTTTCGCTTACAAGGTCCATATACTTATTTCCCAAAAGATAGGCCCTAAGAAGTTTCGGATTATTTTCTAGATAAGTTTGGATTTCACTTACTCCAACTGGATTTTTCCTAATTTCATTAAGTGTTTTTCTAATATTTTTTCCTCTAATGGTTGATGAAGAATCTATGAGCTTGTAAGTAGAAAGGCTAGACCTGATATTTAGCATAAGAGTAAGTGTTCTATTAATCCTTGTCCCACAAAATGTCCTAAGACCTTCCCCATCCTTATCATTAATTAGATAAAATCCTTCGGCATCAGGATTAGTCTTCAAACTATCAATTACTTCATTTATTTTGTCATTAAAGGAATACTCTTCTCTTTTTTCTATAATCGCTTCCATTTTTCTTCTAATCTCATTTGATACATCCCCTAGACTAGACGATCCAAAGTCAGGAGCCTTCCCTTCTTCTGCCTTGCTTACTGTAATTTTCTTAGCCTTGAGATTGATCGATTGAACTTCCCAGATGAGTCCTCCCAGATAGATTCCGTCTCCCTTCTTTAGGTCGATGGATTTTTCTATCTCTCCAATTTTGCCTTTTTCATTATAGACATGGAAGGTATCTGTACTTATAAATTGATTGTAGAAAGAACCCATTTTGAGGAGTTTCTCGCATTCCACTCCTCCTATATACTCATTTTCGAGTCTTTCGATAAAGCCATTTTCTAACATATGGGCAGTAATTTCCATAAATTCTTCATGGTCTATGCCAAAATCTAACTTCTTATCTAGACTTTCATAGTCCTTGATACTCAAACCGTTATTTTCCAAAAGAGTCGATAGGATTTGATGGGCAAATACATCGTAGGGAGCCTTTATAGGATCGATTTTATCAAGCCTTCCTCCCTTAAAGAGAATAATCGTAGCAAGTGACTGGACTAAGTCCCAAGGATTTGTAGCTATTTGATGGAGGATAGATTTGCCTGTCTTTCTACCTGACCTGCCTAGTCTTTGGGCAAGCGATAGGACTGAATTAGTCGACCCATACTGGCAAATCGAATGAACACTTCCTATATCGATTCCTAGCTCGAGGGTTGAAGTAGCACAGATGATGAAGTTCTCTCCCCTTCTATTTTTGGCAAAATCTTCGATTTCCTTTCTTTTATTCTTACTTACAGAAGAATGGTGGGAGAAGATTTGGGTTTTTATTTTCTCATCTCTTGCCTTTCTCTTAAGCTTAACGGCAAGCTCTTCGACAAGCTTTCTTGAATTTGGGAAGGCGAGCATGGAACCGTCAATTGCAAAGGATAGGATTTGATCCACCGTTTTATCGCTTATATGATTTTCCTCATTGTAAGAAATCGTAGCTTCTAGCTCATTTTTAGAAGAATCTACGATTAATTTAGTCTCTCTACCGTTATTAAAAAAGTTCTTACAAATATCGTAGTTTAAATCTCCTACCGTTGCGGAAAGTCCTATAAATCTCGGATTCTTTTCAGTGTAGGACAGAATTCTCTTAAGGAGACTTCTAAGCTGGCATCCCCTATTTCCAGTAAGAAAGCTATGGATCTCATCGACTATTATATAATCTATTCCTTTAAGTAAATTCCTCGCTTCAAAGCTTTTGTTTACAAAAATCGCTTCGAGAGATTCTGGAGTAATAAGGCAGATTCCCGAAGGATTTTCCAATAATTTTTCTTTTCTCGTCTGATTGGCCTCCCCATGCCAGCGAGTTACACTAATTCCAATCTCATCACACATGGCAAAGACCCTCTTAAACTGATCATTAATCAAGGCTATGAGAGGAGAAATATAAAGAATCCTAAGCCCCTTATCGAAGTCATTTGCTTCTGATATGGCAGGGAGAAAGGCCGCCTCAGTCTTACCCTGGGCTGTTGGTGCTATGAGGATAAGATTATCTTCGCTTCCAATAAACTCTTTGATGGAAGCTTCCTGAATTTTAGTTAGGCTTGGCCACTTATTCTTGTAGACAAACTCCCTCATAGGCCTTGATAATAGTAAATATGGATCTGTCATATGATAAATATATCGTCGTCGTGATCTTGGGGATCTTTTTCGAAAGGACTTGATAAATTTTGAAATTTACTTGATAAGATTTGATCTATACTTACTTGAGGGTTCTGTCTTTTAAGGTCTAGGATTTCAAGAAATTCCTTGATTACAGCCCTGGGTGTAAGAAACTCCTTAGCTCCAGGTCTATTGAGCTGGCCTTCCATATATTTTATAATATTCTCCTTATCCATGTGTATTTCTTCCTGGTAGTTGATATTATAAATATTTAGGAGATTTTCGAGGAGGGTGAAGATTTCCTCTTCTGTGAGGGGCTTAAGTAGAAGGGCTGTCTTTTTGGTATTAGTAAGGGATAAATTCGAATCATCTACACTCCCAAGCCTTCCAGCAAGGGCCCCGTAGGAGCTCATTCCTCTCGACTCATCAAAGACAGTAGCCCTCGTTGCACCAAAGTTTATGAAAAGATTCTTAGCCTTACCGCTTTTGGCCTCGTTATAAATATTTAATATCCTCTCATAATTTCTCTCGCGAGTTACGGATTGGGCGAGCTTATAGAGATTAACTGCCTCATCGAAATTAATCACAAAGCCCGAAAATCCAATTGAGTGAAAGAGTTCGGAAAGATTCTTGATAGCCTCGAAGTAATTGTCATCATTTATAATCTCTCCTATACCAAGCTCTCTTTTGGCCTCTGTCTTTGTAGAAATATCACCCCTAAGCCAGCGAATAGCCTTAGTCTTAAGGTCCCTATCATTACCAACAAGGCCTTCGTAGTATTTTACAATAGCCTGGCCCATCTCATAGGAAAGACCTACCGAGTCAAAGGCATCTATTGCATCGAGGATTTTTTCTTCAACTTCCTTCCTATATTCTCCCTTGATTAAGTCTTTCATTTCCCAAAGATTCTCGCTAGAAAGCTCTGTGAAGATTTTCATAATCCACTCTTCTACAATCTCTCCTAGGACATTTCCGCTCCTTTTAGTCTTAGTCTTGATATTATCGGCAATCTCCCTATAAAGGGCTTGAGCCTTCTTATCTGTTGCGTAAAACCTCCTCTGTGGAGCTAGGTCTATGGTAGATGTGACGAAGTTTTTGGATAGTGCAAGTTGCTCTATTGTAGCAAGCATAAAGGACTTGCCTGAACCGAAGTCGCCTACCCAAAACCTAAGATCACTTCCGCCCTTACTTACTTCATCAAGGACTCCAATTATCTCTTCTACTTCTGCACGTCTGCCTACAAGGAGGTGCTCTATGCCCATGTTTGGCACGATCCCTGCCTCTAGGGATTTGATTATCACTTGTGCTTGCTTAGGATTTATCTTTGCCATATATAATCTCCTTAATCATTTCTACATAGAAAGAATCTATAACTATCTTCCCATCTTCATTTACCAAAGTCTGATCGTCTATATAATCAAACAATTCATCATTAATATCTCCTATAAAGGAATTGAGGATTTTCCCTTCTTCTAGGGCGATTTTACTAGCCTCTGCTTCTTCAACAAATCCATTTTCAAGGATTAATTTAAGAAATTTCCTGCTAGTTTCGCTAATAAAAATGCCTTCATCTTCCTTTATATCTTTACTACCTTCCTCTATTTTTGTTTCTTGTCTGGGGGCTTCTTCGAAAATATCTGTATCGCCATCAGCCAAAAAATCTTCGACCATACTTACTGTCTTGTCCAAATCCTTCCTCGATGAATTAAGCTTATTCCTATCGATTTGGATTTTCTTCTTAGGCTTTTTATCTAGATTTAAAATCTCATCAATAAGCTCAATTGACACCTCTCTTGTTTCTACTAGGCTAATAAATATATCATAATTTTCTTCATGAATCAGGTCAAGAAGCCCTTTTTTGTCTTTATTTTGAAACTTTCCGTACTTAAACAAGTAATAAAAGCCTAGGACTTGGGTCGGAGGAAAATCTGCTTTGCTTAAATTTCTAGATAGCCTTTCCATATCGACTAGGTCCTTGTGGCTTTCGACGAAACTAATCTCTTTACTTAGATCAGCTTCTAGGATATACCTTTCCCAATCCTTTGTCTTTTTGGGATTTGCTAGAAGATAGTTTTCGAAGATTTCTTCTTTTCTCAAGTCGTCAATATTTTCATAGAAAAAATCTAGCTCTTTTAGGAAATATTCAAGCAAATCCATGGAGTCATTTTTTTCTAAAACTTCTACCTGCTTACTGGAATCTATTTTAGCATAAATCCAAAAATCTTCCCTGAACTTTTCCTCTGTAACTAGAAGGAGGGCTTCTAGGATAGATTTAGAAAGGGTGTAGGGACTAGTGTATTTTCTGATTTTTTCTGTATCGAGGCTTTTTTCATCCAGAGCTTTTTTAACAATAGTTAAATAAGATTCTACAAGAAGGTCCCTAGAAACTTTATGGGACCAAACTTGATTGAACCTTCGATTTACTTGACCTATAAGTTTCATCTCTTCTCTATTATAGGTAAGTTTACCCACAAGATTCTTATATTCTGACCAAAAGCCAAGATCATAAGTATCATCTGGGTCCTCATATGAAATATTCCTAGGTCTTTCTTCATTCTTATCTTCTATATTGAAATTAAATTCAACCTTGCCTAGCTTTCTCTTATAAGTTTTTTTCTTAGATTTCTTATCTAAGCCTTGTAAGTCTTTGAGCAAGCCATCAATTAAGTCAACCACATCATCAATCTTCATAAGTCCTCCTTCAAAATCCTCTTCCTTTCATTATACTTCTATATAGGATTTGTCTTTTACGTAAGGACACAAAAAAGCTGGCAAAGCCAGCTAATCAAGAAAATATTTTTAAGTAAATCTTAAAATCCTACATGTACGAACTCTTCGATAAAATTTTCTCCATTGATAAATCTACTGAAGACCTATACATATTTCCGAACTTTTGAAGGTGGATCATAAGGAGATAAAGTCTATAGAACTCGAGCCTTATAGGTCTTTCAGGATCTTTTCCTATATCTTTTAGATAAGTCCTATAGAAATTATCATCAAAGCCCGAAAATACTGTGCTTACTCCTATATCAAACTCCCAATCTCCATAAAGGGGCGCTGGATCGAAAAGATAAGCCCTACCCTCTACAGAAAACATGGCATTGCCTGGCCACAAGTCTCCATGAAGAAGGACGGGCTTACTTTCTCTTCTTCTAAGATAAGCATCTATCACTTTCCTAGTCTTTTCGTAAGTAGCAAGGTCTTCACTTGACCAGATCTTTTCTTCGATTAACTTATCTTTGAGCTTATCTAGCCTTTCTTCTAAAAAGACTTCTCTCCAAGTATCCTTAAAGGCGTTGGAAAAGGAAATGGAAGATCCACGGTAGGCAAAGTCAAAACCGAACTTGCCATTGGGACTTTTTATTTGGTGAACTTTCTTAAGCTCTCTAGCAAGATCAGCCGAGTTAAGCCATCTTCCCTCTTCTATATAATCTAGGAGAAGGTAGGCCCCCTCGTCATTTACTCCACTATCCAAAACTCTTGGAGCACTTACTCCATATTTCTCAAAAAGCTTAAGGCCTGCAATTTCTGCCTGGAAGAAGTTATTATCTCCTCCTCTTTGAAGCAGAAGAAAATATGGGCCCTTGTCTGTGTAGACCTTAAAGGCCTCGTTCACATCTCCTCCCCTCACACTTCTTATATCATAAGCTCCATCTATATTTAAATCTATCACATTATCACCTCCTATAACTTTTACCCAAAATAAAAAAGTCACACCAGCATAGCTGATATGACAATTCTATTCAAATGATTTAATTTTACGATCTTGCCAGTCTAAAGTAGATTCAACCACCTGATCTAAGACTTTTTGATAAATCTCTAGGTCCTTATCATCAATCTTACATGTAGCTTCTCTGACGAACTCTTCCGTTACTTGAGTTATTTCTCCGTACTTTTCCTCGCCTTTTTTTGAAAGACTTATAGCTTTTCTTCTCATATCTTCTTCGTCTAGCTTACGATCAATCAGTCCATCTCTTTCCATCCTGTCGAGTAGGCCTGTCATGGTTGACTCTCTTATGCTCATTTTCTTGGCCAAATCTTTTTGGTTAATTGCCCCAGCCAAATATATGTAGTACAAAGCAACACATTGGCTCCTGGTAAGTCCATACTTTAAAACGACATTGTTAAAGGCGTCATTTATGGCCTTAGCAGCTGTTGATGTTGCAATAGGCAAATACTCCTCAAATCTTTTCATAATATCTCTCCTTCCAGATACCATACCCCTTTGGCATCTCCTAAATTAGGGCATGAAAAGCCCTGTTCACCATTATATCTATGAATGAGACTTCTGTAAAGTTTGCTTAGGATAGTAAATAAATACAAAAAGGGACTGTTGCAGAATGAATAAAACGTACTGTTCTCGTTAGAAGAACCTCCACGAAAAATCTAATAAGCCGACAGGCTGTAAGCCTACATCAGTTGGCAGGCAGTAATAGGCCTACCGGCCAGGAGAGGTAAAATTTCCTAAGAGAACCTTCTAACGATGGTACGATGATTATTCATAGTTTTGCAACAGCCCCTTTGATTTGTAAAATTTATTAAGTTTAGTTTTCTATTTCCCTATACAAGGTCTCAAGATTCATTTCATTTCCTAGTCTGATGAGCTCTTGGGTTCTGTAGTCTAGGGAATTCATCAAATTATCGTCTTCTAGATATCTTGTCCCAACATAGGTCTTATCCAAATAGCCATATTCGTCAAAGGTCCTATCTACTATAGTTGTATGAGACTTAAAGGATTTAATCCTAGACTTATCTCCTGGTTTTTTTTCTATATTACATTCGACAAGTAGACCCTGCTCGACCCTGTAGTCTCCCTCGAAGGCCTCAGCCTTTTGGTTCGATAGAAGATTTCCTAAAGAGTAATAGATTAATCCGCTTCTTCCATCCTTACTCTCGTAAACTTCTTGAGGTTGGATTACGTGAGGGTGATTTCCTATAACTAGGTCTGCTCCCCAGTCAACCATATCGTGGGCAAGCTCTATTTGATCTTCTCTTGGATATGATGAATACTCTTCTCCCCAGTGAGGATAAACTACTATGAGGTCCACTTTTTTCTCCTTGAGTTCTTCTATATCAGTTTTAACTTGAGAAGGAGAAAGGGTATTTACCATATCTTCTTTCTCTTTGCTGTCTAGGAGATAGTCATTGCCATTTAGGATTTCTGTGTAGGAGAGAACTCCTATCTTTATCCCATTAACTTCCTTAATCACATAAGGTCTGTAGGAAGACTCACTCGTTCCAACATAGTCAAGACCATGTTCTTTGATAGCGTCAATTGTACTAGTAAGCCCCTCCACTCCAGTATCTAGGCAGTGGTTATTGGCTGTTGTCACAAGGTCTACTCCACTATCTTTGATAGCCTTATAGATATTTTCATTAGAGTTAAATAAAGGATAGCCTGATACTTCGTAATCTCCATTTACACTAAACTCGTTATTTAACATGAAGAAATCAAAGTCTTTGGCAAAATCCTTGATATCTTCGAAGGATCTCGAGTAATCATAGTCTCCCTCGCCATAGTTTAAAGCGTAGTCATTAATTGGCATATGAGGAATGATATCCCCTCCAAAGAGGAGCCTGGCTGTCTTTGTTTCTTCCTTTTTATCTTCTTTTTGCTTTTTGTTCTTTTCAATATAAGCATCTATTTCCGGATACCTATTATTTCTTACATCGTCCTTTTTTATCCTTCTTTCAAAGTCCTTCTTGTTTAGGGCATCGTCTTTTGAGCTTTCTGCCATATTACAAGCAACAAGACTTGTTATTATAAGAAAGATTAGGGAAAATATTCTTAATTTCTTTTTCATATCATCACTCTACCTGTGGTGAAATCTTAAGGTCTAGGAAAAGATCATTATACAAAATAGTACTTTCCTTATCTAGGGCCTTGAAGACTTCTAGTTTATTTATAATTTCATCGTCTGGATAAAGGGTCTTATCGCATCGAGCCTCAGGATCTATCAAATCCATAGCCTTCTTGTTTGGGGTCGCATACCAAATATAGTCTGCATTTTTGGCAGCATTTTCTGGCTCTAGCATGAAGTTGATAAAGGCATAAGCAGCCTCTTTGTTCTTGCTAGTTTTAGGAATAACCATATTATCAAACCAAATATTAGATCCTTCCTTTGGTATGACATAGGAAAGATTATCATTTGATTCGATGGCATTTGAGGCATCTCCTGAAAATGTTATGCCGACATTGGCTTCTTCTAGAGCCATATACATCCTTATCTCATCAGCAAGGATGGCCTTAACATTTCCCATAAATCCTATTAGCTCATCCCTTATTTCTGTAAGCTTTTCTGGATCTTCAGTATTTAGGCTTAAGTTATTTGCAAGTAGTCCTATCCCTAAAGTCTCACGAGCTCCATCGAAGCTAAGGATTTCCCCCTTAAACTTAGGATCCCACAAGCTTTTCCATGAATCAAAGTCAGCTTCCTGGTATTTTTTAGTATTATACAAAATACCAAAGGTTCCCCAAAGATAAGGAATCGAATATTCATTTCCCGGATCATATTCCCTATCTAAGAATCTCTCATCGATATTGGAAAGGCCCTCGATTTTCGAATGGTCAAGCTTTTCTAGTAGCCCCTGGTCTCTCATCATCTCTACTGCATATTCGCTAGGGATACATATATCAAAGTCGGTTGACTTTTGTTTAATCTTGGTTATCATTGCCTCATTTGAATCGAAGGTCTCCATAACTACATGATAGCCTGTTTCTTCCTCAAACTTATCCAAAAGTTCAGGATCTATATAATCTCCCCAATTGTATAAGTAAAAGGTATTTGCCTCAGTAGTTTCCTTTCCTCCAAGAAGAATGGACTTAAGACCTAGGAGGAGGAAAATTCCCACAATACAGGCTAGGAAAAATTTGTATACCTTATTCATCAACTTTTCTCCTTTCCATAATCTTCATCTCCCTTTGGCTGATAAAATAATAAATCACTACCAAAAAGAGAGATGCGAGAAACATCAAGGTCGATAGGGCATTTATCTCAAGGGAAATCCCCGTCCTAACTCTAGAGTAAATCTCAACAGAAAGGGTCGTAAAGCCAGATCCTGTCACGAAAAAGGTAACTGCGAAGTCATCCAAGGAGTAGGTCAAGGCCATGAAAAATCCTGTCAAAACTCCACTTGTGATATTTGGTAGGATGATCTTGTTAAGGATGGTTATATCACTTGCCCCCAGATCTTCTGCAGCAAGAATCATGGAAGGATTTAGGCTATAAAGCCTTGGCAAAACCATAAGAACTACTATAGGAATCGAGAAGGCTATGTGGGAGAGTAAAACTGTCATAAAGCCCATTGGTATCTTTATAAGGAAGGTAAAGAGAACCAAAAAGCTTGCTCCCATCATAACATCAGGCATAACCATAAGGACTGAGTTGAAGTTTAGGACTCTTTTTCTAATCCTCTCACTTCTAAGATAATATATGGCTATGGCTCCAATAGTCCCGATAATAGTTGCAATAAGACTTGATAGAAGCCCCAAGACTATAGTATTTATCACAATTGTCCAGAGCCTTGTATCATGAAAGACTTCCCTGTAATGGTCCAGGGAAAAGCCTAGGAAGGAATTCATATTATTCCCACTATTGAAGGAAAAGAATATGAGATAGGCTATAGGCAGATACAAGAGGATAAAGATAAATATTAAATATAAATCTGAAATTTTAAATTTTTTCTTCATTAATTTTTATCCTTTCTAGTATTTAGGGCACTCATTACTACAAACATAAGTACGATTAGGACAAGGCCGATAGTTGCTCCCATGCCCCAGTTTTGGGTAACCAGATAATGCTCCTCAACCGCAGTTCCCAGGGTTATAATCTTATTTCCTCCTATTATCCTTGTAATTAGAAAGAGAGATAGGGATGGAATAAATACTGCCTGACTTCCAGCTATTACTCCATCCATAGAAAGGGGTAGGATAATTTTCCTAAAAGTCTGCCACCTACTTGCCCCCAAGTCCTCGCTTGCAATTAGATACTCATTTGGTATCGAATCAAGGGCCCTAAAGATTGGAAGAATCATAAAGGGAAGCTCCACATAAGATGCTACCAGAACAAAGGCCGGGTTGGTGAACAAAAGCCCCTCGCTTACTAGCGAAAATATCTGGGCAATGGGTCCGTGTTTGCTCAAAAGTCCGATAAAGGCATAGGCCTTAAGCAAAAGATTAATCCAAGTAGGAAGGGTGACCAAAAGGAGGAAAAACTCCTTGTTTCTTGAATTAGTCAGAAAATAGGCAAAGGGATAGGCCAAAATCAGTGTCGTTATCGTTATCAAAAATGCCGTCAAGAATGAATTTAGGGTCATTTTGATATAATTTCCAGAAGAAAAGTAGGAAATATAATTGTCAAAAGTAAAGTTGCCATAAATATCAAAGAAAGATTGATACAAGAGCATGGCAATAGGTGCGATTATAAAAAGTACGATCCACAAATAATATAGGCTTGATAGGGCTCTGTATTTTTTATTCATCGTCATCTCCTATAGCATATTTCTCTATTCTCTTATCGAAGTCATCTTCTGATTCGTTAAATCTCATTACATGGATATCACTAGGATCTATGGAAATGCCCACCACATCGCCTTCTTCAAATCTCTTGGTTGTGTGAATCTTCCATCTGAAATTATCTTCATCAAAGCAGATTAGTTCATTAAAGACTCCTCTAAACAAGACATTGTCCACACTCATCTTGATATCTGCATCCTCATCCTTTGATACACTGATATCTTCAGGTCTTATAACTACTTCTACTTTCTCTCCCTTAGGGATTCCCGCATCTTCACAGACAAAGTCTTTATTGGAAAACTCTACCAGATAATCATCTTTCATCACGGCACTTAGGATATTGCTCTCTCCGATAAACTCCGCAACGTATCTGTTAATTGGCTCATCGTATATATCTGTAGGCGAACCCGATTGGACGATCTCTCCCTTATCCATTACGAAAATCTCATCAGATAGGGCTAGAGCCTCTTCTTGATCATGAGTTACAAATACAAAGGTAATACCAAGCTCCCATTGGATATTTGAAAGGAGGACTTGCATGGACTTTCTAAGCTTCATATCAAGGGCTGACAAAGGCTCATCTAAGAGCAAAACGTCTGGTCGATTTACTATAGCACGAGCTATAGCAACTCTCTGTCTTTGCCCACCTGACATTTGGGATATTTTTCTTTTCTCAAAGCCAGAAAGATTTACCATATCGAGGGCCTTTTTGACCTCTTCTTTGATTAGCTTCTTATCCATCTTCTTGATATTTAAGCCGAAGGCAACATTATCGTAGACATTCATATGAGGAAAGAGAGAATAATTCTGAAAAACTGTATTTACCTTTCTCTTGTTGGCTGGAGTATTACTTACGTCTTCTCCATTTATAAATACATCCCCACTAGTCTGCTCGACAAAGCCTGCTATTATATTTAGTATTGTGGTCTTCCCGCAACCTGATGGGCCCAACAGTGTATAAAACTTTCCCTTCTCA
>OKMX01000218.1_pt1 | contig 14121 bp, 2 predicted proteins | sample 1613551 | NCBI WGS metagenome assembly OKMX01 (sample SAMN04436865, study PRJEB24849) | human gut metagenome | biome: human gut; feature: NICU; material: stool | host: Homo sapiens | place: USA: Saint Louis, MO | collected 2011-10-01 | reverse complement strand
CACCCGCAGCCACACCCGCAGCCGACAGAGCCAGCAGCGGCAGCACCGCAGCACCGGTCTTGGACAGCGACTTGCCACCCTTACCAGGCTTGGTGGTCTTGCCGGGCTTGCCAGGCTTGTCCGTACCAGGAGTGCTCGGCTCGTCAGTCGGACCACCCGTCGGCTCAGTGACCTTCTGGTACACGTACGTGACCGTCTGATCGGCCTTGGCGAAGGTGCCGCTCTCCGGAGCGGAGCCCTTCTGCAGCTCCTTGAACTCGTAGCCGTCAATCGACTTCTTCTCAGCCGTGTAGGCCGCGCCCACGGCGCCCGTGAGCGTCTCGGGGCCGGCGATCTCGTTCCCCTGCTCGTCCATATACTTCACGGTGACGGTGCCGGAGGCGATCTTCATCGAGAGCTGGATCGTGTCGTCATCGGTCGCAAGAGCGTCCTTGCCGTCGGCGAGCTGCTTCGCCGTCCAGTCGAAGACGAAGACCTCGCGCCTGCCGGAGGCCGACGTCGCCACCGCGCCGAACTCGCCGGTCACGGTGCCCGTCGAGGTGAGGACGGTGCCCGCGGCCAGGTCGCTCGCGATCTTGATGCCGGGGACGGTCACCTTGAGCTCGGTGCCCCCGTTCACGCCCGAGGCGTCGACCGCCGCCTTGAGCTTGGCGTAGGTGTCGAGCGAGGCGGCGTCCTTGAGCCCGAAGGTGATCGTGACCTTCTGACCCTCAACCTTCACGCCGGTGATCTCGAAGGTGTCACCCAGGCCCTCCGCGGCCTTGGCCACGTCCTCCTTGGTGAGGTCCGCCGGGAGCATCATGCCCTCCGGCACCGTCATCGTCGCGGTGAAGCCGAAGTTCTTCACGTCCACCGCGATGGTGCCGCCGTCGGGGTTGCCGAAGCGGCCCTCGATGGCGGCCATCTGCTGCTTGATCGTGTCGATCTTCACCAGGCCCGTGAGGTTGATGCTCGAGCCCACCGCCACCTCGGGCGTGGCCTCGTGCGTCGTGTCGGAGCCGGTGAGCATGTCGCCCGGGAGCTCCTGCGCGATCGACTGCGGGATCACGGCCGTGAAGCGGATGGAGGCGTCCCCACCGGCCACGGCGTCCTTACCCTCAGCCCACTGCTCGCCCGTCCACGCGAAGGAGAAGGCCTTCGCGGTGCCTGCGGCGGAGGTGGCGATCGCCTTGAACCGGCCGTCCACCGTGCCGCGGACCACGAGCTGCTGCCCAGCCTGGACATCGTCGTTCACGGTCACGCCGGGAACGGTGACCCTGAGCCAGGCGCCGCCGCTCACGCCCGCGGCATCGACCGCAGCCTTGAGCTTGGCGTAGGTGTCGAGCGAGGCGGCGTTCTTGAGGCCGAAGGTGATCGTGACCTTCTGGCCCTCGGCCTTCGCCTCGGTGATCTCGAAGGTCTCCGCGAGGCCCTCGGGAACCACCGTGCCCGCGGAGATGTTCTCGGGCAGCGTCATGCCGTCCGGGACCGTAAGCGTGGCGGTGAAACCGAAGTCCTTGACGTCGATCGCGATCGTCGAGCCGTCGGGATTACCGAACTGGCCCTCGATGCCCGCCATCTGCTGCTTGATGCCGTCGATCTTGACCGCGCCCGTGAGGTCGAGCGTGCGACCCGGGTAGACGGCATAGACCGCCTCATGCTCGGTGTCACCACCAGACAGGATATCGCCGGGGAGCGTGAGCTGCTGCGGGGCGGGCGGGGTCTGAACGGTGAACGTGATGCGCGCGTCGTCGCCGGGCGTGGCGGCGTCCTTGCCCTTGGCCCACTGCGTGCCGTTCCAACGGAACGAGAACGTCTTGGTAGTGCCGGTGGCAGAGGTGGCGTTCGCCTTGAAGAAGCCAGCGACGGTGCCCACGGTGGTGAGCTTCGTGTTGTCAGCCACGGTGTCGGCGATCTTCACGCCGGGGACCGTGATCTTGAGCCAGGAGTTCTCGCCCTCGGTGACGCCGGACGCCTGCACGGCGGCCTTGAGCTTGGCGTAGGTGTCAAGCGAGGCAGCGTCCTTCAGGCCGAAGGTGATCGTGACCTTCTGGCCCTCGGCCTTCACGTCGGTGACCTCGAAGGTGTTCTTCAGGGTGTCCTCGCCCGTGACCGGATCCGTGGTGGTCACCTTGGCCTTGTCGAGGCCCTCGGGCAGGGACATGCCCTCGGGCAGGGTCATCGTGGCGGTGAAGCCGAAGCCCTTGATGTCCACGGCGATGGTGCTGCCGTCCGGGTTGCCGAACTGGTTCTCGATGCCCCCCATCTGGCCCTTGATGCCGGTGATGTTCACCGCGCCGGTGAGGTCGATGCTCGTGCCGGCGAAGGCCGGGTATGCATCCTCGTGCTCGGTGTTGGCGCCGGAGAGGATGTCCGACGGAAGGTCGAGATCCAACGGGCTCGGCGTGGCGAGGGTGAGCTGGATAGTGCTGAGATCGGCGGCCAGCTTGTCCTTACCGTCCTCGATCTGCGCGCCCGTCCAGATGAAGGAGAAGTCCTTCTCGGTGCCGGCGGCCGAGGTGGCCACAGCGTCGAAGGTACCGGTGACCGTGCCGACCGTGGTCAGCGTGGCGCCGTCCGCGACGTCCTCGTTCACGGTGATGCCCGGGACGGTGAGCTTCATGGTGTCGGCGAGCAGGTTCACGGCATCGTGCAGCTGCTTGTAGTTGGTGATGCCGTCCTTGAGCGCGAAGGTCACGGTGACGCTCTTGCCGTCGGTGGCGGGCGTCACCTCGCTCACGCTGAAGGTGTCCGCGAACCCGGTGGGGACCACCGTGGCTGCGGAAAGGTTCGCGGGGAGCGTCAGCCCCTCGGGCACCGTGAAGGTGGCCGTGAACGCAGAGGAGAGATCGCTGAGCCTGATCGAGGAGAGGTGCGACGGGTTGCCGAACTGGGCCTCGATCGCGGCCATCTGCGTCTTCACCGTCTTGGCGTCGATCGTGCCGGTGAGGTTGATCTTGTCACCCTGCTGAACACCAGCAGCCTCACCATTCGTCGTGTTGGTACCGACCTGCTTCTGCTGCTCCTCGGTGGCGTTCGCCGGCTGCACGTACACGAGCATGTCGGCGGGCAGCGAGGCCTCAAACGGCTTCTTCACGAGGATGGTCTGCTGGATGGTGGTGTCGTCCTTGGCACGGAAGTCCCTGCCGGCAGCGATCTGCGTACCGTTCCAGCTGATGTTGAAGCGGACCGCGTCGTCGGCGGTGGTGTTCGCAACCGAGGTGAACGTGCCCGTGACAACACCGGTGACGGTGAGCTCGTCGCCGTTCTTCACGGCGTTACCGTCCAGGCTGAACCCAGGGATCTCGAGCGTGATCTGATCAGTGATGGGGCTCGTGCCCGCCATGCGGAACGCGGTCTGCGTGCCCGTGGCTCCCACGGCGGCCTTGAGCTCCTCATAGCTCGTGTAGGCCTTCTTGAGCCCGAAGTTCACCGTGACCTCCTGGCCATCCACGGATGCGGACTTAACCTCGAAGAGGTCGCCGAGGCCGGTGGCCGTGACCTGGTCTGCCGCGAGGCCCTTCGGCGCGACGACGCCGTCGGGCAGCGTCAGTGTGGCGGTGAAGGTGGACGCAGTGCCCGTGAGATTGATGTCGGCGGGCTTGGCCTTCGGGAAGCGACCCTCGATGGCCGTCATCTGCTGCTTGATGGTGGAGACATCCACCGCGCCGGTCAGGCTGAAGGAGTCCTTGCCGTCAGCGAGTACCTTGAGGGCAGATTTGCTGTCCTTCTGACCAGGCTTGGACTCTCCCCACAGGTCGGCGGGGAGCTTGGTCTCGAGGTCCATCGCAGGGGTGCTCGTGTCGGGCGTCCAGGCGAGGTAGTAGGTGGTATCGGCCGTGAAGGCTGGGTCGGCGCCGGGCGTCGTCCAAATGAAGACCTTCGTGTCATCAAACCGAAGCTTAGAGCCTTCCCCATCAGACGCCGTGCTCCACTGCGTGGAGCTCCCCAGCTTCGAGCCAGCCTTCGTCGCCGCGGCGGCCGTCGGCGTGATCTGGCCGCGCGCGAAGCTGCCGAGCACTTCGGAAAGCTTCTGGTTGTAGGTCGCGCCCTTCGTGATCACCGCGACCTCGCCGCCGAGCACGGGATCGGTCTCAATGGTGAAGATATCGGGGTTCTTCTTGAACACGCTGTCGGCACCGAAGGTGCCGCCGTTGGCGGAGAAGGCCACGCGGTAGGTGTCGGTGTCGAACTGGGCGTACACGTCGATCTGGGTGATGTCGCCCGTGAAAGCAAGCGTGGAGCCCGCGGCGATCTCATCGCTTGAGGCACCGGAGGCCGCCGTCCACTTCGTGAAGGTCTTGCCGGCGATCGCAAACTCCGAGTTGGCCTTGACCACCTCGTCATAGGAGAGCGCAGTGGCCGAGTCCTCGGACGCAGCGATGTTCTGGATGTAGTCCACACCGTTGCCGTTGTGGTAGATGACCGTCTTAGACTCCCACTTGGCATAGACGTCGGTGTCGGCGTCGAACTGGGTGGTAGCGAAATCGAAGGCGTACTCCGCACCGGCGGCGTCCTTGTAGAACCAGCCGAGGAACTTCACGCCGGCCGAGTCCGTGGGCGTGCCAACATCGGCCGTACCCGCCACGAAGCCGAGCCGGTAGCCGCGCACGGTGCTCTGGGTCTTGTCCTTCGTCGTGCCGTCGGCGAACTTCGCGTTGCCGTTGTTCAGCTTGAACGTAACCTTGGCCGCCGGGGCGAACACGTACTTGTTGCCATCAGGCGAGCCGTTGGCCACCTGGTACTCGTAGCGCACGCCGTTCTTGTTGATGGGGTTGAACGAGCCCAGCGAGGCGTCGGCGAGCGTGAAGTAGGAGAGCATCTCGTCGCCGTTGGCCGCGCCGTTGGTGGGCGTGGTGATGGCGGCGTTGAAGCTCGGGTCGTAGGTGACGTAGAACGAGCCGCCCGTGACCACATACGAGCCGCCAGTGCTGCGGTCGGCGCCGCCGTTGTCGTAGGTCTTGTTCTTGTGGTCGGTGATCACCTGGCTGTTGCCGCTGAAGGTGATGCTTGAGGTGCCGCGTGTGCCGTAGGACGGGTAGGTGTCGATGTTCGAGGTCTCGAGCGTGGAGTCGACAAAGTTGACATGGGCGCTATTGGAGTTGATGTTGAGGCCGCCGCCGTCACGCCCAAGCATGTCCTTGCCGATGCTGTTCTTGATGACGATCTTCGACCCGCCCGTCACGTTGAACGACTTCGAGCCGCTCGCGACTGAGATGCGGCCGCCGTCTGCCGTGAGCGTGGAGCCGTTCGCGATGGTCGGATCGTTCGCGAAGGTGATGGCCTGGCGGTAGGCGGACGCGGCCGTCGCCTTGTTGATGTAGAGGTCGGAGTGGTCGAGCGAGAAGGTCCGACCGTTGTTGATGTAGAACCAGGTCTGCGTCGTGGTCAGCGAGGCGTTCTTCATCGGGGCGAGGGCGTAGTGCTCCGGCCCGTTCGTCGTCGCTGTCGCCGTGATCGTCGCGTTCGTGATCGAGCCGTTCTGCAGGTCGGCACCGCTCGTGCCTGTGGCGTTGATAGCCACGCTTGAGCGGTCCGCGGACCCCTCGATCACACCGCCGTTGAGGTTGAGGGCACGGTTGCCGCCGCTGATGGTATACGTGCCGTCGATGAGCTTCGCACCGGCGTTCATCTGAATCGCAACGTTGAACCCGGTCATCGTGAGCGTGTTCGCACCCGCGGTGAGGGTGGCGCCGTTCGCGAGCGTGATGCCGCTGGCGTTCGTCGCAGCCGCGATCGTGGTGTTCCCGGCGATCTTGAGCGTGACGCCCGACGGGATCGTGACGTTGGTCCAGCCCGTGAAGTCACCGGAGAGGTTGATCGTGGCGATGCCCGGGTTCGCCGTCTGGACCTCGAGCGCCTTCTTCATCGTCGCAAGGGCCTGGTCGGCAGACGAGCCATCATTGTCGTCGCTGCCCGTGGAGCTCACCCAGATCTCGGTGATCGCAGCGGGATCAGCGACGGCGTCAGCGCCCGCATCCTTCTCAGCGACGGCGGCTGGCGGCGCTGCCTGGGCAGGCGAGCTGTCCGTGTCAGTCTCGGCCGGTGCAGCCGGCTCGACCGCGGGGTCTCCGGCGTCAGCCTCCCCTTGAGAGGCGTCAGCTGTAGACGTAGCAGGGACCGGGTCAGTGTCTGCGAACGCTGCGGCGCCGGGGAACGCCATGCCTAGGGACACCAGTGTGGCAACTAGTGCAGAAATGATCCGCTTTGGACGGGTTGAACGTTGCATCACGAGTCTCCTCTAGGAAGTCTTCAACTCCTGATGGTACCAAGCAAGGTCATGGAAAATACATGCCGTTTATTCAAGAACATGTGCTCCACGAGCATGACTCTGCCAACACTCCAGAGTCTGGGCGAGAGCCATCCAGATGGCCCTGCCACGACGGCTCAAGCGCCATCTGACGGTCAAGACGCCGGTGGGTCCGGCAGGGAGATCCTCTCTCCGCCGGCCCCACCGGGTCAGTGTCGGTCTAGTACCGCTCGCGATCAGGCCTCGTTACGACGACGCCGGGCCAGCAGCCCCGCACCCGCAGCCACACCCGCAGCCGACAGAGCCAGCAGCGGCAGCACCGCAGCACCAGTCTTGGACAGCGACTTGCCACCCTTACCAGGCTTGGTGGTCTTGCTGGGCTTGCCAGGCTTGTCCGTGGGACCACCAGTCGGCTCAGTGACCTTCTGGTACACGTACGTGACCGTCTGATCGGCCTCGGTGTAGGCGCCCTTCGCGTTCGCCGGGGTTGCCTTCAGCTCGTAGCCCTCGATGTCCTTGGCCGCGGTCTCGTAGGCGTCACCCACGTTCCCCGTCAGCGTCACGGACTCAGCGATCTCCTTGCCGTCCTCGTCCACGTACTTCACGGTAACGGTGCCGGTCCTCACCTCAGGGGCCTTGACCTTGAGGGTGAGCTGGATGGTCTTGTCATCGGTCGCCGGGAGGTCCTTGCCGTCCTCCCACTGGGTCGCGTCCCAGGTGAAGGCGTACACCTGACGCTTGCCGGACGCGGAGGTAGCCACCGCACCGAACTCACCCGTCACGGTCCCCACCGAGGTCAGCGTCGTGTCAGCCTCCAGGCCGTCAGCAACCTCGAGACCGTTGAAGGTGAGCTTCATCCAGTCACCAGCACCCGCCACCGCAGCCTTGAGCTTGGCATAGTCAGTGATCGCGCTGGGGTCCGTCAGCTCGAACTTGACCGTAGCCACATTGCCCTTCGCAGTCACCGAGGAGACCTTGAAGGCGTCACCGAAGGTGTCGCCGGTATCGACGTTCCCCATACCGAAGCCGGCCGGGTAGGACATACCCTCCGGAAGCGTCAGCGTGGCCGTGAAGCCGAAGCCCTTGACGTCGATGCCGATGGTCTTGAACTGCTCCTCGGTCTTCACATCGAACTGGGCCTCGATCATGGCCATCTGCGTCTTGATGCCGGTCGTGTCGATCTGGCCGGTCAGGCTCACCGTGGAACCGGCCTCGACCTCGGGCGTGGCGTCCTTCGTCGTGTCCTCACCGATCAGCAGGTCACCAGGAAGGCCGAGCGCCGTCGGAGCCGGAATCACGGCCGTGAAGCGGATCGAATTGTCACCCTCGGGAGCGACCTTGTCCTTACCCTCGGCCCACTGCTCGCCAGCCCAGGTGAAGGAGAAGGCCTTCACAGTGCCGGAGGCGGAGGTGGCGATCGCGTCGAAGAAGCCCTCAACAGTCCCGTTCACGGTCAGCTGCTCGCCGGCCTCCACGCTGTCGGCGATTGTCACGCCAGGGACAGTGATCGTCAGCCAAGTACCGTCCACGCCCGCGGCGTTCACCGCGGCCTTGAGATCGGCATAGGTCTTGATGAAGTCCCCGTTCTTGGGATCAGTCAGACGGTCTGCGAGGGCGAAGGTGACCGTGAAGGTCCTCCCCTCGACCTTGGTGGAGGAGACCTTGAAGGTATTCGCGAGGCCGCCAGAGGTGACCTTCGAGAGGTCGGACGGGAGCGTCATGCCGTCCGGCACCGTCATCGTGGCCGTGAAGCCGAAGCCCTTGACGTCGACACCGATTGTCTCGGCACCGGGGTTACCGAACTGGCCCTCGATGGCCGCCATCTGCTCCTTGATGCCGGAGATGTTCACCGCACCAGTGAGGTCGAGCGTGCGACCCGGGTAGACGGCATAGACCGCCTCATGCTCGGTGTCACCGCCGGAGAGGATATCGCCGGGGAGCCCGAGCGCCGTCGGCGCCGGGATACGCGTGGTGTAGCGGATCGAGGCGTCGCCGTCAGGCGCCGCCGCGTCTTTACCATCCGCCCACTGGCTGCCGTTCCAGCGGAACGAGAAGGTGCGCTGGGTTCCCGAGGCGCCCGTGGCCACGGCCTTGAAGAAGCCGGACACGGCGCCGGTCACCGTGAGGTCCGTGTTCAGGGGCGCATCCTGGGTGACCTTCACACCCGGCACAGTGATCTTGAGCCAGGAGCTCTCGCCCTCAGCGACACCTGCCGCAGCCACGGCCTGCTTGAGCTGGAAGTAGTTCGTGATCCGCTCAGACCCACTCGTCAGCCGGTCCGCAAGCTCGAAGGTGACCGTGAAGGTCTTCCCATCAACCTTGGTGGAGGAGACCTTGAAGGTGCGTGCGAGGCCGTCCGCCGTGACCTTTGAGAGGTCCGTGGGCAGCTCCATGCCCTCAGGCACCGTCATCGTCGCCGTGAAACCGAAGCCCTTGAGGTCCACGGCAATCGTCTTCGGGTCGGGCTTGTTGAACTGGCCCTCGATGGCCTCCATCTGCTCCTTGATGCCGGTGATGTCCACCGCGCCCGTCAGGTCCACGGTGTCGCCGCGCAGCGTCTGGTGCACGGAGGCGTGCTCGGTCTCGCCATCACCAAGGATGTCGGACGGCAGATCGAGGTCAAGCGGGGTCGGCGTAGCGACGGTGAGCTGGATCACGTCGCCCGTGGCGCGCGCGTCGCGGCCCTCATCAGTCTGCGTGCCGGTCCACTTGAACGAGAAGTCGCGGACCTTGCCCGACTCGCCGGTGGCCACGGCGCTGAAGGTACCGGAGACCCCGCCGGTGACGGTGAGCTCGGTGCCGTCGGCCACGCCCTCGTCGATCGCGATACCTGGGACGGTGAGCTTCATCGTGTCATCAAGCGCATACACGGCCGCCTTGAGGTCGGCGTAGGTCTTGATGCCCGAAGCGTTCTTCAGGTTGAAGGTGACGGTGACGGTCTTGCCCTCAACCTTGAGATCGCTCACCTCGAAGGTGTCAGCGAACCCGGTGTCAACCACCGTGTCCTTGGTGAGGACCGCGGGGAGCGTCATGCCCTCAGGCACCGTGAAGGTGGCCGTGAAGGTGGAGGCGGGGTCGGCGATCGAAATGGCCTTCTGGCCGTTCTCGTCGTTTACCACGCCGTACGTGGCCTCGATGCCGACCATCTGGTCCTTGATGCTCTTAGTATCAATCGTGCCGGTCAGGTTGATCTTGTCACCCTGGTAGACGCCAAGAGGAGCCTTGCTCGTGGTGTCAGTCCCCGCACTTGGGGCAGCCTCGCCGGCGCGCTGCGCCGAAGCAAGCATGTCCGCCGGGAGCCCCAGCTCAAGAGCCTTCTTCACGAGGATCGTCTGCTGAATGGTGGTGTCGTCAGTGGCACGAACGTCCTTACCGCCCTCGACCTGGGTACCATTCCAGGACAAGTCGAACTTGACGGCAGCGTCCCCACCCTGGGCGAGGGCCTGCATGGAGCCCGCCACGGTTCCCGTGGCCGTGAGCTCGCCAGCGCCGACGCCCTCAGCGAGCGTGAAGCCCGGAATCGTCAGGGTGATCTGGTCTGTGAACGGGCTCGTGGGAGCAGCCCGGAAAGCCGCCCCAGTTGGTGCTACTCCGTTGCCCGCACCATTCACGGCCTCCTTGAGGCCGAGGTAGGTATCGAAGGACTGGGTGAGACCAAGCTTCACCGTGACGGTCCGCCCGCTCACGGTGACAGCGTCGACCTTGAAGAGGCTGCCCAGACCCTCAGCCTCGACCTTCGAGGCATCGAGATCAGAGGGAACGGTGACCCCCTCAGGCAGCGTGAGTGCGGCCGTGAAGGTGGAGGTAGTGCCCGAGAGCCTGATGTCCTCCGGCTTCACGCCCGGGAACTGCCCCTCGATGGCGGTCATCTGCTGCTTGATGGCCGAGACGTCCACCGCACCAGTCAGGCTGAAGGACTCGCCCGCATCCGCGTCCACGATCAACGCCGACTTGCTGTCAGCCTGACCCGAGGCAGAATCACCCCACATGTCAGCATTGATGGTGCCCTGGTAGGGGAAGGGGGTGACGTTCAGCTGCCACTGGGCATAGAGGTCCACACTCGCCACATCCTCGGCGAGCGTGCGATCATCGCCCGGGTTCACAGTCTCACCCGTACCATCAGCCTTCGTATTCCAGGACACGAAAGTACGACCCTGGGCGTTGAATGCAGGCTCCTTGGCGGCAGCGTCCGCAACGGAGATCGCCGTGTAGGCGCGGTCGGGCGCGCTGTAAGTCGCCGCGTAGGCGGTATCCGTAGCGAGGTTCGTGTGATAGACCACGCTGTACTTCACGGCCGGGTTCTCCCACTTCGCGTACACCGTCATGTCGCCAGTCACGGCCGTGGCAGCCGCGTCGAATGCCTGTTCCTTGCCGGAGGCATCCTTGTAGAACCAACCCAGGAACTCATACCCCTCAGCCGACGGCTCAGCCGGCACCTCAGTCGAACCCGCCACCACCGAGCTCGCCACCGCCACCGCATGACCACGAATAGCCTTCACAGTCTTATCAGCCGTGGACTTGTCAGCGAACTTCGCTGCAGAGATCTTCGCGTCGTCGGCGAGAGCAGGGTCGTTCAGCGCGAACGTCATCGTGGCGGCCGGGACCCACACGTGCTTCTGGCCGTCGCTCGTGGCGTTAGCGACGCGGTACTCATAGGCCTGGCCGTTCTTGTTCAAGGGGTTCAACACACTCACCGACGAATCGGCGAGTGTGAAGAGGGAGAGCTTCTCGTTGCCATTGGCCTCACCGTTGGTGGCCTGGGTATTGGCAAGGTTCGATTTGCCATCAAAGGCCGTGAGATACGACCCGCCGGTCACCACGAAGGCCTGGCCGGTCGGACCGAGTGCGATTCCGTCATAGGTGGTCGCACCCGTGCCCTTCGCCGGGGTCAGGAGCACAGTGTCACCCGTGAGCGTGACGGAGGAACGATCGTTGACCGCCTCGCTTGACCCGCCGACGACGATCTTCGTCTGGCTGACGTTCTCGTCCACCTTGATCGTCGAGCTGTCGAAGGTGACGTTGGCGCCCCAGTTGATGTTCATGGCGCCCATGCCGGAGTTCTTGACCTCGATGGTTGAGTTCCGATAGGTCTGGCGCCCCTGCATCGTGAAGACTGCGCCGTCCACGATGATGTGGGAACCCTCGATCAGCGAGGGGGTGCCACCGATAAAGCCCAGCGCTTCCTTGTCGAGGACGAAGCCGAAGAAGTTCTTCTTCGTGAAGGTGCCCTTCACCATGAATGTAGAGTCCTTCATCTGCACGGTGGAGCTGGCGCCCTGGACATTGAAACGGATTCCCTCTGTGGACATTGAGACATCGTCTAGGTAAAGTGACGCGCCGCGCCCGCCCCAGGGGCCATAGTCTGGATCATCCTTCTTTGCCATCACAGGGATTCCGGACACCTTGAGCGTGGCGTGAGCAAACCGCGCGGTGCCTGAGTAGAAGAACGCGCGGCCCGTCTGGGCACCGGTCGTGGAGTCGATCGAGATGTTCAGGGCCTCACGGCTGGTACCGGTGATGGCGCCCTGGGCGTTCAGACCCACCTTGTTACCGTTGAGCACGTAGGTGCCGTCGGTGAGGGTCGCGCCGTTCTGCACGAGGATCGCGGTGTCGAAACCGCTCATGGAGAGCGTCACGCCGTTCTCACCCCTGAGGGTGGAGCCCTTGGCGAGGGTGAGACCATTGGCACCGGCGCCTGCCATCGTCGTGTCCGCGGAGACGACCAGGGCCACCCCGGCGGGGATCGTGGCGGCCGGGAGCGCGTCGAAGGCGCCCGCCACGTGAATCGTCTTGATCGCGCCGTTCGAGTTCTTCTGAAGCTCGAGAGCTTTCGCGAGGGACTTAAGCGCCGTGGCGTCCGCGGCGCCGGCGTTGGCGTCATCGCCCGTGGAGCCATTGACCCATAGCTCGGTGAGGACGGCAGGCTCAGCGGCAGCATCGTCCATCGCAGCGTCCTTCTCGACGCTGACGTCAGGAGCAGGAGCAACCGGAGCCGCTGCAGCTTCCTCAGTGGCAGGATCTGCAGCCGGGTCTGCGGCGGCGTCGGCAGCCTCCTGTGGCGCGGGAGCCTCAGAGGCGGGTTCCTCTGCCACCTCAGTCACCGCGGCGACAGGCGCGGGGTCATCTTCAGCAAAGGCTCCAGTCACCGGCGACACCAAGGTGAGGGACACCAAGGCCGCCGTGAGAACCGACAAGGTCCTCTTGAAGCGGGGTAAACGATGCATCACAAGTCTCCTCTTTCGGGGGAATAGCTGCGACGGCTGGGACAAGGGGATACACACTCACTCTACCAAGACAGTTCACAGAGAACACACCTATGTTCGACTTCACCGAGCGGCCGATGCGATCGGACCAACTCCCTGTCTTGCACCGCCCACTACCCTTGACTTGAGTCCCAGCGCGGCCGGTTGCGGCTAGCCGCATGACAAGGAGGTCCTCATGCTCACTCGCTGTCCCGCACGCTCCCGTCGACGCCGCCCCGCTCGTGGTTCCCTTCTCCAGGCCGCCGGCGTCGGCATGCTCGCCGGCCTGGTCTCCGGCATGGTCAAGATCGGCTGGGAGGCTGCTCTGCCCCCACGCACCCCGGAGCGTGACGACCCCAACCCGCCGATGCACCTGCTCGAGCAGCTGGGCATCCCCGCCGAGGTCCGCGAGGCCACTGTCACCTTCAACGAGAACCAGGTCCCCGTGACGGGCCTGGCCGTCCACCACGCCTTCTCCGTGGCCATGGCCGTCCCCTACTGCGTCGCCGCCCGACGCTGCCCCGCCATCACCGCCGGCGGCGGGGCGGTCTACGGCCTTGGCGTGTGGGCCGGCTTCCACCTGGGTCTTCTGCCGGCGCTGGGCACCGTCCCTGCGGCCACCGAGCAGCCCTGGCAGGAGCACATGTCCGAGGCCGCCGGGCACGTGGTGTGGGCCTGGTCGATCGAGGCCGTCCGCAGGGCTCTGACTCCCACCACACGCTAAGGCCCACCACATGGTCGCCTCGCCGGAGCCACAGCGCGCACCACGCAGGCGCGTGCGCCCCCTCCTGCTGGTCTGTCTCATCCTCCTCGCGCTCGTCTTCATCGCAGCTGCCGTCTTGAGCGCCTTCTGGCTGCGCTACGAGGAGCCCGGCATCCCCGGCCAGGTCATCCCTGCCCTCAGCGCCACGCAAGACGACAGCGGAAAGGCAGGCTCCGGCGTCGGCAGCTCCGGCGCGGAGGCCGGAGCCGTTGCAGAAACCGCGCAAGGTGAGCTGGCGCTGGACGAGGCCAGCGTGGTCCCGGCCGTGAGGCGATGGTTCGGTCAGTGGGTGGAACAGCACCGCTCACTCACCGTCTCCCCGTCCTTCCAGCTCTCTGGCGGCTCGGCCTCTCAAATCCAGTGGCTCGGTCTGGCAGACGAGCGCAGCCAGGAGACCATCGGCAACCGCGCCTGGGTCCAGGTGGACGTGGGGCTCCACCCACGCCTGCCCGCGATCGAGCACTTCACCAGCTCAGCCTTCACCGGCCAGTCCACGGTGCTCTACCGCCAGGGCTCCCGGATCGTCGGGCAGCTGGTGCTCGAGCTGTCCCCCACGGCCGGTGGCTACCGCGTCATCAGCGTGATCACACCTGTCCAGTACCAGATCAGCACCGATCCGAGTCTGCGGGAGGAGCCACCGGTCGAGATCCTGCCGGACACCTCTGTGCCCGCGACCTACCGGATCCGCGAGGGCGAGCTCGACGTCACCTATGACTCCGGGGCCACCTGGATCACCGTCCCAGGCGGCTACGAGGGCGTTACCGCCGCGGCCAGCTCCCTGCCCCGCACCAGCCTGGACCGAGGAGGCTACGTGGTCTCGCCTGAGTTCACAGGCTTCCTCTCCTACGGCCCGGACAGCGGCCAGGGCCAGGGCCAGGGCCAGGGCC
>OKMX01000205.1_pt1 | contig 15557 bp, 13 predicted proteins | sample 1613551 | NCBI WGS metagenome assembly OKMX01 (sample SAMN04436865, study PRJEB24849) | human gut metagenome | biome: human gut; feature: NICU; material: stool | host: Homo sapiens | place: USA: Saint Louis, MO | collected 2011-10-01 | reverse complement strand
ATAGAGTTAGGTTTGTAAATTCCCCTGATTTGCATATAAATTTTTCGCGCAGCTAAATTCTAATATAAGAATTTGCTAAAGGGAAATTAGATTAGATAGGGAATTGTTAGGAGTAAATATGGAAAAGATAGCAATAATGGTTGATTCTGGGGCAGATATTACACCAGACCTTGCAAGGGAGAAGGGCATATATTACCTTCCTTTGTATGTTAATATAGGAGGAGAATTCCTCAAGGATAGGATTGACATCAGTCCTGATGAGTTTTATTCCTATATTAAAAAAGAAGGAGCTCAGGCAAAGACCAGTCTTCCAGCACCAGGAGATATAATGGAACTTATTGAAGAGATTAAAAAAGACGGATATGATAAGCTAATAATGATATCTATCGGAAGTAATTTTTCTGGAACCTTCAACCTTTGCGATATGATAGAGGCAAATGGAATAGAGACATATGCCTTTGATAGTAGAAACTTAACTATGGCAGAGGGATTCCTGGCCCTTTTTGCTAAAGATCTAATTGACCAAGGGAAAAGTTTTGAAGAGATAAAAGAAGAATTGGAGAAAACTCGCGAGAATTCCAGGGTATTTTTCACTTTAGAATCCCTAAAGTATATAGTAGAAGGTGGCAGAGTCCCAAAAACTTTTGGAAAGCTTTCTGATGCCTTAAATGTTAAGCCACTAATTACAGTAAATCCTGAAGATGGCAAGTTTAAGCTAATGAAGATCGTCAGAGGAGAGAAGAGGATTTTCAAGCAATTCCATAAGATTGCCAAGGAATACCTAGAAGATGCCAAAAACTACTATATATTTATAGCTAATGGCGACTCTACTGATATGGCAGAGAAACTTGAAGAGACACTAAAGGAATTTATTGATGGAGCAAGTCTATTTATCAGAGGTCAAATCTCCCCAACACTTGGGGCTAATACCGGACCTGGTCTATTCGGTTTTGCCTTTCTAAAGATAAGCTAGTAAGGGCATTTTATGAATAAGAAAAATAAGGACAATATTCTAGCTGAGATTGTAAAAAAGACCAAACTTCACTTCTTTAGGTCAGTCTTTAAGAACTATCATGCTTCGTCATTAAGCTTATGTGAGAGTATGATACTAGAAGTGATAGAATATCTTGAAAGGCCAAGTATCAACGACTTGGTTAAGTTTTTGTATATGTCTCAGCCCAATGTATCCTATAGGATAAATGTCTTACAGGAGAAGGGCTATGTGACAAAGAATAAGTCCGTGGAGGACGCAAGGATTACCCATATAATCTTGACAGATAAGTACTTTTCTTACAAAAGAAAGAAAAACGAACTGACAGAAAGGGTTCTTAGAAATGTAGAAAATAAACTTGACGAAAAAGAAAGAGAATATCTATACGAGAACTTAGATCTTGTAAATAGGGAGCTTGAAAAAGAGCTTAGAGAATTTCTTAGATAGAAAATAAGTTGAAAGCTCTTGTCGGAAATTCAAGGAAGATTCTTGACAAAAAATATATTATATAGTATTATATAGGACGTAGACAACAAAGAAGTACCCAACTCACCTGCCGACATAAGTTTGTAGGTTAATAATTTTTAATTACGAGATTTAATTATAAAATTGGAACGGGTACTTTGTGCCCGCTTTTTTTAATATATGGAGGTATACTTATAAAAGATTTAAGAATAAATGATGAAATTAGAGCTAAGCAAGTAAGACTTATTGACGAAAATGGTAATCAGGTAGGAATAGTTGACTTAAACAGGGCCTTAGACATGGCCTATGATAGTAAGCTTGACCTCGTGCTTATGAGCCCACAGGCAAAACCACCTGTTACTAGAATAATGGATTACGGCAAGTTCAAATACGATCAAGAGAAAAAAGAAAAAGAGAATAGAAAAAAACAAAAAAATGCTCAATTAAAGGAAACAAGATTTTCTCTTAACATAGAAGATAATGACTTGCAAACAAAAGCAAATCAAAGCATGAAATTCTTAAATAACGGGGATAAAGTAAAAGTTTCTATAAGATTCCGTGGTAGAGAGCTTGGACGTAAAGAGCCTGGCTACGAATTGATGGATAAGTTTAAGACAATGCTTGGAGATTCCTACAAGGTTAGTAAGAAACCTAAAATGGAAGGAAGATCTTTAGTAATGTTTCTAGAACCAAACGACGAAAAAGGAGAATAAGATGGCAAATAAAAACAAAACAAGAAGAGCTGCAGTTAAGAGATTCAAAGTTACTGGCAGCGGTAAAGTAATGAGAAGAAAAGCTTACAAGGGACACCTTACAGCTAAGAAATCACCAAACAGAAAAAGAAGACTAAGAAAAGCAACAGTTGTTTCATCAACTGAATTGAAAAACGTAAAGAACATGATCGGTGCATAGGAGGATATAGATGGCAAGAGTAAAAAGAGCAGTAAACGCTAAAAAAAGACACAAAAAAGTATTAAAACAAGCTAAAGGATACTACGGTTCCAAGAGCCTTCTATTCAGAACAGCTAACCAAGCTGTAATGAAATCTCTTAACTATGCTTACATCGGAAGAAAGCACAGAAAAAGAGACTTCAGAAAACTATGGATCGCTAGAATCAACGCAGCAGCAAGACTTAACGGAACAAGCTATTCTAAATTTATGGGTAACCTTAAAAAAGCAAACATCGACATCAACAGAAAAATGCTTGCTGAACTTGCAGTAAACAACCCAGAAGAATTCGCTAAACTTGTAGAGCTTGCAAACCAAGCAGCTTAATGATAATTAAATCTCAAGCTAACCCAAAGTTTAAATTAATAAAAAAGCTTAGGAATAAAAAATACAGGGATAAGGAAGGACTATTTGTCATAGAATCTAGAAAGCTAATCGAGGAAGCTATCAAGTCTCATGTTGACATAGACTTTCTTTTCTTAAGAGAGGGGATATCTTTTGAAGAAAATATCCCTTACCTTGTATTTGATGATAATTGTTTTAACAAGCTAAGCGAATTAAAGTCGCCTGATGGATTCGCCGCTGTGATTAGGAAAAATAAAGCAGAAGACCTAAGCTCTGATAGGGTTCTTCTCCTAGATCATATTTCTGATCCTGGTAACATGGGAACTATCATAAGATCTGCTGAGGCCTTTGGCTTTTCTGATATAATCCTTACCAAGGGATGTGTGGATATCTACAACGAGAAATGCCTTAGGGCATCTATGGGATCTGTCTTTAGGGTAAATATCATAGAGCTTAATCTTGAGGAAATATCTAAGCTTAAGGAAAACTATAGATTTCTTTCAAGTCATATGGAAGGAATTGATGTTAGAAAGTATGATAGTTCTAACGATTCGATAATTCTTGCTATAGGGAACGAGGCCAATGGACTGAGTGAGGATATAAGGAGATTGACCGACGATTTTATCAAGATTTCTATGCAAGGAGAAATTGAGTCCTTAAACGCTGCGATAGCGGCAAGTATAATGATGAATACACTAGGCTAGTGATTCGGAAAGACTTTAGTTATTCTTATACAGCAAATTGGGGATGTTGAGAGCCTTTTAAGTAACGACTAGGGATATTCACCGATGAAGCTTGAGATGAATAAAGTAGTCGATACGTTTAAGCTTACGTTAAAGCTAAGAGTGGATTTATATATGTATTTACTAGTAAATATGATATGTAAATCAAATAAGGTGGTACCGCAGAAATATCTGTCCTTTAGAGGGCGGATTTTTTTATTTGGAGGAAAAATGGAAGAGAATTTAACAAAAGTTCTAGAAACTTTTAACAAAGAAATAGAAAGTGCCAAGTCCCTAGACGACTTGGAAAAGTTAAGAATCAAATACTTAGGAAAAAAGGGAGAGATAACAGATCTTAAAAAATCAATCGCCAAACTTCCTAATGAAGAAAAGCCTGCCGCAGGTAAGCTAATCAACAAGACCAGCAAAGAAATAGAAGAAAAACTTGCTCTTAAAAACGAAGAGATTAAAAAAGTCCTTCTAGAAGAGAAGGTAAAGGCAGAAAAGATCGACGTCACAGCCCACTTCGATAAGTACGAATCAGGTCACTTGGCAGTGATTAACCAAACTATGGAAGAGCTAGAATCAATCTTCCAAAACATGGGCTTTGATGTAGTTGAAGGCCCAGAAGTCGATACAGTGAAATTCGTCTTCGATGATCTAAACTCACCAGAAGATCACCCAGCAAGGTCAACATCAGATACCTTCTATATCAATGATGAAGTATTACTTAGGCCTCACACATCAAGCATGCAAATTAGGGTAATGAACGAGGGAAAACTTCCTATAAAGATGGTTTCAGCAGGTAGAGTTTTCAGAAACGACGAGGTCGATGCGACCCACTCACCAATGTTCCACCAATTGGAATGCTTGGTAGTAGATGAAAATGTCTCTATGGCAAATCTTAAGGCAACTCTTGAGACCTTTATAAAGGAAATGTTTGGAGATGAGATGAAATTAAGATACCGTCCTCACCACTTCCCATTCACAGAGCCAAGTCTTGAAGTAGATGTAACCTGTCCAATCTGTAAGGGAGAAGGCTGCCCTGCTTGTGGTAATACTGGTTGGTCAATGGAGCTTTTGGGTGGAGGAATGGTTCATCCAAATGTCTTAGAGGCTTGCGGTATCGATAGCGAAAAATATACAGGCTTTGCCTTTGGACTAGGAGTCGACAGAATTGCCATGGTTAAATATGGACTCGATGACATAAGACTTCTTTATGATAATGACAAGAGATTTATGGAACAATTCTAGGAGGATATATGTTAGTACCTTTAATATGGCAAAAAGATTATATAAAAATAGATAAAGACCTTAAGATAATTACCGATAGGCTTTCAGAGACAGGATCGCACGTAGAAGAAGTTACAATCCACACATCTGACCTTGATGGAATCCTTGTAGGTAAGGTTACCGACCAAGATAAACATGCGGAGGCTGATAGGCTCCAAGTTCTTACAATAGATATTGGGAAAAATGATCCCATTACTATAATAACCAATGCCAAAAATACCAAAAAGGGCGACTTCCTTCCAGTTATCACTTCAGGGACTAAGCTTGATGATGGAACTGTAATTGAAGACCATGACTTTTTTGGAATTGTAAGCCAAGGTATGCTTACAGCCTACAGCGAATTAGGCTATGAAGATTCAGTAATTCCAAAGGAACTTAGGGAAGGTGTTATAGTTCTAGAAGGAGAATACGAACCAGGTACTCCTTTAAGCGAGGTAATTCATTCAAACAGCCCTGTTATAGAATATGAAATCACACCAAACAGACCAGACTGCCTTTCAATAATAGGTATGGCAAGAGAAACTGCGGCAAGTTTTGGAGAAAAAATCACCTATCCAAGTCTCGACTTTAAGGAAAATGATGAAGACATAAAAGACTATTCTAACGGAGTATCCATAGAAAGTGACAAGTGCAATCGCTTTGTAGCAAGAGTTGTCAAAAATGTCGAAGTTAAAAGGTCTCCTCAATGGCTACAAAACTACCTTATGCTTGCTGGCATGAGACCAATCAATAATATCGTAGACATTACAAACTTCGTAATGCTAGAAACAGGTCAACCTCTTCACGCCTATGACCTTGACAAATTAGCTGATCAAAAAATCATAGTAAGAGATGCTAAGGAAGGAGAAATCCTACAGACTCTTGATGGAGTAGATAGAAAGCTCGACTCTTCAATGCTTGTAATAGCTGATGGCAAGGAAGCAATCGGCCTTGCAGGTCTTATGGGAGGAATGGACTCTGAAGTAACAAAGGATACCAAAAACATCCTCCTTGAGGCAGCAAATTTTGATCAAGCAAATATAAGAAAGTCCTCTAAAACTATAGGTCTTAGGAGCGAGGCAAGCTCAAGATTTGAAAAGGGAGTTCCGGTAGAGATGGCAGACTTTGCTTCAAGAAGGGCAATGAGACTAATTGACGAACTTGCTATAGGAGAAGTTGTCGGAGGATCTATCGATGAAGGCATAAAAGAAAGAGAAGAAATAAGTGTAGATCTTAGATTAGAAAGACTAAACATGCTAACAGGTGTGGACTTTGATCTAGATACAGCTATCAGAAACCTAGAGCTTCTAGAATTTGAAGTAGAAAAACTTGATGAGAAGACACTTAGGGTAAGGGTTCCTTACTTTAGAAGTGATGTAACTATTGAAGCAGACCTAATCGAAGAAGTAGTTAGACTTTATGGTATGGGAAATATCGAAAATGCTCCTTTGGTATCATCCCTTCAAAGAGGAGAAAGATCTAAGAGAAGACTTCTAAGAGATGAGCTTTGCAGTAAGCTTGTCGGCCAAAAATTCTCAGAGCTTGCAACCTATTCCTTTATCTCCCCAAGAGAATATGACAGACTAGGAGTAGATAAGGACTCTGCCCTTCGTGATTATATTAAGCTAATCAATCCACTTGGAGAAGATTATTCAGTAATGAGAACAAGTCAAGTTCCTTCTATGCTCGATGTGATTGCTAAAAATATCAAATACGGCCAAAAGGATATGAGATTTTTCGAACTAGATAGGACTTTCGAGAAAACTTCAGACAAGCTCCCAAAGGAAAACATCACCCTAACCATGGGCCTATATGGAGACTATTCCTTCTACGATCTTAAGGATTTCTTTACCCTAGCCATGGGCGAGGTAGGCTTTACTGGATTTACATTTAAGGCAAATGAAAATATCTACGCCTTCCATGCTGGCCGCTGTGCAGATATCTTCTATGAAGGAGACCATGTTGGTATAATGGGGGAGATCTCCTACGAAGTCCGCGATGAATATGACATAGACAAGGGAGCCTTGATCCTTGAGATAAATCTTGCAAAGATTGAAGATAGAAGAGTAATAGATAGAAAATACAAGCAAATAGCGAAATTCCCTGCTATAGAAAGAGACTATTCATTCGTATGTGATAGAAATCTCGAGTCAGAACTTATAGAAAATACTATTAGAGAAAATGGATCTGGTCTTGTAGATGAGATCAGCCTATTTGACATCTATACAGGAGAGCATATAGAAGAATATAAGAAGTCAATTTCTTATAAGGTCTTATATAGGGCTAAGGATAGGACCCTAAAGGATAAGGACATAGCAGGAATAGAGAAGAAAATCCTCGAATGTTTAGCTAAAGAGGACATTGAATTACGTAGTTAGGAGTAGTATTTGAGCGAATATAAAGTTGATGTCAAAATAGACGGCAAGACCTACACCCTAGTCTCCAAGGAGCCTAAGGAAAATATTAAAGATATAGCAGAAATATTTGATAGGAAAATCCAAGAAGTGAAATCCAATAGGCTTACTTTTGATAGGCAACTAGTATTGGCTGGTGTAAATATTACAGATGACCTCTATAGACTTGCCGAAAAGTACAAGAGCCTTAAGGAAGAAAGCGAAGTTCCTGTAAGAGAATACCCTAAGTTAAAAGAAGAAGTGGACCTAATCAGAAACGAGAAGGATAAGCTCCTTAGGGAAAGCTTGGAGGATAAAGAAAGACTCGATGAGCTAGATAAGGAAAATACCAAGCTTAAGAGAGATCTTGTAAGATACAAGGATTCTAAGGAAACAATAGATAAACTCAAAAACGAAGTCAAAAGGCTTCAAGTAGAAGTGATGGACCTTAGCAAGGAAAATGACAGCTTGAAAGGAAAACTTTGATGGCAAAATCTGAAATCCTAGCTCCAGTTGGCAACGAGGAGATGCTTTATGCAGGCCTTGCCGCTGGGGCTTCTAGCTTTTATATGGCAGTGGACGACTTTGGAGCTCGAGCCTATGCCAAAAATTTTGATATAGAAAATGTGGGAAGCTTTATCGACCTCATCCACCTATTTGGTAAGAAGGTATTTGTGACTATGAATATCCTAATCAAGGATGAGGAGATGGAAAAGGCGATATACTATGCCAAAAAGCTTTACGAATACGGAGCAGATGCCCTTATAATCCAAGACCTGGGCCTATTTACCATTCTAAAAGACCAAGTTCCTGGCATGGACCTTCACGCCTCAACCCAAATGGCTGTAAGGGACTATTACGGGGCGAAAAGCCTCATGGAAATGGGCTTTGATAGGGTAGTTATTGCAAGGGAGACTCCAATCGAAGAGCTTAGAAAAATTGCGACCCTTCCCGTAGAAAAGGAAGTCTTCGTCCACGGATCCTTGTGCGTGTCATACTCTGGAGAATGTTTGATGAGTTCCTATTTTGGAGCTCGCTCTGCTAATAGGGGGAGATGTGCTGGGATTTGCAGGCAAAAATATTCCCTAATATCTGATGGGAAAACTTTGGCTGATGATTATTTCCTCAATATGAGAGATTTAAATGTAATAGATGAAATCGATCAGTTAGTAGAACTTGGCATAGATTGCTTCAAGATCGAAGGCAGGATGAAAAGTCCTGAGTATGTCTATACAAGTGTAAAAAGCTATAAGGATAAGCTAGAGAGAAATTCTTATGATAAAAATGATCTAAGAGATATATCAAACAGAGGCTACACTAAAGGCTTTATCTTTGGACAAAAGAGTGATTATGTAAGACTTTCATCTGATGCCAAACACAGGTCTGTTGGTAAAGTCATCAAAGAAGGAAATAAAAAGTACTTCATTAATTCATCCGACCTCCTTCTAGGAGATAATCTTGAGATAACCACAGATAAGGGCAAGAAATTACCCTTTACCCTGACCGAAAATCTAAAGAAAAATTCCAAAACTTATCTCGACCAATATCCTGATGCCAAGGAAGGGTCTGAGATATATATCCTAAATTCCCAAAAGATAGGAGAGGATTTAGAAAAATCCCTAGGTGAATACGAAAGTCTTCCGATAGCAATCGACTTTAGAGCGATGGTAGATGGTCCTGCGAAAATTACCATGACCTACAAGGATTGGTCAATTAGCCTAGAAACAGAAGATAAACTAGAAAGGGCTAAGAAAATTTCTTTGACTGAAGAAGACTTAAGGGAAAATTTAAGCAAGTTTGGGGATGATATCTACAAGGCAAGGCAAATTAATATAGTCATGGACCCAGATGTCTTCATTAGAAAAAAGGACATCAACAGACTTAGAAGAGAAGGATCTGCTAAGCTCAAAGAAGAAATCCTCAAATCCTTTAGGAGAGATAAGGTTGATATAGAAATTCCTAAAATAGATCATAAGAAAAATCACAAGAAAGAAATAAATGTAGAGCTTAAAAATACAAATGTAGATCCCAAGCTCCTAAGTGGATTTGATAATATTTATCTAGAAGAATATGATGGAAAATACGCTGGACTTAGTCTTTATCTAAATCTTAACTCCCACACAGATTACGACATAGATGAGCTTATAGCCTTCATCAAGGAAAAATCTATCAAGGGCGTGGTTTTCAATAACTACAGGGACCTTGCCTTTGTTGATAAATTCAGGGAAAATAATATAAAAATCAGGATAGGTAGATATCTAAATGTCTTCAACAAATTTACCTATGACTTTTACGATAAGTTTGCCGAGATGACCTCATCATCAGTAGAGGCAAGATTTGATTCTATAAATGAAAACGGCAGAGACTTTAATGTAGAAGCCTTGGCCTTCGGGAGAATTGAGCTTATGAATATGGTCCACTGCCCATTTTCTACAATCAAGAAGTGTGGGCTAAATGGGTGTGCTACTTGTAAGTTTAGAAATGGGGAAATGGTAAATGAAAATGGCGATAGGCTTAAGATAATTAGAAGAAATGGGATTAGTAGGATTTATCCAGCTAGGGCCTCCAAGGTCGATAGGAGAAACTTTACCAACGATATTTCTTTCCTAGTCCAGGTCTTTTTAGATGAAGATATAAAAGATTACCAAGACAGAAAAGAAACTAACAATCTAAATTACGATAGAGGTGTTATTTAATGCGAGAAAAAAGCCTAAAGGTTTTAGAATACGACAAGATCCTAGAAAGACTTGCAGGATTCGCAAGATCAAAGCTTGTCAAGGACGAAATCCTAAGTCTAAGGCCTTTTGATGATATAAATTATATAAGAGAAGAGCTTTACGAGACTTCTGCTATGGTCGATGTGATTAGGAAAAATGGAAACATAGACCTCTTTGGTCTCTACGATCTGACAGATCTTGTGGCCTATATTAGAAAAAATGGAATACTCGATCCAGGAGACCTCTTAAAAGTTCTCGATTTACTTAGGGTTAGTGAATATCTTAAGGATTACGGGAAAAACATCGAAGATAGGAAGATTTCTGATGTTTTTTCTAGAATCTCAACCAATGATTTTCTCAAAAACGAAATCGATAGGTCAATAATAAATGAGGAGGAAATAGCAGATTCTGCCTCATCAACCCTTAGAAATATTAGGCGCCAAAAGCAGAGGAAGGAAGCTGATATAAGGATTAAGCTAAATTCATATATCACAAATTCCAAATACGATGACGCCCTCCAAGACAAGGTAGTGTCGGTAAGGGATGGTAGGTACGTAGTTCCTGTAAAGACTAATAAGCGTGCCTTGATCGGAGGAATCGTCCATGACAAATCATCTTCAGGAAATACTCTTTTCATAGAACCAGGTGCCATAGTTGAGCTTAATAACCAGCTTAGGGACTTAGAGATTAGGGAAGAAGATGAGATTAGAAAAATTCTTGATAGGCTTTCTAGGCTTGCTCAAGGCTTCGATGTAGAATTATTGGAAAATCAGAAGTTGATAGCTAGGATTGATTTCCTCCAGGCTAAGTCTAAGTTTGCCCTAGAAAATGAGTATAGCCTTCCTATAATAACAGATGAGAAGGTACTCGATTTAAAATCAGCCAGACACCCCCTTCTTACTGGCAAGGTTGTACCAATTGATGTAAGAATCGGGGGAGACTACACGACCTTGATAATCACAGGACCTAATACTGGAGGTAAGACTGTAAGTCTTAAAACTGTAGGGCTCATAAGCGCTATGGCTCAGACTGCCCTTTTCATACCAGCCTATGAGGGAAGTAAGCTATGTGTATTTGATGATATTTTCCTAGACATAGGAGATACCCAGTCTATAGAGATGAGTCTATCGACTTTTTCTGCATCTTTAACTAATATCGTCGATATATTGAAAAAGGCTACAGAAAACTCCTTGGTCCTCTTAGATGAGATAGGCTCAGGAACAGATCCAGTAGAAGGAGCTGCTCTTGCTATTTCTATCCTAAATTCCTTGACCCAAAAGAAGGTCATGACCTTTTCTACAACCCACTACAGCGAGCTAAAATACTATGCTGTAGAGACTCCTGGTGTAATGAATGCTTCTGTTGAGTTTGATGTCGATACACTTTCTCCAACCTATAAGCTAGAGATAGGAACTCCAGGTAAGTCCAACGCCTTCGAGATTTCTAAAAGATTAGGTCTTCCTTACGAGATTTTAAATAATGCCAAAAACCTTATAGGAGATGATACCAAAAATATCAACAAAATCCTTGCAGAAATCGAAGAAGATAAGAAGGAAATTGAAGATAAGAATAAGGAAATCGAAAGCTACAAGAGAGAAATAGCTAAAATTAGAAATGAGCTTAAGGAAAAATCCAAAAGACTTGACCAGAAGGAAGAAGATATCCTAAGACAGGCCGAAGATAAGGCTAATAGTATCTTAGATAAGGCGAATAAGAGAAGTCAAGACATGCTCAAAGAAGCCAAGAAGATGAGAAATGCCAATACTTCCGACATAGATAGGTCTCTAAATAAAATTAGGCATGAATACAAAGAAGGAAGAATTGAAAGAGAAGGCGAGGGCCTTTACACCAAAGAGTCTAAGAATGCACCAGAAAGCCTAAAGGTGGGGGACACTGTCCTAATAGCGGGACTTAACGAGAAGGCAGAAGTAATCGAAGCTCCTGACAAGAAGGGAAATATCAAGGTGCAAATGGGAATCCTTAAGATGGATTCTAATATCAAAAACGTAAGTAAGATTAAAGGCGACAATCAGACAGAAAAAAACATCAGAAAAGTGTATAATACTAAAAAAGCCATGCATATCTCGCCAACCCTAGACCTTAGGGGACAAAGATATGATGAGGCTATGAGAAATCTAGATAAATACCTTGATGATGCAATGCTAGCTGGTCTTTCTAAGGCCAAGATCATTCATGGAAAAGGAACTGGCGCCCTAATTAAGGGAGTCGGAGAAATTCTAGAAGGTGATAAGAGAATTGAAGACTACCGTTTCGGCGATGACAAAGAAGGCGGATACGGTGTTACTATAGTGAAATTTGGATAGAGAGGCAAAATGACAGATTTTAAAGAAATAATCGCAAAAGAACTAGAGAAAATGGACCTAGGCCTAGGCTTTGAGGAGATTTATAAGCTAATAGAAATCCCACCTCAAGACAATATGGGAGATTACTCCTTTCCTTGCTTTAGCCTAGCTAAGACAATGAGGAAAAACCCTGCCCTAATAGCAGAAGACTTGGCAGAAAAAATTGACCTAGAAGGATTTGGAAAAATAGAAAACCTAAACGCCTACCTTAACTTCTATGTAGATAGGAAGGTCTTTGAAGAAGAAATCCTAAAAGAAATTCTAGAAAAGAAAGAAAAATATGGATCATCTGATAAGGGAAGTGGCAAAAATATTGTCATAGATTTCTCTTCTGTAAATATTGCCAAGCCATTTCATATTGGCCATATAAGATCTACCGTAATAGGAGATGCTTTAAGAAATATTCACAACTTTTTAGGCTACAACACTATAGCTAGTAACTATATAGGAGACTATGGTACACAATTTGGAACTATGATTGCAGCCTATAAGCTTTGGGGAGATGAGGGAAAACTTAGGGAAAATCCTATCAAGGAGCTTCTAAATCTCTATGTAAGATATAATAAAGAAGCAGCAGAAGATGAAAAGATGATGAATGATGCAAGGGCTGAGTTTAAAAATCTTGAAAGCGGAGAAGAGGAAGCGACCAGACTTTGGAAGCATTTTAAGGACATTTCCTTCAATGAATTTGATAGAGTCTACAAGATACTTGATATTGATTTCGATAACTATAATGGAGAAAGCTACCACTCTGAATATATTCCAGCTGTATTAGAAGAGCTGAAAGATAAAGATCTCTTGGTAGAATCTGACGGAGCCTATATAGTAGACCTATCAGAATTTGACCTACCACCAGCAATTATAATCAAGTCAAATGGCTCATCAGCTTATATCACAAGAGATATAGCGACAGCTATCAATAGGAAGAAAGTCTACGACTTTGATAAGAACCTATATGTAGTAGCAACACAACAAAACCTCCACTTCCAACAACTCTTTGCAATCCTAAAACTAATGGGCTATGACTTCTATGATGATTGTAAGCATATTCCATTCGGCATGGTAAGCCTAAAAGATCAGACCCTATCTACAAGAAAGGGTCAAGTAGTCTTCCTAGAAGATGTACTAAACAAGGCAGTTGATAAAACTAAGGAAATCATGGAAAACCGTGATAGCAAGATTGAAAATGTGGATGAAGTAGCCGAGATTGTAGGAATCGGAGCGGTTAAGTTCCAAGAACTATACAACAACAGGATCAAAGACTATGTATTCGACTGGGACGAAGTCCTAAACTTTGACGGAGAAACTGGTCCTTATGTTCAATACACTTATGCCAGGGCTAAGTCAGTTTTAAGAAAAGCAGACTATAATGAAAATACAGAAATATCCTTCGATAATATAACAAGTGATGAAGAATTCGCCCTAGTTAAAGCTCTAGGCAACTTCAAAGATGTAGTAGCGAAGGCTGGTGAAAAATACGAGCCATCACTAATTACAAGACATTTAACAGAAATAGCCAAAAACTTCAACAAATTCTACAATGCTTGCCAAATCAACGTAGAAGATGAGAAAGTCAAGGAAGAAAGACTCGCCCTAACCTATGCAACATCTATCGTAATTAAAACAGGACTAGGACTATTGGGGATTAAGACTGTGGAGCAAATGTAATGAACGATAGAATAAAAGACTTCATCCAAGTCTCATCCTATGCTTTTAGAAATACCTTGATCAAGATGAGAAAGCTATATCTGGCCTTTATCTTCATATTTATAAGGATATTTCTGGAAGGTAGAAACGTCTTTGGCTTTATAGGTGGGGGAAGTTTTGTAGGTATCATCAACTACCTAATAGATGTTGTATGTATTTGTTTCATAGCTCAAAGCTTAAGATCTGTAGTAGTCTATGGAAATACAGGGAAGAAATCTATAGGAAATTCTGTATCCAATTTCTTCCAACCTCTGCTTAGTGCGATGTTTTACCTATACATCCTAAAACTATTTGTAAATTTATTGACTATGCAAACAACCACTAAAGGAGAGCTTGTTGTCATAATTATTGTAAAAGTCTTAAGCTCAGCCCTAATAGAGGAAGTCTATATAAATAACAAAACAGGACTAGATGCACTCAAATCCTCATTTAAGTTTGTAGTCGATAACCCGCTAACATATGGAGTTTACTCACTTATATTCATAGTGATAGAAAGTATGATAAGCCTAAATTTAGGCGGAGCAAATATTATGGGACTAGATAACCTACTTGCGAGCCTAATAGTGGGAGCTATCCACACATTTTTCTGTGTATTTAGGGGTCATTTATTCAAATATATAGACGAACATCCATATAGACAAAGAAAATTCATGAGAGGATGATAATTTGAGATTAGACGATTACTTTAGAAAATTTGTAGATAAACTAGGATATATAGAATTAAAGGATGAAGCGAGTTACGAAAAGCTAAAAGATCTTCCTCTTCCAATCTATCTTATGGATATGAAAGAAGGAGTTGAAAATGGAGATATGGCTAATAAGATCAACCTAGACCTAATCCTTCAAGGCATGCTGATAAACATTGGGGCTGATAAGGACTTCCTTCATAATTACGAATATATCAATGTTTTAAACCATTACCTTAAGGAAGTAAGAGAATATGCTTCACAAAAGGCTATATCAGTAATGGAAGAAGACTACGACAAGGCCCTCCTTATCCTAAGAGGGGCTTATATCATAGATCCAGAAGATAAGTTTAATGCCTACAATTACGCAAGACTACTATGGCCAAAAGCCTACGAAGAAGACATCAAGGAAAAAGACGACTTCGTAAGAGAAGCTCTAAGAATCCTCCAAGAAATAATTGGAAAAGATGAAGACTTTGCCATAGCCTATTATGAACTAGGAAATATCTATGCAAATTTGGGAGAATATCTAAAAGCGAGGAACTATTACAATAAGGCTTTAAGTAAAACTAGCTCAGCTATAGCCCAGGATGAAGTAAGAGATAGGCTGAGAGAAATAAATGATAATGCAGACATAGAAGAAGCTCTTTATTTTATTGGAAAAAGTAACTATAACGAAGCTATTATAAAACTCACAGAAATACTATCCAAACATAAAAGAGCGGATGCCTATTATTATCTAGGGGTAGCCTATCAAAATCTAGGTCAATATGAAAACTCCATCATGGCCTTTTCTAACTCACTAAGAGAAGGAGCGGAGTTTAGAGAACTCTATAATGACTATGCAATTAGTCTTTATTTAAATAAGGAAATAGAAAAAGCCTTAGCTCTAATTAGAGAAGGGCTTAAGAAATATCCGGAAGATCCGAGACTATCCTACAATAAGA
>OKMX01000203.1_pt1 | contig 15798 bp, 12 predicted proteins | sample 1613551 | NCBI WGS metagenome assembly OKMX01 (sample SAMN04436865, study PRJEB24849) | human gut metagenome | biome: human gut; feature: NICU; material: stool | host: Homo sapiens | place: USA: Saint Louis, MO | collected 2011-10-01 | reverse complement strand
CCTGGTTTCCAAATAATCCAGCACTTCCCCTTCCACAAAATCAGCTGCAGCAGTTCTTATTAGCTTCCTATATCTCAGCAAGCTAATCTCTTGCCCGCTTGCCTCATTTTACTTTAATCTTTTCTCAATAGATTTTAAGCTGTTTAAATAATCTTTCTCAACATTAGTCAATTCTCTTTGCTTATATTTTTTGTATTCATCGTTTGCTTTTTCCAGGGCTCTTTTATGACTAATTGTACCAGCACCGTCTAAAATTTTCTCACCTGTAATAGACAGAACAGAATCCAGGTAATCAATATGATCTTTCATATACATTATTTTTCGCCTTTTAGCTTGAATTTCAGCAAAATCAAAATAACCAGATACCAATGAATTTAATATAGATAGCTCTTCTTCATTTAAATAGTTCTTAGCAATTGAGATATCTTTTTTACGCGGAAGGTCTCCAGAAAACGAAGTAAGCCCCATATTAGGTTTTGTTGAATCAACTCTTTTATAAATCAATTCACTAGCAGTATGACCATGGGCTGCATAATGGAGCTTATTTTGTACGACTTTAAAAAATAATTTAGATTCATCAGTATTAGGATTATAGTCTGCGCTAGTAGCATACAAATCTAGAACCTGTCTATACATAACCTTTTCTGATGACCTAATATCACGAATTCTTTCAATAAGCTCTCGCCAGTAATCCCCTCCACCATTCTCCTTTAATCTTTCATCATCCAAGACAAAACCCTTAATCATATATTCCTTGAGCCTTTCTGTGGCCCATATTCTAAAATGAGTAGCAACTTTAGACTTTATTCTATAACCTAGTGAGATTATCATGTCTACACCCGTAACAACGACGGCGGTGCTCTCCCTGGTCGGGGTGGTCATCCTCAAGCCGGTGCTCACCGCCGCCACGCTCGGGGCAGGCGCGACTGGCGGGCTGCTCGCTCCCTCCTTCAGCCTGGGGGCGAGCGTCGGAGCGGCGGTGGCCCTGGGTCTGATGTTTGCGGGAGTGACCGTGAGCGTGCCGGCGATGGCGCTGGTGGGAGCGGGGGTCACGCTCGCGGTGACGCAGCGTGCTCCGTGGTTTGCTGCCGTGTTCGTCTGGGAGCTGGCGCAGGGGCCGGTGTGGACGCTGGGCGTGCTCGTCGTCGGCTGCCTTGCGGCAGGTGAGGCCGAACGAGCCTGGGCACGACGTCAGACAGCTCGGCGTTGACGCAGGGCCCGGAGCCCGGAGCCCAGGGCTCGGAGCCCAGCCAACCACTCGGGCGCCAGCTCGGGTGCCGACCAGCCCCCCCCTCAGGCGCTGGCCATGAATCTCTCGGCGACCACCTCAAGCACCGTACACGAGCCCCTCGGCCGACCGCCAAAACGCTGACCGACCGCCTGTTGCTGCTCCGACCACCAGGTTCACGCGAATGCCGCGGTCGGGCGAGCAACAAGTGGTCGGTGGGCACATAGGTGGTCAGTCGTGGCCGGGGTGGCCGGGGCTTGGCCGAGCATTGGTGGTCCATGGGCAGATAGGTAGTCGGTGGTGGCATGAGTGGTCGCACCACGGGCGGTCGGCGGTGGCGCCGGTGCTCGGCGTGGAACACGCGTGGTCGGTGGCGGCGCAGGTGGTCGGTGCAGGCGGTGGAAGACCCGGAATTGAGGCCCGTGGCCGACCACGAGAACGCTCACCGACCACCAAAACGATGACCGACCGCGTGTTGCTCCTTCGACCGCCAGATTCGCGCGAATGCCGTGGTCGGGCGAGCAACAAGTGGTCGGTCGGCATACAGGTGGTCGGTGGAGGCCGGGGTGGCCGGGGCCTGACCGAACATTGGTGGTCGGTCGGTACATCGGTGGTCAGTGGGCAGATAGGTGGTCGGTGGGGGCATGAGTGGTCGGTGGAGGCTCAGGCGGGCGGTCGGAGAGCAGGTTCCGCTGTCGCCCGGCCTTGCCGCCCCCCCCCAAACGCGAGTGTGCAGGTGCGCGGACGGTAGTGCACCCGCAGGATGCACACTCACCCACACACCTGCACACTCACAGAAGAAGAGGCGGCCTCAGCCAGCTCAGCCGCGGCGGCGCAGGATCACCGAGTCCCAGCCCTCCAGGCGCTGCGGCGCACCATGCCCCGAGGCCGCCGCCTGCTCGGCCGGCAGCGACGCCAGGAGAACGCGCTCGGCGTCCTTCCACCCCTCCAGGTCCACGCCCTCACCAGCCAGGCGCTCACGCAACGCCGATCCAGCCCCGAGCTCCAGGCCCTCACGCGCGACGGAGGCCAGAAGCAGCAGCTGCTCACGGGCACCGTCGTCAGCGACGTACTCACGCAGGATGACCCAGCTGTCCGCACTGTCTGCGTCCAGTAGCCGGAAGGTGCCCAGCGCCAGAGTGCGGCAGCGGTGGCGCTCGCCCACCAGGGCGCGGTAGTGCTCGAAAATGCTGCCACTGGCACCTACCTGAGCGGCAGCGTTGATCTCAACGTAGTTCGGGGTGACGTCGATCCACGGCGTGCCGGTGGTGAAGCCGGCGCACTCACCGTCGTCCCACTGGACCGGGGTACGGGCGTTGTCACGCGAGACCGGAGCCAGGCCGGCCAGGACCTTGGCAGCGTCGTCGCCCAAGCCGAGGCGCTCGTGGAAGTAATTGATCGACTCCAGGTCCCGGTAGTCCTCGATGCCGCGGAAGACCGTGTTGGTCTGCCCCAGCTCCTCGCCCTGGTAGATGTAGGGCGTGCCGCGGTGCATGTGCAGGATGGAGGCCAGCGTCTTGGCGCTGTTGACGCGGAAGGCCGGGTCGTCGTCACCGAAGCGAGAGACGGCGCGAGGCTGGTCGTGGTTGTCCCAGAAGGAAGAGTTCCAGCCGCGCTCGGCGGTGATGACGCCAGCCTCGTCGGTCACAGGAGCCAGGCCCTCCTGCCACCGAGCCAGGTTAGCCTTGAGCGCCGCGACAGGCAGCGGCTGAGGGTCGAACTTGCCACCGGGGCCGGCGTCCAGGCTCACGTGCTCGAACTGGAAGACCATGTCCAGCTCGGGGCTATCGAGATTCGTGTAGCGCTGCGCCTCCTCCAGGGTCACGCCCGCGGTCTCGCCGACGGTGATGATGTGGCGGTGGCGCGGTGCGAAGACCGTCTGATTCATCTCATGAAGGAACTCGTGCACGCGCGGGCCGTTGGCGGTGGCGATGAAGCCGTCACCGTAGGGGGAGCCGGCCGCCTGCGGAGAGTCGGTGAGCGGGTAGGTCTTGGAGATCAGGGAGATGACGTCCATGCGGAAGCCATCCACCCCGCGGTCCAGCCACCAGCTCATCATGTCGTAGACGGCATGACGGACCGCGTCGTTCTCCCAGTTGAGGTCCGGCTGCTTGATGGAGAAGAGGTGGAGGTAGAACTCTTCCGTCTTCTCGTCCCACTGCCAGGCCGGGCCAGAGAAGGCCGACCCCCAGTTGGTAGGCTCGGTGCCAGGCTCGCCCGGCGCCTTGCCCTCAACCTCACGTGCCGGGCGCCAGATGTACCAGTCGCGCTTGGGGCTGTCCTTGGCGCTGCGGGAGGCCTCGAACCACGGGTGCTCGTCACTGGTGTGGTTGACCACGAGGTCCATCACCAGGCGCATGCCTCGCTCGTGGAGCCCGGCGACCAGGGCGTCGAAGTCCTCCAGGGTCCCGAACATCGGATCGATGTCCTGGTAGTCGGAGATGTCGTAGCCGTTGTCATCCTGCGGAGAACGGTAGATGGGGCTGAGCCACACCACGTCCACGCCCAGGGAGTCCAGGTAGTCCAGGCGCGAGATGATGCCCGGGATGTCCCCCAGGCCGTCGCCGTTGGAGTCCTGGAAGGAACGAGGGTAGATCTGGTAGACGACCGCCCGGCGCCACCAGTCGGCATCCTCGCCGACGTGCCGGGAGGTGACGATCAGGTGAGGAAAGGACATGTGTTCTCCTAGTTGAGGAAGGTAGGGATCGTTGCTACTTCTGCGAGCCGCGCATGACGCCGGAGACGACCCAGCGCTGAGCGAAGACATAGACGAGGAACATCGGCGCGATTGCCATGAGGTAGGAAGCGAAGGACACGGGGTAGTTCGTGTTGAACTGCCCCTGGAAGACATACTGGGCTAGGGGCAGTGTTGCCTTAGACTGGTCGGTGAGGATGACCAAGGGAAGCAGAAAGTCATTCCACGCCCACAGGCAGGTGAGGATCCCGACCGTCGCGTTCATCGGCGACAGCAGTGGGAAGATGACCGACCAGAAAATCTTCCAACGTGAGGCCCCGTCAATTGCTGCCGCCTCCTCCAGCTCCTCCGGGATCGACTTGATGAAGGAGGTGTACATGAGGATGTTGAAGGCTAGACCGTAGACCACGTAGAGCAGGATGAGTCCCGCCTCGTTGTCGAGGTGCAGCAATGCGGTCTCCTTGACCACCGGCAGCATGATAATCGGGAAGGGTACAAACAGTGCCGCTACGAAGTAGTAGTAGAGGCACTTGACCCACCGGCGGTGCATATTGCGTCCCAGCGCGTAGGCCACCATGGAATTGGTCAGGATGGTGAAGACGGTGGCACCTACGGTGATAATCGCAGAGGTCAGCAGCCTGCGCGGGTAGGAGGTCATCTCCCAGGCCGTGGAGAAGTTGTCCAGGCTCCACGACCTCGGCAGCCCCCAGCCGCTGGCGGCCAGTTCCTCGGGGGTCTTAAAGGCCGTGACCACGGTGAAGTACAGAGGGACGAGGATAGTCAGGCTCAGCACGATCGCCGCGGCGGTGGTCCACCAGTTAGTCCCACCGAAGGTCTGGCGGCGACGACGCGGCCGCTCGCCCGCGTCCGCATGGGAATCAGGCACGACAACAGAAGTGGCAGTAGTAGTCATCGTCGATCAGACCCTTTCCTGGCTCTGGGTGAACCGGAGCTGAGCGAAGGACAACAGCACCACGATCAGGAAATAGATGATGCCGTTAGCCGTCTGGTAGGCGTACTCCCCGCCCTGGAAACCGTTCTTGAAGATGAGGTAGGAGATGGACTGGGTGGCGGTTCCAGGTCCTCCGGACGTCAGCGCCACAATCTGGTCGAATACCCCAAGGAACCCCTTAAAGGACAGGACCATGTTGATACCGAGGTACGGGATGATCAGCGGCAAGGTCATGGACCACAGGCGCCGCGCCGGACCAGCGCCATCAAGCGCCGAAGCCTCGTAGATCTCCTCCGGAACCGTCTGGAGCCCGGCGAGGTAGATGATCGTGTTGTAGGCAACTGCCTGCCACACGCCCACCACCACGATAGCCAGCCACGCCAGATCCTCATTGGCCAGCAGGGAGGTCGACAGCCACTGCCAGCCTAGAGCCTGACCAATCTGAGGAAGGTTGTTGGTGAACAGGTAGCTGAAGATGTAGGAGACCACCAGCACCGGCAGGACGTAGGGGACAAAGAAGATGCCCCGGAAGAAGCTCCGGGCCTTTAGCCTGGAATTCAGGATGAGCGCCAGGCCTAGAGCGATGACATTGGTCAGCAGGGAAGCAACGATCGCATACTTAAAGGTAAAGAAGTATGAGCCCCAGATAATGTCATCAGCGAAGAGGTTCTTATAGTTCGTCAACCCCACGAAGTGCCAGTCGCCATAGCCCTGGTAATTGGTGAAGGTGTAAAAGAAACCGGTCAGTAGCGGGATCGTGAGCAGCACCGTGAAGACGACGGCTGCAGGCAGGATCATCCACACGAAGGCGCGATCGATCGGCTTAGGCCGATTGGCTGGCCGTCGGGCGGGGACGGTACTGGCGTCCTGGGACCTGGCCAGGACAGTGGTGCGGGGTGTCATGAGCGGTCTCCTCACGCCGTCTCGTTGATGCGTTTGACGACCTTGTCCCACTGCATGTCCAGGGTCGCGATGAGCTGGTCCAGGTTCCCGTTGAAGAGGTACTGCTGGAGGTAAGCATTGAGTGTGATGGCCGGCGGGAAGTTGTGGTCGGAATAGGTTGCCAGCCGCTCGTTATCGAAGTAGGGCTGTAGTCCTTCGAGCGCCGGATCGTCGGCCTTGAGCGTGGTCAGGGTCGGGTAGGCGGTCTGCTCGGAGCAATAGGCGCTCATGTTCTCCTGGCTCATGAGGTAGTCAAAGAAGCGCATGCACTCGTCCGGGTGGGCTGGATCCTTCCCCATGGTGAGAGCCACGTCGACACCAGACACAACCTTCGTGTCAGCCGCATCGTCTGCCGGGGTAGCGAAGGTACCGAGATTGATATCAGGGTTGTAGGAACGGATGGCCGGGATGGCGTACGTGCCGTGCCAGTACATTGCCCCCTTGCCCTGGGCGAACCCCTGGTTGCCGTCGTTGTAACCCAGCGCCGCCTTGTCCTCGTTGCCGTACTGGTAGACCTGCCACATCTTCTCGAAAACAGGAGTGAGCTCGCGGAAGGAGGTCGTGCCGTCGATCATCCAGCGACGCTGGTACCAGGCCGACACACCATCGGTGAGGAAGGATCCGGACAGCGAGGAGAAAGCAGGAGCCCCAGTCCAGTTGTCCTTGGTCGCCCAGTAGAAAGGACTGATCCCCTGGGCCTTGAGCTCTTCACACACCTCGATCAGCTCAGTCCAGGTCCGTGGAGGCTCGACCCCCGCCCCCTCGAAGATGTCTTTGTTGTAGATAATGCCCGAGCCGTTGTCCGCGAAGGCGACACCGTTGGTCTGCCCATCTCCACCCGTTCCCAGGGTGTTGAGGATGGAGGCCATCGAGGGATTGAGACCGTCGAGAAGGGACGAGGAGGAGAAGTCATAGAAGACGCCCGTCCGAGCTAGGGCACCGTAGCTGTAGTCCCCGTTGATGGTCATCAGATCCGGCACATCACCCTTAACTAGACGCGCACGCAGCGAAGTGATGTTGTCTGCCTGAAAGTTCTGAGTGACAACGATCCCAGGATTCGCCTCATTGAACTCCTGGCAAATCTGAGAGAAAAGGTTGATGGCTTCGCTCTTGAACTGGAAGAGCTCGAGATGGACCGCCCCATCATCACTCGATGAGCATCCGGACAGCGATCCGCCGATCGCAGCAGCCACCCCCGCAGTAGCGAGAAAGGAACGCCTGGACAGGTACGTCATGGCGAGAGCCTCCATGCATCGTTGCTGAGCTTGTGCGCGGACAAGGACACCCGGTGAGATGTCGCCGCCACTGATTATTTTGCCCCAAAAGAAACATGACCGCAAGACCCCCTGCACTCAGGCATGATGAGGCCATGACCCCACTCACCTCGCCTCAGCAATCCCCCTGGAGCAGGCTGAGTGACACCCAACGAGCCATCACGCTGGCGCTGCTCAGCCACGGGCGCCTGTCCCGCCCTGAACTGATGTCTATCGTTGGCATCTCATCAGGATCAGTCACACGCCTGACCGCTCCTATGGTTGAGGCTGGGCTACTGTCCACCTCCACCGAGCAGGTTGCCGGCACCGGCCGCCCTCAGTCACCCCTGGAGGTCCGCGCCGAGGCGGAATCCCTGGTCGGGGTCACGATCACGGGCGAAGACCTCACTGCCGTCCTCACTGACTTGCGTTTACAGGTCCTGGCTACGACCCGCCGCAGCCTGCCCTCACACAGTCCGAAGATCGTCGTGGCGCATCTGAGCGACGCGGTCAACGAGCTGAGCAGCCAGCATACGAGCGCTCAGCCAACAGCCCTGGCCGTCACTCTCGGTGGCACGAGCCGTGACGGCCGCATCGTCGACCAGGCGGTCTTCCTCGGGTGGCACGGCGTCCACCTTGCCGACATGATCGAGGCTGAGACCGGCCTGCCTACGACCGTGGGCAATGACGTCGCAGCCATGACCCAGCAGGAGGCATGGTTCGGCGCAGGACGCGAGGCCGATCGGTTCACGCTCGTCACAGTCGGCAGCGGCGTGGGACATGGGCTCGCTATCTCCCACGACGTGATCTCCACTGCCGACGCCGACCTCGGCCTCACTGGCCTCATGCCTATCCCGGACGACTCACACCCCCCACTCACCCACCCGGCGATGGACTGTCTGACCGACGGCGCACTCGAAGCAGAGTGGCTCAAGCTCGGACTGCCACCCACAGACGCCGCCTCCATCGTGAGTCTTGCACGTCACGGCGACCCGCATGCAGTCGCCCTTTGCGCCGCCTTCGCACGCAGAATCGGACGCCTGATCGCCATGAGCGCCGCGTTCACCCTGCCGCAGGTCATCGTGGTCGCCGGAGAGAGAGCCTCGATCGCCTCGCTGTTCGAAGAGCAGGTCATGACCGGGATCGCACAACTACGTCACGCCGCGGCCGCCCCGATCCCCGTGATCGTGCGCGAGCACAACCGCTCTGATTGGGCACGAGGAGCCGCGGCACTGGCCGTGCGCGCGCGAGTGCAAGGAGAGCTCTGAAGCGAGATCGCGCTCACCCACCCTGCCTACGCAGCCTCACAAGGACTTCAATAGCGCCCACACCGACATGGCTGATTGCAGGGCACACCGTCTTCCCACGATCTAGTCCACACGCGCAGGCCCGAGCGTGCCTCCTTCGCGCCAGCTGACCGGCAGGACAATGTCCTCGACCCCACCCTCGCCACGCAGCTGGCTCACCAACTGCGCCACCGCCCGCCTTGCTTTCTCCTCCACCGGCTGAGCGATCGTCGTCAGAGGAGGATCGAGGTAGGTTGCCGCTTCGATCCCATCGAAGCCGACCACCGACACCTCCTGAGGGACCCGCACCCCTCCCTTGCGCAGACCGGCTATCACTCCGATCGCCAGAATGTCTCCTGAGGCGAAAACCGCCGTTGGCACCTGTCGCCCTCCAGACTCACGCAATTGGTTGGCCAGCCTGACCCCAACGGCGACACCATCCTCGAAGGTCACATCCGCCATCCCAAAACGGACCGTACCAGCCGCGCCATCGCCTTGACCGAAACCGGCTCGGAATCCCTCCAACCTCTCTCTCACCACGGCGGAGTCACTGGGACTGGGACCGACGAAGAGCGCACAGCGGTGCCCCGCTCGCGCCATCTGCTCCCCCGCCAGCCTCGCCCCCTGACGGTCGTCGATATTGACGGAGCTGCCGGCCAGGCCGTCACCGTAGACATCAATGAACACACTGGGTACACCAGCTCTCTCCATGAAGTCCACCGGCCGAATGCGAGTGGTCGCCATGACGATCGCACCGTCAACACGCCACGCCCGCAGTTGCGACACCATCTCCTGCGCATCGGAGGTCCCGCACAGCATCAAGACGTATCCCCCCGCACGAGCAGCCTTCTCGCAAGCCCCAACAAAGAGCGACTCATATGGGGCAGCCAGCGCCGCATGCTGAGGCACCGCTTGATAGACCAGTGCCAACACGCGCGACTCAGCCCTAGCCAGGGACCGAGCCTGAGCATTGGGGATGTAGCCAAGTTCCTTAATCGCCGCCCGCACTCGCGCCACCGTCGCCTCGGAGACCTTCCCGTCCCTGCCGTTGATGACATTCGAGACCGTCATCGTGCTCACACCGGCTCGCTGCGCCACCTCCCTGGCCGTAACCATGTGCTGCCCTCCCCTCTCCTACTGCCCTTGACAGCTGCGTACAACAAGGATAATCTCATTCCTGGTTTACCGGTATACCTCACACCGGCCCGTCCCGACAAAGGAGTCATTATGACCACCAAGCCCTCCGCCTTGACCCGGCGCCATTTCCTGGCCGCCGCCACTGGCACGGCGATCCTCGCCACGCTTGCCGCCTGCTCAGGCGGCAAGTCCAAGGACGCGACAGTTAAGGACACCCAAGCGGCCAAGGGTCTGGACATTCAGGGAGTGAACTTCACCTACGACCCCAACACCCTGGTCAACAAGGGCGAGCCCATCACTCTGGACTGGTGGCTGTGGGACGGCGACGCGAAGTTCAAGGCCTTCGCCGACGCCTACCAGAAGATCCACCCCAATGTGCAGATCAATATCGTCAACCAGGTCTGGGACGACTATTGGACCAAGCTGCCTCTCGCCCTCCAGGGTCAGGACGGCCCGGCGATCTTCAACATCCACAACTCCCACCATGACAATCTGCTGCCCTACTGCGAGGCCTACGACGTCGATGTCGAGGCCCTGTCTAAGGACTTCGTCGGCGTCGACGGACACCTCATTGACGGCAAGCTCTACTACATTGACTACGGCCTCATGACCGGCCTGATCTTCTACAACAAGAAGATGTGGAGCGAGGCTGGACTGAGCGACGCAGACATCCCCACCACCTGGGACGAGTTCCGCGAGGTCGCCAAGAAGCTGACCATCCGCGACGGCGATTCCTTCACCCAGGCCGGATTCAATTTCAATGACTCCCTTTACCTCATCCTGCTGGGCAAGCACTACCAGTCGGGATACAACCTTTTCGACGCCTCAGGTAAGAAGGCCCAGCTCGATACTGACGTCGTTGAGAAGGACTTCCAGTACTTCCGAGACCTGTACGAGGTCGACAAGGTCGGCTCCCCCGACTTCGGCCCCGTGGCCCAGGAGGCCTTCGGCCAGGGACTGTCAGCCATGCACTACTCCTGGGGCCACCTGTACGGGACGATGGCCAAGGACTACCCGGAGATCGAGTTCGGCACGTTCCAGACGCCGGTGAACGCTGCCGGGCAGACCCCCTACGCCTTCGACCGCTACAACGGCGAGTCAACCTTCGGGATCAACAAGAACGCTCCCGACGGTGCCCGCGAGGTAGCACAGGACTTCCTCAAGTTCTTCCTCACCGCCAACACAGAGCTGACCGAGCTCTGCCTCAACTACAGCCTCTTCCCCGCCTCCGTAGCGCTGGCAGACAACGCCAAGATCAAGGAGCACCCGGTCACCAGCGCCCTAGGCGAGATCGACCGCTACGTCTGGCCTGGCCCGATGCCCGCCACCGTCGAGGACAACATGAAGATTGCCGTCTCGGACACGCTGTACAACGGAGCAGACCCCAAGACCGCCCTGACCACGGCGAAGACGACCATCGACGCAGACATCGCCAAGACCGAGTTCGTCTCTGTCGAGAAGCTCTACGCCCACGCCGACGAGGCCAAGGGCTGAGACCACCGCGAGGACCACACTGCGAGTGCTGAAGGAGGAACGGCGGCCGTGAGCATCACGCTCACGGCCGCCACCACCCATGACCACTGATGTCACCACAGCCCCGGCGCGCGCCGCCACCAAGCGCTCGGCACGCCGCGCTTACAAGGGCGAGAGGACGCTGAGGCGCAGCGTCGTCGCGCTGATCGTCGTCTTCAACGCCGTCCTGCTGGTCTACCCGATCATCAAGGCTTTCCTCGGCTCCTTCCACCACTGGAACCCTCTCAACGGGACCTATCGGTGGATCGGGATGGAGAACTACGCCGAGCTGGTCCACGACGCCACCTTCTGGACGTCCTTGACCAACACCGTGTTCTTCTCAGTCGTGGTCATCACGCTCAGGGTGGTCCTCGGCCTCGCACTGGCTTACGCGATCTGGTCCAAGGTCACGCGGCACAAGACCCTCTTCCGGGCCATCTTCTACATGCCCACTGTCACCCCCATGGTGGCTATCGCCTACGTGTGGAAGATGATGTACAACCCGCAGATCGGCGTGTTCCACAGTCTACTCGGCATCGACCTGAACTGGCTGTATGACTCCACCTGGGCGCTGCCGGCGGTCATGATCATGACCGTATGGAAGGACTTCGGCTACGCCGTCATCCTCTTCCTCTCGGCCCTTCACTCCCTGCCCGAGGACGCGCTGGAGGCCGCCAGCGTCGACGGAGCTTCGTCCTGGCAGCGTTTCCGGCACATCATTAACCCGCTTCTACGCCCCATGACCATCTTCGTGGTCATCACCTCGCTCATCAGCTACGTCCAGGCCTACGTCCAGATCCTCATCATGACGCAGGGCGGTCCAGGTAAGTCCACCTACCTCATCTCCTACATCATCTTTGACGAGGCCTTCCAGCAATACGACTTCGGTTATGCCTCGGCGATCGCATTCGTCCTTCTTGTCATCACCGCCGCACTGACCGCGCTGTCCTTCACGGTCTCGGCACGTCGTTCGGGAGGCCGAGCATGAGCAAGCGTCTTCAGACCATCGTCCTCGAGGCCATTCTCCTCGTCATTGGCATCACGACCGTTTTCCCGTTCATCTGGATGGTGCTGTCCGCTTTCAAGCCGAATTCCGAGATCCGCGCTCTGGATCAGAGCCTTCTCCCCCAAGAGTGGACCCTCGACAACTTCCTGAGCCTGCAGGACAAGTTCGACTTCATCCGATTCTTCGCCAATTCACTGGGCATCGCGCTCGTTGTCACGGCGCTGACCATCTATACCAGCTGCCTGTGCGGATATGTCCTGGCCAAGTACCGCTTCCGCGGACGCAATGCCATCTTCGGCTTCATCCTGGGCACCATGATGATCCCCTGGGCAGTGACCATCATTCCCCGCTACACCATGTTCGAGGCCTGGGGACTGCGCGACAATTACCTGGCTCTGATCATCCCCGCGGCGATGAGCGGCTTTGGCATCTTCATGCTGCGCCAGTCAATGTCTGACATTCCCGACGCCGTCCTGGAGGCCGCCCGAATCGACGGCGCCAGCGAGATCTACATCTTCCACCGCATCGTCCTGCCGATGAGCCGCAACCCGATCTCGGCGCTGGCCATCTTCCAGTTCCTGTGGGCATGGGAGGACTACCTGTGGCCCTATCTGATGATGGACAGTGAGAAGAAACAGGTGCTCGCGGTGGGGCTGACCACCTTCAACGGCCGCTACGGTACCGACTACGGTGGCCTGTTCGCTGCCACGACCATCTCAGTCATCCCTGTGCTCGTCGTCTACCTCATCTTCCAGAAGCGCTTTATCGCAGGCGCAGCCTCCGCAGCAGTAAAGGGCTGATCATGACCTCTCCCCTGTCCTCCGCTTCTTCCGAGCTCGCCCTCGCACCCGCACGTCCCGAGGCCATCGTCCAGGTTGGTCAGGACACCCGGTTCACCGTCCTCACCGACCGCCTCATCCGCATGGAGCACAGCGCGAGCGGCCAGTTCGTCGATGCCGCTACCCAGCTCGTCGTCTCCCGGGACCTGGGCCCGGTCCCCGACTTCCAGGTCATCCGAGGAACGGACAAGATCGAGATCCTCACCGAGTACCTGCACCTGAGCTACCAGCCCTCCCGGGGCTTCTCCCGCTCCGGCCTCAGCGTCACCCTGCGCACCGCCGTCCTCAACCTCCACGGCGGCACGTGGCACCACGGGGACACCTGGGACCCCGAGGAGACCTTCCCCTCCAACCTCGGCGGCACCTGCCGCACCCTGGACGAGGTCAACGGCCGCGCCCGCCTAAACCCGGGCCTGCTGGCCATGCACGGCTACGCCCTTGTCGACGACTCCGGCTCCCTCCTGCTCCAGGAAGACCAGTGGGTGCGCCCGCGTCCGGGCACGAGCCCCGTCGACGGCTCGACGGCGGACGAGGACCTCTACCTCTTCGGTTACGGCCAGGACTACGCCGCCGCCCTGCGCGACTTCTTCCGCCTGAGCGGCCCCACCCCGCTCATCCCCCGTACCCTGCTGGGCAACTGGTGGAGCCGGTACCACAAGTACTCCGAGGAGGAGTACCTGAGCCTGCTCGACCGCTTCGAGCGCGACCAGCTCCCCTTCTCGGTGGCCGTCATCGACATGGACTGGCACTGGGTGGACATCGACCCTGCCATTGGCAACGGCTGGACCGGCTACACCTGGAACACGGACCTGTTCCCCGACCCCCAGCGCTTTCTCGACGCGCTGCACGCACGCGGCATGGAAGTCACCCTCAACCTGCACCCGGCTGCCGGTATCCGCCGCCACGAGGACGCCTACGAGCCCATGGCCCGCCAGCTCGGCCTGGACCCGGCCAGCGGGGAGGAGATCGCCTTCAACATCGGGGACAAGGACTTCACCGCCGCCTACCTCACCCACGCCCACCACACCCTGGAGGACCAGGGCGTGGACTTCTGGTGGCTGGACTGGCAGCAGGGTGGCGTCACGGACATTCCGGGCCTGGACCCGCTGTGGATGCTCAACCACGTCCACTACCTCGACTCCGGCCGCGAGCGCACCCGCACCGGTGCCGACGGCTCGGTGGAGACCTTCCGACGCCGTCCCATCACCTTCTCGCGCTTCGCGGACGCTTCCAGCCACCGCACCCCGGTCGGCTTCTCCGGGGACACCGTCACCACCTGGGACTCACTGCGCTTCCAGCCCGAGTTCACCGCCACGGCCGCCAACATCGGCTACTACTGGTGGTCCAACGACATCGGCGGCCACATGTTCGGCGTCAAGGACTCGGAGATGATGGTCCGCTGGGTCCAGCTCGGCTGCTTCTCCCCCATCAACCGCCTGCACTCCACCGACTCGGTGTTCAACTCCAAGGAGCCGTGGCGCTACTCCCGCGACGCCCGAGCCACCATGGAGGCCCACCTTCGCCTGCGCCACCGCCTGGTGCCCTACCTCTACACCTGGGCCCGGCTGGCCCACACCCAGGGCGTGGGTCCGGTGCGCCCGGTCTACCACGACTTCCCGTGCGAGATGGGCGCCTACGTCTCACGCACCGAGTTCCTCTTCGGTGACCTGCTGGTCGTGCCGGTGGTCCACCAGGCCGACGCCGCCACGCACCTGGCGCGTGAGAGCGCCTGGCTGCCGGAGGGCACCTGGTTCGACCTGCCGACTGGCCGACGCTACGAGGCCGGCGCCGGTGGGACGATGACGAGCCTGTCACGCACCCTGGACCAGGTTCCGGTGCTCGCCCGCGCGGGCTCCCTGGTCACCGTGGCCGAGGACCTGAGCGAGCCGGCCGGCCAGAACCCGCGCCACCTGGGCATCATCGTGGTGCCGGGGGCCGACGGCGAGTTCGTCCTGGAGGAGGACGACGCCTCTGCCGAGCCTGGCCAGGACGGCGTGGTGCGCACCCGCTTCGCGCTCACCTGGGACGAGGAGGCCGCCACCGCACGCCTGGAGGTCACCCAGGAGGGGGCCGACTCCGTCGCCCCGGCAGAGCGCGAGCTCACCCTCCACCTGCTCAGCGTGGGCGGCCAGGTCAGCGCGAGCGTGGCTGGCAGGCCCGTGGAGGTCACCGAGCGCGAAGCCGACGGCTTCACGCTGGCCGGGGGCCTGGACGTGCACGTGGGCACGGTGCGGCCGGGCGAGGGCGTCGTCGTCGAGCTTGCTGGTGTCCGCACCGAGCCGGCCTCGCTGGCTGGCGAGGTCTTCGCGATCCTGGAGCCGGCGGAGCTGGAGTACCAGGTCAAGGACCGCGCCTGGCAGATCGTGACCAGCGGGGCGCGTGGAGGCGCCCTGCTCTCGGGCCTGCGTGCCGTGGGGCTGCCGGAGGAGATCCTCACGGCGGTTGCTGAGGTCGCCTGACACAGTCCCATGACCGTCTTTCCAGGCAGCCCCACCCTGCCCCGCACCGAGCCCTGTGCCCCTGGCTCCCTGCCCCTGGCCGGCAGGGTCGTCATGGTCACCGGGGTCTCGCGCCGCGCCGGGATCGGCTACGCCATCGCCTGCCGAGCCGCGCAGATGGGGGCGAGCCTGTTCCTGCAGCACTTCTCCCCGCACGACGCCGCCCAGCCCTGGGGCGCCGACGACGTGGCCTGCGTGGTCGAGGCCGTACGTGGCCACCTCGTGGGCCAGGCGCGTCTGGCACACGCCAGCGCCGACCTGGCCGATCCCGCGGCACCGGCGGCGCTGGTCGCTCAGGCCGTCAGCGAGCTGGGCGGGCTTGACGCCCTGGTGTGCAACCACGCCGCCTCCGGCCGCGACGGCACGCTGGCTGAGGTCACGGCCGCCGACCTCGACCACCACTGGCAGGTCAACGCCCGCTCCAGCCTCCTGCTGGTCCAGGCCCTGGCC
>OKMX01000202.1_pt1 | contig 15884 bp, 2 predicted proteins | sample 1613551 | NCBI WGS metagenome assembly OKMX01 (sample SAMN04436865, study PRJEB24849) | human gut metagenome | biome: human gut; feature: NICU; material: stool | host: Homo sapiens | place: USA: Saint Louis, MO | collected 2011-10-01 | reverse complement strand
ATAAATTAGGACCCTAACGAGAAGTTATTTATATTATATTTAGTTTGAAGGATGATTTTAGCCCTATAACTTTATCGAATTACTGTAAAAAGGAGATACCATGAACAAGAGAGCCAGAGAATTTATCGTAAAGCTATTTTCACTAATATTAGCTATAACCATGTCGATACCAACCAATGTATTCGCCTCATCCGGCACGAAAAGGCCAAAAGAAATGCCGACGGTCATAAGACTTGCTGATAGCGGTGGAGGAGGAGATACATACATAGAAGACACGACCGAAGATACCTACATAGAAGATGGCGAGGAATTCTATACCGAAGATACAGTAGAAAGTACGCCACAAGAAACTACAGAAGTCATAGAAGAAGCTCCACAAGAAGAAGCTTATACCATAGCCGAAGAAGACGCTAGAAACTACATACTTAGCCAAAAGGCAAGGCTCAATGATAATCACGATGGAATAATCTACGATATCAAAGTGGCCAAGAAAGAAAAATCTTACCACGATCCAGCGAAGAACTTAAGCCTAAGCCTAATGCTAAACCCAAACCAAGCCCTAAAAGACATCAAACTTACCAAAGTCGTAATCGATGGCAAGGAAGAAAAAAGAGATGATAAGTCAAATAAAGTTGACAACCTTCAAACACTAAATCTTACAACAACAACATTTGAAAACGAGATTACATACACTGTAGAAGCCTCAATCGACAAGAAAGCTATCGATGCGAACAAGCTCTACTCAATGGACCTTTCACTTGATATCGGTCAATTTAACTTAGACCTTCAAAGAATTTCCTACAAGTTTGTAGAATATGAAAAGGAAGATAAGACTAAAGAGCTTAAGCTTACACACATCAAGGAAGCAGAAGATGCCCTAAGATCTATCTCCTACAAGAAGGACGATGGAGATGTGGATAAGGTAATCTACACTGACTACATCATCTCAAAGGATAAGGGCGACGAAGAATCCAGAGTAAATGAGAAAAACAAAATTCAATATGGCTTAAATCTAGAAAATCTCAAAAAAGAAGACACAGAGATCTCTCTTGACTACTACAAGGCAGATGATAAGGGCTTTAATATAAAGAAAGAATTCTCCGCAAAAATCCCTTACCAAGATAAGCTCGACCTCGATATCCCTGCTTCATATATCCTAAAACTTACAGTCACAAGCAAGACTGATAAGAAAAACACCAAAATCGAAAGCCACAAGATAAATGGCAGAGAAGTCAAAAGCCCACGCTTCGTAAAAGAAGAAGAAAAATCTTCAGAAGATGACGAAGAAGCTGCGAAGAAGGCAGAAGAAGAAAAGAAAGCAGCTGAGGAAAAGGCCAAAGCAGAAGAGACAAGAAAAGCCGAAGAAGCGAAGAAGGCAGAAGCAGAAAAACAAGCCGAAGAAGCCAATAAGGCAGAAGAAGAAGCAAAATCTGCTGAAGAAAAAAGAGAAGCCCAAGAAAAGGCTAAAAGCGAACAAGAAGCAAAAGAAGCTAAAGAACAAGAAGCTAGCGATAAGCTTAAGGCAGAAAAGGAAGCTAGTAATAAAGAAGCTAAGAAGAAAGACGATCTTCTAAATAGCTTAAAGGAAGAATCTCCTACCAAGGAAGAAGAAAACAAGGCCAAAACAGAAGTCAAAGAAGACTCTAACCTTTCCAAGGCAGACGCCGAGCTAAAGGCTGCCCTAGCTGACAAGACAAAAGGAATAGAAGATATCCAAAATCTCCTAACAAGCATTGGAGAAAAATATAAGCTAACAAGAGAAGACCAAGCAAAACTAATGACAGCCAACGATGCTGCCATCAAGGCTCTTGTAGAAAAGGACAGAGAAGAGAACTTTAGACCTAATAACCTAAGGGCTACAGGTTCTTTTGAAGATAAGAAGTTCAAGCTTACTACAAAAATGAAGGTTATAGCAAGTGAGAAAAACCCAATGCCACGAGGCTGGCACTTTGATGTTAACCTAGGAAATTATCTAAAAGAAGATCCATCTAAACCAATAGCAGATTTAAAAGATAATACTGGCAAAGTTATAGCAACTGGATCTTATGACAAAGATAATCACAAGATTAGATATACAATCACTGAAAAACTCACATCTCCTGTAAATCTTACAATTGATCAACTTTTAGCATTTGATATGAACGAAATTGGTGATACTAATCCAATTAATATCGATATTTCTGTACAGCCAAAAAATATGACTGCTCAGAAAATGAATACAATCACCGTATCAAAAGATGATGAAGCAGAAATAATTTCATCACAACCAGGATTTACTTCAAAAATAGAAAGCCCGGAAAATGTTACAGGTACTGTAGAATATCCAGTTATCCTTGAATACCGTTCACATCAAACCTTAAGAGATGAAAATGGTGAGGAAGCAGTCCTTGGTATTGTTTCAAACCCACAAAATTTAGAAGTGTGGTGGGATATTGAAGTTGAGATAGACAAGCTCTTCCCAGCTGATAAAGAACTAGATTTTAATAGACTATATTTCACCTTATTTGCATCAGGCAAACAAGGCTTAAAGGATGGAAAATATAAGATAGCTGGTACAAAAGCTGAACTTGATGAACCAGGTGGTTATTCAGGACTTGGTGGTGGAGACTTAATGGTTGATAGCAAAGCTATAGACAAAAACACTCTTGCTGATCCTAGCAAATATCCAGAAAAGAAAGTTTACATCAGAGCCAAACTTCCACTCAAGGCAGGAGAATACCACAGCAATTACTCATTAGGTCTTAGAGTAAACCCTGATAGAAACTATATGGAAAAAATCTACAAAGAATTCATGGATGATTACAGGAAGATTCCATCCATATTCAAATTTATCCAGGGCGAGGGAGAAGCTAAAAAACTTGCTAATACTCCATTCAACCTTGTAGAAGACATGTTCGTTGCAGACTTCGTCCATCTAGGCGACCCAACAGTTGATGAAAACTTCTACTATGACAGGACAAGGACCATAGTTGCAGAACAAGATGACGATTACTCAAAAAGACGTTGGACTGCAATGGACCTTCTAAGAATTGGAGAAACAGAAGACTATTCTTTAGCAAATGCAAGCTTGTTCCCAGAATCTCTAAAGTATACAAAGTATTACTACATTCCAAGTATAACCGGCGGTTATAGCAGAACAACAAACCAAAACCTTGCCACACTTTCAGACGGATCATACAAACCTGGTGTAATTGTTTACTACGACTACAACCTACAATCAGGTACAAAAGATACAACCTTCAAGCTAGATGTCAACCTAAAACAAAAACCTGTTGACAATGCAGATGTAATTAATAAGTATGACAACATCGAGACAGAAGGTGGTCAGCAATATCTTTACTCAAGAAAATTGCAACAAAACGATGATGCTTACCTAGCCTACCTTGAGTTGCCATACCTAATAATGCGTATCAACAATACCTTTGAAATGGTCCAATGTCTGAACGCCAGAAGGCCAGATCCAACTGTCAATGGTAATAAGACCAAAGTAGGCCTTGATAGGATAGAAAATCCAACAGGCGCCATGCTATATTCAAATATAGCAGATTACGGTGACTTTAAAGCTAATGACACCTATTATGATTTGCTACCTGGTGGAAAATACAACAGAAATAATCAAACAAAAGAAGATGCAACAGAAGATTTATTCAAGAGAATCTACTTCTATGCTGAAGAGATAAAAAGAGAATACCCTGGCACTCATAATAACACAGAAATGCACAGGATAATTGAAAATCAAATGTTGCAAAGAGTTATCCACTACTTCACAGACGGCAAAGCCCTAACTAATGACTATGCATACGTTGGAACTCCTACTGAAGATGATGACAAATACCACCATGACATAACTCTTACAGACCCTAACATGCTTCATAAAGACCAATACTTCAAAGGGGATAATGGAGCAAATTCAGATACTGATGGTCATAGAAAACTTTCTGAAAATGAAAAACTTGACCTTGAAAAAAAGGGTCTAAAAGACGTTCAAGTTCAGTATGCGCAAGAACTACTAAAGAGAGTTCAAAATTCTTATAACAACGATGATTGGGAAAAATATAGCAAAGCTAACACAGTAACCCTTGTTTACTTTGACCACCAAAGCGCAAAATATCAAAAGCTTATTTCTGGTCGAGTTGTAGATCCAATCACAGCCTACAAGGTAGACAGTGAAGGAAATAAACTTGACGGTGCAGAATTCTCCTTTGTTAATAGAAACACAGGTGAGGTTATAAAAGCCACAGCCACATCTAGCGGAATGAAGGTATACCTACCAGAAGGTTCATACAGAGTTAGAGAAACAAAGGCTCCAGAAGGCTACGACCTAATCGATCCTTTCAATATTACAGTCACAAATGACAAAGTAAACCCAGATGCTGGACAATATCCAGCCGTTGGTATGAGGATAAAGGTACACGACGGATACAAAACCGAAGGAAAACTATCTGGAGTACCACAAGATATTAACGGAAATGACCTTGTAAAACAAGAAAATGGTAAGCTTGAGATTGAAATTGTAAATATATCCAACAAGCTAGGCAAACTCCAATTTGAAAAGAGAGATGCTAGCAAAAAGCTTAATGGATCAGAATTTACACTTACAAAAATAAAATCTCAAACAGACACAAATCCAGAACTAGGGTCTGACAATAAGCCTGTTTACCAAAAGAAATCAACAGGCAATTATGGTGATTTCGAATTTACAGAAATGCCAGTAGGCTTCTACCTATTAGAAGAAACTGTGGTTCCTAAGGGATACAAAAAGGCAGCAAATCAAATAATTGAGGTAAGCCTTGATGATAATGGTAAGGCTGTTACAAAATTCTTAGATGAAGATATCGAAGCTTCAGCTCCAAAGGTAATTATAAACGAAGCTAAGACAATTGATATAAAACTAAGAAAAGTAGACAATTCTGATGATAAGCATAAATTGCAAGATGCTAAGTTCAGACTCTACTCACAAAGAACCTTAGACAACGTCTTATACTTTGAAGAGAGCACATCAGGAATCGATGGAATAGTAAACTTCAAAGGAATAAAAGAAGGAGAATACATCCTTGAAGAGCTAGCTGCTCCAAGTGGTTATCTTCTACCAAAATTCCTAGAAGGAGACAAACAATTCTTCGGATGGAAACTATTCGTAAAACAAAATGACCGAGGCGACCTTGTCTATGACATCTACAAGCTAAAAACAAGAGAAGATGCCAAAAAGACAGAAGCTCAGTTACAAGATTCAAAAATCAACTTAGATGATGTTCTAAAAGACGGCGCAGTAAATATCGGCAACCAAATTAGAACAGTTGATTGGGAATTTAAGAAATATATAGAAAACCCAAACTTTGATGCAAGCAAGCCTGAAAGCGAAACCAATCCAAAGTATATTCAGCTACTTGATAAAACTAAATTAGACCAAATTAAGTTTAATGTTTACGAAGCGGATTATTACGGAAAGATTATAAATATCAACAAACCTTTCTTGCAAGACATTAAAGCTGATGCAAATGGTGTATTCCATTTGAAAGGGCTTAAATTTAATGGTTACTATACATTAAGAGAAATGAACACTCATGGTGACTACTCAAAAGCATCAGACATTACTCTTAAGATAGAGGCAGAAACCATAGCCAACGAAGGTGAAATGAAGGTTATCGTAAGAGACCCTTCAAACGATGTAATATTAGGTGAACACGGTATTTTAAAGAGTGTAATAAACTATAAAAAAGGCTCTGAATTAGGTAAATTTGCTATCAAGAAAACTGGTAAATCTTTATGGCCACAAGATAAGGGCAAAGAAGTCGGCCTAAGACGTGCCTTCTTCAGACTCTATACAGCAGATGATAAGTTCAATATCAAACTTAATGCTGCAGGCTATCCTGAAAAATACATTCAGAAGGTAACAGATGGCGAGGCCCTAACTGATGATAAAGGAAATCCTACAGATACATCTACCTTCCAAAAAAATCAAGGTATAGCAGTATTTGAAAACCTAAAACCAGGCAAATATGTCCTAGAAGAATACAGGGGACCAGCAGGTTATGAAAAAGACCCTAGACCAATCTATGTACAAGTTACAGCAGACGGAAAAGTGTTCAAATCTAGAGACAAAAATGATCCGATAGTCAACCAAACAGGTGATAGGAGCGCTAACACTGATCAAAGCTTCAACGACGTAACTAGCGGATTAGATGAAAATGCAAGTGCAAATGCAGACGCTGAAAAAGCAGTCAAAACAAAAACCTATCAAGGAACCTATTCGACTGTCACAATAGAAGCAGGTCAAATTGATGGTGAAAAAGGTAGCCGCAGGATGAAGGTCACAGTAGCGGCCAATCGTGAAACAATAGATTTCAGTCTATTTTACAATTATTATATTGAAGCATCAAATTGGAACTATAACAACCGAGACGGTATATATAACGCATCAAGTTCAAACCAATTCTACAAATATAGTATCCAACCAAACAATCCATTTACTGTAGAATTTGATGCAAAACTAAAAGATGGTACAGAAGAAGATGTCTACAAAAACATACTAAGCCAAGTAAGAGTTTGGGCTAAATATAGTCAAAGATATGAATATCACAGAGATGCCATCGAAGATTTCAAATTAGTTAAAGAGTCAAACAACTACAAGGCAAAAGTTGAATTTGAGTACAACTACTTTGACTACGAAGGCAAGGGAGAAATGAGTCCTCTGCTTTTTGGTACAGGTAAAATTTGGTTAGAGACATTTGAAAATGGAAAATGGGTAAAGGTAGATGGTTCAGATAGAAAAGCCTATAAAGATTCTCAAAAACCAGAGGAATTCCCAGAATTTACAAATCTTGATAAGAACAAAAAATATAGGATTGCCTACAAGTTAGTAGATGGTTACAATCTACAATATCTATGGAATTGGACAAGTGATACGTCTTACTACAACATTGACCCATCACTTGCTGATGAAAACGGCGATGTTCTAATCAAGATTTCAAACGGTAACCTATTAAAAATCTTCAACAAGGACGAAGATGGATTTAGGATTCCACTAAGAATCGAAAAATCAAACGAAGACAAATCTCCACTATCAGGTGCAGTATTTAGAGCAAAGAAAATTGTAGACGGTGAAATGGTTAAGGGTAAGAATTTCTATCCTAAATACTACGACGAACCATTTGATGCAGTCACAGAGGCTACAGGTCTTGCAGGAGAAAACTACTTCAGAGAGCTAACCCCAGGTATCTATGAACTATGGGAAGAAAAGGCTCCAGATGAATACAAAGAGCTTAAGAGCAAGTGGTATTTCAAGGTCGAAGTAGATCCTTCAAAAGAAGCTCATGAAGAAAACTACATGAGAATAGTCTTTGACTTTAGCTACCGTTTCCCAAATGACTTGTCAGATAAGAAATATCAACACTTGACAGAAGCTGAGAAGAACAGACTAAGAGGAAAGACAATCTTCGGTCTAGATTCCACAGCAGAGACTAAATTTGAGGATAACAGATTACCAACAGATTCCTATAAGGAATTTGTAAGAAACGTAAAAATCTTACCAGATAACGAAATTTCTAAACCAGCTAGACCTGATGCTCCTTACAAGGGAATTGACGTAGTTGGTGTTACCAACCACAAATCATTGGGTAAGCTTGAGTTTAAGAAGGTAGATTCGAACAACGAAACCATTGATGGAGCGAAATTCAAACTAACAAAAGTCAGAGTTGAATCCAATGGTAAGTTGATTATAAAATCTCCAGATGTAGGTCCTGATCCAGAAAAAGATTCTGATGGCGATCCAGTATATCTGAAAGAAGTGATTTCTCAAGGTATCCTAGGTGTCAGATTTGAAGGCATATCTGAAGGTACCTACCTCTTAGAAGAAGTAAATCCTCCACAAGGATATAACATGATTAAGTCATACCTTGTTATAAGGTTTAAGGAAAACGAAGATGGCAAGATCGTACAAGAAGTCGACAGAGAACAGTCTGATCCAGATTTCTTAAAGCATATCAACTTCAAGAATGGTTCAGAAATAGAATCAATTGTAAACTATGAGAAATTAACAAAATTAAGCTTCGAAAAAATTGATTCCAAAGGCAATAAGGTTGGTACATCATCCTTTAACCTACAGTTAGTAGATGAAAATGGCAAAGTCAAAACGAATGAACATGGTCAAAATATATACGATAGGACCTTAGAAAAGTACGACGACCTATCTAAATATGAATTTACCGACCTAAAGGTAGGTAGGTATAGGCTTAAAGAAATCAACCACACAATCTATGCTAAACCAGAAGCATGGTTCTTCAATGTAAGAGAAGATGCAAAGGGCAACTTATTCATAGAATTTGAAAAGAAAGACGATAAGTCAATCATCAAAAACATTGATGGCTCATACAAAGTCGTAAACTATGCTAAGACAAACTTCCAATTCACAAAGATTGGACAAGGTCAAGATAGTCCACCAGTTCCACTTTCAGATTTCTACTTCTCACTAAAGAAAGTAAGGACAGACAAAACTGAAGATGGATTACAAATATTCTATGACGATAATGGCGTAGTAACTTCAATGAAAGATAAGAGTGGCAATGAGCGAATTGAGAAAGATAAAGAAGGCTTTGTCAAGAATCCAGAAATCTTAGAATACAGCAACTACAGCAAGACTAAGACAAGGGGAGACGGAAGTATCAACTTCCAAGGCCTAACTCCAGGTGTGTATGAACTTGAAGAATTAACCGAACACGCAAGTTACAATACCAACACCCAAAGAAGATGGATTATCCTAGTAGAGCCAGGCACAGATAAGCTAAATGTATCATATGATAAGAACTATGAAGGAAACTATTATGCGAAATATGATACAAAGTATTACAATGACTTTTACAAACCAAGAAACTTCGAAAACTCAAAATTCCTAATTGGTAATGAAAACGAAGGCTTCAATGTAATAAATATCAGAGATAAGATTGATATTAAATGGAGAAAGGTTGATTCTGAGACCGGAGCTATAATTCATGATGAAAAGGGAGCAGAAAAAGGTCTATATGACGATAAGAATGCTAGATTTGAGTTAAATACTCTTCATGATGGTGTAGTTGCTGAAGGTTCACAAGAATTCATGGATGCTCTAAATGGAAAAGGAACAAGACCACCTGGAAGACCACCACAATTGCAAAGTGTGGAAGGATATTACGGAATTTATGGTATGGGACCTGGCGTCTATGCAATTCCAGAAACACAATATCCTGCTGGTTACAAAATGAAAAACCAGAGATCTGTTGTTATACTAGTAACAGAGAGAGGCAAACTAAAGGCAGATGATCCAAACTACCAAGCCAACTCTAAAGAACTAGTTTACAAACTCTTTGAAGTTAAGTCTAAATTCACTTCTGTAGGTCAACCTCCAACAATAGAATTAGTTTCAAATCCAAATGAATTCGAACTAATCAGTGTTGACAAAAATGGAGAAATAATCTTCAATGATAACTTCTTCGACTACAAGAACGAACCAGAAGAAAATCAAGGTTCATTCGTAATCGATAAGAAGGACAGCAAAAACAGACCACTTGAAGGAGCAGTATTTGAACTTCTAGACTCAAATGAAGAAGTCATCAGACAAGCAAAATCAGATAAAAATGGTAAACTAGTTTTCGCAGGTCTGACTGAAGGAACCTACACACTTAAGGAATCTCAACCACCTATTGGTTTCAAACAATCCAACAAGGTATGGAAGGTATTCGTATATGCTAACGGTCACACATTTGTACGAGAAGGTGATTCAGTAGAAAATCCACCAGCTGATAGTGATACAAATTATGAGAGACCAATTAAAGAAGTAAAAAACGAACCTATCCAAGAAACTGGAGAGTTTACAGTTTCCAAAGTAGACAAGGAAGACAACAAAGCCTTACTAGGTGCGACTTTCAAACTAGAAATGATCAAGGATCAAGACGGCAAAGACCTAGATTCAAGGATTACTATAGCTGAGAAAGTATCTGATAAAGATGGCAAAATCAAATTCGAGAAACTTCAACCAGGTACCTACGAGCTTACAGAAACAAAAGCTCCAGAAGACTACAAGATGGTATCAGACAAGTGGACAATCACAGTCGCCAAAGATGGTAACACAACAGTTGTAAAATCAACAGCAAATATTGTCGCAAGATCTGCACAGAAATTAGCAAATGCTATAAACCCTGATAAGATCCTTAGGGCAGCGGATGCGGAAGTACCAATAAAAGATATCGAAGTTCCTAACGAAAAGCAAAACTACGGCAACTTCCAAATCAAGAAGACTGACATCGACAAAAAGACAGTCCTAGCAGGTGCTGAGTTTACACTCACAAGAGTCAAAGACGAGCTAGATAATGAGGTAACAGACGAAGATCCTATCAAAGTCACAAGTGGTACTGACGGTATAGCCAAGTTTGACAAAGTTAAGCCTGGTGAATACAAGCTAAAAGAAACAAAAGCACCACAAGGCTATGAAGCTCCAAATGAAGAATACACTGTAAAAGTTGAAGAAGTAGGCGGAAAGGTAAGTGTAAAAATTACAAAACCTTCTACAACAGAAGAAAACATGACTTCAACAGTGACTCCGTCAGAAGAAAGCACCCTGATTTTCACATCATATGATGGTTGGGAATATACAGAAGGCAAGGTTAAATATGACCTCGCTAAAACAAGAACTCCAGGAGAATATTGGCTGGCTGTAGAATACACTCCAACATCTACAAATTACAACGCCAAGAGGGTACTAAACCTAATATTTGATACTGACAATTTTGATGTTTCCTATAATGGTACAAAAATAGCAGCTAACCAAGCTAATATAAGCCTTTACACACATCAAAACAACGGCCTACAAAGAGCTAATTTCTTTTTGAAGGCAAAAGATATTACAAAAGATCAGACCCTATACCCAATCAAACAATTCTCATGGGCTGGACAAGTTGGCCACACTCTTGATAAGAATCCAGAATCTTATCCAAAGATTGAGCTTAAGAAAGAAACTACAACAATAGATGGTGAAGAACTCGAACTCATTGATAAAAATAGTTTTGTGTACAATCTAGTAAACAACAAGGTAAAACATAAAACACAATTTAGAAAAGTAGGTAAGGAAGTAGCAAACGGTAAAGTCACATTTACTCCTCTTGCAAATGCAGTGTTTGTCCTTGAAAAGAAAGTTACGGATGAAAATGGTAAAGAAAAATTTGAAAGAATTTACAGAAGTTTCATCTCAGATAGCAAGGGTAATCTAGTCCTTGATAATTTGGAAGCTGGAGAATACAAGCTTTTCGAAACCATACCTCCAGAAGGTTATAGGCCAATAGGTATAGCGGTCAAGGAATTCATGATAGATGAACTTGGCAGGACCATGGTCAAAAACCGTGATGAAGAGTATGCCCCACTTGATGAAGAAAGCAAAGATATTGTAAACGAAAAACTCGGTACAGAGTCTTACGAATTCACAAAGAGAGATGGTGTAACTAAAGAACCTCTTATAGGCGTAGAGTTTGAGCTACTAAATAGCAATGGCGATGTTGTTGCTACAAAAACTTCAGACGCTAGCGGTAAAGTTAAGTTTGATAACCTCACACCAGGCAAGTATTGGATTAGAGAAAAATCGCAATTACCAGGATATATAAAAGAAAATAACCTAGTTAAGATAGTAGTAGGTGAACAGTGGAAAGCACCAAAATACGAAAACGCAAGAAACGTATCAAAATACTTTAGCTTAGACCCACTAAAACCATCAACTATGACATCTACAACAGGTAATGAAACAGTTGTATATCCAAACGTCCAAGAAGGATTATTTGCAAAACTCAACTACACAATCAATACAAAAGTAAATGCTGGTGACACCTTTGTAATGGCATTTAGTGAGAATATTGACCTAGACGGACTTGCAACAATAGATGATAGAGAATTCGATATCTACGGTCCAATGGGTAGGATTGCAGAAGCCAAGATAAGAGATGATAGGCGTACAATCGACTACACCTTCACAGAAGCCCTAGACTTCTACAAGGACCTAAAAGAGTTGACTATCAACACACAAATGTTTGTAAAAAGACAAAATACTCCATTCGATAAGGAAAATTTTGAAGTATCTATCATGATTCAAGAAACTGATAATGATGGTGCAGTATTTAAAGACACAATAGATGTTAACTACGACAACTCTACAAATGATGGATACATCAATGCTCTTGAAAATGTCAAGACCTACCAATTAAGACTTGGCACATCAAGCGAAAGTCCACGTGAGTTTAAAAACGTAATCTACGTCAACCCAAAAAGGGCAAAAGATGGCTACAAAGATATCTACTTTAGCGCAAATCTTCCATATAGTGTAAAAGATGTCAAAGTCTATAAGAGAGTTGGCAAAGAAAACGCACACTTATCATGGTCATTTGATATCGATCATACTAATGATAGTGCTTATGGCCTACAAGAAATAACAAGTCCTAAATGGGATATTGTAGGTGGTAAAATCCACATTGACCTAGGAGATGAATACAACACTGACGAATATGTCATTGAAATATCAGGAACAGTCAATGAAATAGGAGACTTTAGAACTAAAACAGAATACTACAGAATAAGTCCTTACTTTAACCACACCTGGTACAGAGGTTATCCTGACCGTCAAGTGATCGACTATTGGGAGACATGGGCAAAAGTTTATAATCCTGATGCACAGGCAGACCTTGTTCAAGACTTCGGAAACTACAAAAATAGAATCGAATACACCAAAGTAACAAAAGGCACTGAAACACCACTAGAAAAAGCTAAATTTGAACTTCGTAAAGAAACCACAGAAGGTCAGTATAGCAATCTAGTTGGTAGCGAAAGAACTTCAGGCCGAGATGGTAAATTCTTCTGGGAAGGTCTTGAACCAGGCAAATACCAAGTTTGGGAAATAAAAACTCCAAAAGGATATGTCGAACCAAATGGTGCTGTATCAAGCTTTGAAGTAACTAAAGATGGTCAGATTACAAATATCAAAGATAAGAAAACAACCATCGAAAATGAAAAAGTTGGAATGAAATTCTACATCGATAAGATTTGGAAAGGTAAAGACGATAAATCTAATAGTATCAAACAAGGTACTCTGGAATTGAAACTAACCACAAATGACGATGGAAGAACATTCCCAGCAAATATTGAAGTAGAAGAGAAAATACCAGATGGCGCTGCATACAGGATAAAAGAAATAGCAGAAGATAGAAAATCTATAACACTAGAAATAGACCTATCAAAAGCTTATAAAGAAATAACTGTAAAAGAAGACGGCAAAGATGTCGAAAAATCAGCCATCAAAATAGACGTCCCAGCAGACTGGCCACAAGGAAGGTATTCCCTAACAGAAACCAAAGCCCCAGCAGGATACAACAAAACAGATGAAATATTTAGTCTGTTCGTTGATCACAAGAATGATGAAATAAGGCACGACGAAACAGTCCTCTACAAAAAGGGTGAGACAAGCGATACAATAAGCATCCTGGAAATAGAAAACAAAAAAGGAATCTTCCCATACACAGGAGGCCCTGGTACATGGCTAGGCTTCACAATCCTAGGAGCCCTAACCATGACCGCCGCAGGAATCTATCTAGCCCAAAAGAAAAAATACCAGACTAAATAGACAAAGGCTTCGCTTATAAAAAGCGATGCCCCCTGCAAACACCTACCCTTATGTCGACCGTAGCGAAGCGAAGTGGAGACATCTCAAATACTAAGCTTCACACCCCCCCCTTATATCGAGCGGAGCGAAGCGTAGTCGAGATATCTCACAAAAATAACCAATTGAATATGTACTCTTATCTTTAAGGGTATATCCGCTATGGACGATATCCCTTATATCGACCGAAGCGGAGATATCTCATACAATTTTCCACCTCGACAGAGCTTCCACGAGGAAGCGACGAGAGGTCTACGGTCTAAGACGACATGTAAATAGAAAAATAAAACTAATCTAAGAACGTACACTAATCACAAGAGGCTTCTCCACTTCGGTCGAAGCAAGGGAAAATTTTGAAAATATAATTGTAAGCAATACCCCACCTTATGTCTACCATCTCCCCCCCTTATATCGAGCGGAGCGAAGCGAAGTCGAGATATCTCATGAGAAATCTCAAGCCTAAAACGACATTTATATAATCAAAAAACACAGCCTTCCAAAAAATATTTCTTAAGTATCTTTGAAATTTCACCCTACTTGTGTTAGAGTGTTAAGAGAATAAATCACTTTAAAGTTAAAAACCGTAAATCGAGAGGAAAAATTATGAAAGAAAACAATAAAATTTCGGCCAAGGCTTTGATTCCTTTTGCCATTTTCATTGGCCTTTACTTAATTACAGGCCTCATTCTTCAAATACGAGGAGTCGAGATGGCCTTTTATCAGCTCCCTGCCCCAATAGCAGTCTTTGTCGCAATCGTCGCTGCCTTTTTTATATTTGAAGGAAGTATCGAAGAGAAGTTCGATACCTTGGTTGCTGGCTGCGGTGACTCTAACATCATTATAATGTGTTTGATCTACCTTCTAGCAGGAGCCTTCTCCACGCTTGCCAAGGCCTCTGGCGGGGTGGACTCAGTAGTTAATCTAGGACTTTCCTTTATCCCGAGCGAATTTCTTACAGCAGGAGTCTTTATTATAGCTTCCTTTATATCAATAGCTACAGGCTCTTCTGTTGGAACTATCACTGCTCTAGGCCCAATTGCAGTAGGACTTGCTAATACTAGCGGCATAAGCCTTGCCTTAATGCTGGGAGCCTTGGTGGGAGGGTCTATGTTTGGAGATAACCTTTCTATAATCTCCGACACGACAATTGCTGCTACGAGAAGTCAGGGTTGTGATATGAAGGATAAGTTTAAGATGAATGCAAAAATCGCCATACCTGCCGCAATCCTAACTATAATCCTCCTTCTAGTATTCGGTGCTCCAGAAGTTAGAACAAGTTCAGGAGACTTAAGCTACGACCTTTTATCAATTATCCCCTACCTCTTTGTCCTCATAGTAGCCCTTATGGGGATAAATGTCTTCGTAGTGCTTACAGGAGCAATTGGACTTTCCTCCGCTCTTTTACTAATTAGAGGAACTTCTATTATAGCTATCTCCCAAATCATCTGGGAAGGCTTTACAAATATGTTTGAGATCTTCCTTCTTTCCATGCTTATAGGAGGCCTATCCAAGATGGTAGCAGAAGAAGGAGGGATCAATTGGATCATATCAAAAATTAAAATATTTGCCAGAAACGAGAAGACAGGAGAGCTTGGTATAGGAGCCCTAGTTTCCCTAACAGATATTTGTGTCGCTAATAACACCGTAGCCATTATAATATCAGGACCTATAGCCAAGAAGATGTGTGCGGAATACAAGATTGACCCAAGGCGTAGCGCTTCCCTCCTCGACACCTTCTCCTGCGTCTTTCAGGGGATCATCCCCTACTCTGCCCAAGTCCTAATAGCGGCAGGCTTTAGCGAAGGGGCCATCGCTCCCTTCGAGCTCGTACCTTTTTTCTGGTATCAGTTTATCTTAGGTATATTCGCACTTATCTCAATCCTTCATCCTAGAAATCATAAATAATAATCCTAATTTTAGGCAAAAGAAAGCCCTAGCTTCCATTATTTGGAAAACTAGGGTTTTTCCTTTGTCTTTCTTAGACTATTAGCTTAGGGGCTCTTTTTTCTTCTTAGTGTAGATTAGAACTCCTCCAAGCATTACGATAAGTCCAATTATCGCAAATCCAATCCAAGCCCTCACGCCACTCGTCATTGGTAGGCTTAGTTTTTTATTTTCTATTTCTATAGGAGTATAAGCATTAGTTGTTGAATCCTTAGAAATTTCTTCCGATGTTGTGAACTTATAAGAGTGGTCAACATAATCATCACCTTTAGTTCCT
>OKMX01000182.1_pt1 | contig 17806 bp, 15 predicted proteins | sample 1613551 | NCBI WGS metagenome assembly OKMX01 (sample SAMN04436865, study PRJEB24849) | human gut metagenome | biome: human gut; feature: NICU; material: stool | host: Homo sapiens | place: USA: Saint Louis, MO | collected 2011-10-01 | reverse complement strand
CACGTACAGCGCCGGCATAATCCCGTAACGATCCGCCAGCATCCCCAAGAGCGGCACGATAATACCGCCGATCGTCGTGCCCAAACCGAGCGTCACGCCCGCCGCGAAACCGATTTGCCGCGGCAAATATTCCTGCCCCAAAAGCACCATCAGGCTATACGGCGCGAACAGGAAGATCCCGACCGGCACCAGCATCGCCAGCGCGAGCGGCGTCGAAGTCATTTGCAAAAAGATAAGTAAAGTCGGCACAAAGCCTAAGAAGCCCCAGCGAATGATTTTCAAATGGCCGTAGCGATCGCCCATTCGCCCGCCGACCAGCGTCGCCACGGCGCCCGCGGTGAAGAAAATCGTCAGCGTCGCCGAGCTGAGCGCCTTCGATTCGCCTAAAACATGTAAAAAATACAGCGGCAAAAATGTATTCAAGCCGAAAAACATCACGGCGCGCGCGAAAATGCCCAGCGTCAACTTGCCGAAGGAAGGCCAGTCGTTGTGCACTTCCTCCCGCTCCGCGCCGCGATGCGCCGGCAACGCCGCGAGCATGCGAAACGTCCCTTGCTCACGCCACAAGCCGAGCGACATCAAAACGCCCAACACCGCCAGCACCAACGTGCCCGGCAAACCGAAGGTCAAGACTGATGCCGTCGCGATCGCCGGACCGAGCGCGAAACCGACATTACCGCCGACCGAAAAAATACTGATCCCGCGGCCCTTGCGTTCTCCCGCCGCGTAATTCGCCAAGCGCGCCGCTTCCGGGTGAAACGCCGACACGCCCACGCCGCTCAACGCGACCGCGAAAAAGATCCACCAATATGAATTCAACACGCCGATCAGTGCCATCGCGCAGCCCGAAAGCAACACGCCCGCGGGCATCAGCCAATGCCATGAATATTTGTCCGACACCCAACCGAACAGCGGCTGTAAAATCGACGACAAAAAATTCGCCGCGAACACCAATCCCGCCGCCGCCGCGTAGCTCAAATCATGCGCGACGATCAAAAACGGCAACAACGCCGGCAACGCGCCCTGACTCAGATCCGTAAACGCGTGGCCGGCGGAAATCAACCACACATATCTTTCCTTCATCGTTTCACCTGCTTCTGTTTTACTTTTTTTATACGTTTCCCGCGCGCGAATGTCAAGCGCAGAAGTTTCGCGCAGAAAAAAAGCGGCCACGCCGCTTTTTATTTTTTTTCGCTATAAAATATGAGCTCCATACTATCAAATGCGCACGCCCTCAAAACTCGCGCCGCCGCAACCGCGCCAAATGGCAATTACCTTTCTGCGTATCCCTTGGCTCATTGTATGAAAAAGAAATTCCGGGGCAAATGTCCACAAAAAAACCACCCTCACGGGTGGTTTTTTATTCCTTCATTTATGCTTTTTTCATAGCTGCCAGCTGCTCCAGAATTTCACGAATCTGTGCTTTCTGTGCTGCTAATTCTTCGTCCTGCTGTCTGATACGCTGTGCCAGTTGCGCTTTTGAAACGCCCGCATAAGGAGAGTCTCCCTCACCGACTTTGAAGGAAACACCAACATTGATCATGTTTTCTCCACCGCCGAAAGAACCGCCGACGCTGACCATTTTGTTTTCATCGGGGCGGTAGAATGCGCCGATAGCCACGGCATTGGCTCCTTTGTAGTGACCGTAACCGGCAGCAAAGTCCCACTTATCTTCCGGATCGAAATCAAGCGGATGGAGTGCGGCAAGAGCAGCCGAACCCGCGCCCACTTTATTCACCCGGCTGTCCAATGCTCCCATACCGTTTGCTAAGGCACCGATTTCTCCTGCATTGGCTTGAACCTGTTTGTCCAAGGCGGTCAGATTTTCACCGACTTTCTTGTCTTTCTTGACATATGCTCCGTCTTCAGCCACTGCGGAATCTGTACCCAACTTATCTATTTCCTTGTCCAAGGCGGTCAGATTTTCACCGGCTGTCTTATCTTTTTTGACATACTTTCCGTCTTCCGCCACTCTTGTTTCTTGTTTAAAGTTCTCGACCGCATCCCTCAGCTGGTAAACATTCACCGCATCCGTATCTTTTGTCCCTGCCGCTACATTGATAATCTGGCGGGTAAAGCCCGCTTCTTCATTGCCGACGGATACGGCACCTCCGGTGGACATAAGTTTGCCGAAAATCTGTCCGTAACGAGCATTCAGATCCTTAATCGTGCGACTGTCGTCCTCACTCCTAGCATAATCCGTCTGAGAGCGAAGAGCCTCTGCTTTTTTCCATGCATCGTATTTTTCTGTAATGGCTTTTTTATTTTCCTCGGTCGAATTTTCAGCATACGCAATGCGGGCTTCATTGATTTCTCTAAAGGCCTGCCGCTCCGCGTCTACAGCAGCATGCCATGCTTTGGCTCTGGTATAAACATCTTTATTCTTTTCCACATCGGCTTTCCAGCTCTTGTATTCTTCCGCTTTTCCCAGGTACGCTGCCACTTCTTCTGCCGTCTGTCCTACGGCTCCCGGCATATAACCGACAACACCTGCCTTGCGTTCGGAAGTACTGGCATAACCAAGTGCCACGCCTGTACTTGTATGTACTTCTGCATATGTGCCGATCGCGACACCGCCCAAAGCATCTCCTGTTGCTGCACGTCCTATAGCAATGACGTCATCCGCCTCACTATGGGTGCCGAAACCGATGCCGATGCTGTCCGTGTACATGGCAGAACTGTAATTCCCCAGGGCAATAGCATTTTCTCCCATAGACTTATTTCTTTCCCCGATTGCGACGCCTTTATATACGATATTTTTCGAACCCATAGCGAGGACGCCCGAACTGCTCATGACTGTATTATTATTTCCTACAAGCGTTGCTCCGTATGCATGTTCAACATCAGGTTTCAATCCGTACGCTTTGTTTTCATTCCCTATAACCGTCGTAAACCATCCTTCATTTCTATTATTGACGCCTACAGTTACACCTTTATCGAATTTCGACATGGACCCCGGTCCGATGGCGACAGAGTTTTCCCCTTTGGCACCTTTACCATCATTATTGATCTGGTCCTTAGAATTCACGGAAAAATAAGGAACGGCAGGGTCGCCCTCCGCACTGACAATGGTGCAAGAAATACTGAGCGCTGTCAATACGGCAGCGCACAAAGCGACCGATTTTTTACCTTTACTGATCATTAAAATGTCTCCCTTCTATAACAGGCCGGACAATCGGTTGTCTCAAAATGAGGAAAGCAAAAACTATGCAGAAGCGCCGCTTTCTCCATTTTTCACCGCAGTCCGGCAAAATAAAAACTACTTCATAGGGCTAAATATCGTATCGTAAATAAATTTTAGACCGATTTTTGTATTAATATCACCCCTTCATTTAAGATTATACTCCCCCAAAAATGGTGTTAGCAACCGCTTTTGTGCCTGCCATTTCTGAATTTTTTACTTTTTCTTCCTCGGCGCATAATAAAACACCTGCCCCCTACAAACGGAGAGCAGGTATTTTATTTACTTCCTGTTTTTACAGAGTTTCATGGTTTGATTTCTCTGCTTTTCTTATGCTTTCTCTTTAGAAGGCAAAACGAGCGGTAATACTGACGGCGATATTGGTTCAGTTTGCCGAAATTCCCAAATCGGCCCGCATGTCAGGCGCTATATTGAGTGTCGTCCGGGCAAAAAGCCAGAATGTGACGACCGCGAGAACGATGCCTAAAAGAAGCTTGTCATTTCCTACGTATCCTTGGGCTGTGTCTTTGGCACTCATATGGTCCTCCTTTATTTTTCCAACCACAAGCCTGCGGCAGTCAACATCGTTTCCATGCCGGTTCTCATGGTCGGTTCCAGCGCAGGCGCCCAGAACGGGGAATGCGGTCCGGGCAGACTGTCTGTCGTGCCATCGGCTACCGCTTTTTCATATTTTTTTACATCCGTACCGCCGACAAACCAGTATACATACGGTACTTTCCATGCTCTGCCGAAACGGCTGAAATCTTCACTGGCTCCGGCCGGCGGAGTTTCAAACGCGAGATCGCCGAATTGGGCGTGGAATGCTTCGGCGATTTTTTCCGTAGTTTCTTTGTCGTTGAATGTCAGCGGGAAGCTATTGATTGTCTCAAATTCCGGTGCTTTCGGAGCGCGAGACGCTTCCGCTTCCGCCTTGCAAATGCGTTGAATCGCATCAAGGACATGGAGTCTGACCTCTTCATCGGTCGTTCTTACATTCAGTTTGATATACGCCTCGTCGGGAATAATATTTTCCGATTTCCCGGCATGAAATTCTCCGATCGTAACGACGGCCTGTCCTTGGGGCGATACTTCTCTGGAAACGATGGTCTGCAGTCGCATCACGGCCGCGGACGCCATCACAATGGGATCGATTGCATTCTGCGGCATGCCGCCGTGACCGCCGGCACCGAAAAACCTCACTTTCAGGCTGTCGCCGGCCGTCAGAATCTGTCCCGCTTTGTAGCCCACCGTTCCTGCTTTATACGACATCAGATGCTGTCCGAGAACCACATCCGGTTTCGGAACTTTATCCATCAGGCCGTCATCAAGCATAGCCTGCGAACCTTCCGCCGTTTCTTCTCCCGGCTGGAATATCGCAATCACCGTGCCTTGCCAGTGTTCTTTCTGCTCCAGTAATACTTTCAGCGTACCGAAAAGCCAGCTGGAGTGCATATCATGACCGCACATATGGGAAACGGGAGTTTCTTCTCCCTTGCGGTTCACCATCGTCTTGGTGCTTTCATAAGAAACACCTGTCGCCTCTTTCATGGGCAGCGCGTCCGTATCGGCGCGAAGCATTACCGTCGCACCGTCACCGTTGCGGATGATGCCGACAACACCTGTGCCGCCGACACCCGCGAGAACTTCCATCCCCAGTTCTTTCAGTTTGCCTGCAATAAAGGCACACGTTTCCGTTTCCTGCATGGATAATTCAGGATTTTCATGGAGATGCACATACATCTCTTTCACATCCGGCAATACTTTCATAATCGAATCGCCGGCTTTTTCTACTAATTTCATTGAGCACCTTCTTTCTGAAATGACGTATCTTTTTAAACATTAGCTACAAGTTAACCTTAATTAAAGATGGTTAAAAAATCAAGTTTTCTCGTAATTTTTTATGATTTTAACTTGGTGTGATTTCACCTGCTTCTGTTTTACTTTTTTATACATTTCCCGCGCGAATGTCAGACGCAGATTAATTTTGCGCACAAAAAAAGCCGTCTGAGGACGGCCTTTTTATTTGCGGATGATCACGGGCGCGGAGTCAACCGTTTTCTCTTGCGGCTCATTGATAAAGTTGAACCCTTCGATCACGACGCCCAAAGCCAAGCCGATACCCATTCCGGTGGCGAAGTCTTTCAGGCCGGCACCTACCGCCGCGCCAACGCAAAGTCCCATGGTTAATCCGGAGCCGTAATGAACGATCGGTTCCGCGTGTTCATGAATGTTTTCTTGCATCTTGCCACCTCCTTGGATAAATTTAACTTATACAAAAAACTTATATGTTGACGCTATACTAATACAAACAGACGTAAACGTCAAGTTTTTTCTTATTCCCTTGACGAAACGCGTATTCTTTTCATCTGTTTTCGCACACAAAAAAAGCGGCCACGCCGCTTTTTATTTTTTTCGCAAAGAAATGCGCGCTCCATACTGTCGCGCCGCACCGAAAACCTGCGTATCACGAACCGCCCATGCAAAATGAAGCGCGCTTCTCGCGTTTTCTTTTATTTCATGCGCTTACCGAACTTACCTTGAAACGCGGCCGCCGCCGCGCCCAGCGCCATACCGATCAGCATCCCTTGCGACAAATCGCCCATGCCCGCGCCGATGACCAGACCGAACACCATGCCGGTACCAATATACGAGCCCGCGCCCTTTTCATTTTGCGGTTCGTTTGGCGTTTCGCTTGGCCGTTCGTTCTGCGGTTGTTTAGCTTCGCTCATAGGACCTCCTACGCCCGCGTCATCATCAGGTACAATTCGATCGAAGAACCGATCACCACGCCGACGAACGCGCCCCAGCTGATTTGGTCAAAAAAGGCGCCCAAAATAAGCCCCACGCCAATGCAAGCCGCCAGCGCGACGCCGAACGGATAATTGTGGTACCGTTTGCGAGGTCGTTTGCGTTGCGCCATACGTCATCGCCTCCGCTGCGCGAAATAATCCACCCACGTGCCGATAAAAATACCGATCGCGAGCCCCCACACGACTTCATCCAACAGCCAGCCCAAGATAAACCCGAGCCCCATGCCGAACGCGATCCCCATCCCATTCGGTAAACGTTTTTTAGGTTCTGTCATAGCGCCATCTCCCATGACCTTATACCTTCATTATACGCGCCAATAAATATATTTTTGCTGCGACAAACCCGCGCCAAATGGTGGCATTATTTTCCTGCGTCATTACAAAATGCTCCGCAAATAAGCGACCCGACGCATGCGCTTTCCTTTCGCTTATTATTTCCGTTTTATCGCTTCAACCTTCGTGAGCGTTGAGGTTTTTACTTCTCCTGCTCGTTATTCGTTTTCTTTCTTTTCTTTATACGGTGCATGATCTTCCGCCGCCATCACCAACTTCTGCTGTGGCGTAACGGTATACGTTGTTTCCTTCCGCTCCGCGACCGGCATCACATATTCCTTGCCCTCCGTATTGTACGTAAGTTTAAATACCAAATCGGACAACCATTTTTTGAACGACGGATTGTCTTGGAACTGTTTGAACAGCTCCATATTGTCCGACATGATGGAAAAGATCACCTTCTGCAGAGCGCGTTCACTTTCAGTACGCGCTTCCTGCACATCCGAATTTCTCATGGCGTTTTGATATTTCTTATTTTTCGAAACCATCTCAGGAATAACAAGAATCTGGCGCTGGATATTGTCCACATCTTTCCAGTCGATGTTTCCGAACATATCGTTAAAGTCCAGAATGATCTTGGATAGCGAATCCATTTCCGGTCCCACTATATGACCGACCTTTCCTGCCGGTACCGGTGCAATTTCCGCGTCAGCGTCTTCCAGTTTGATGGCGATTGCCTCCTGCGCCTCATTGCGATAGCTTTTCAGATCAATGGTCTGAAGAATACCTTCCGAAAAATCATCATCACGTGGCGACGGAAGTTTCGGTATCAGTAAATTCAAGAAGATGGACAGCTTTTCCCACGCAACATTTCCATAGGGAAGAATGGCGCCAAGGAAACCATATGTTCGCACAAATGATTTGGCAGCGCTTTTGAACTTGATCTGATCATCCAGTTCCAGATCCTTATATACGACTGCGCACTCATCCAGAATCGGATCGAGGCGATCCCGTTCCGCTCCGCTTAGGAAAAGGTCGACCAGCGTTTCGACCTCACTGTCATCATAGACCTGATATTCTTCCATAGTATTAATTAAATCGTATAGCTTGTTGGGATCGGTTTCACCGGAAAGAATCGTTATCCTGTAGAACTTGGAGAATGCCTCCTCAATCATAGAAGTCTTGTTGGCAAAGTCTAAAACATATACTTCATCCTTGCCGGGATAGGCTCTATTCAGACGTGACAGTGTTTGTACCGCAGCCACACCAAAGAGCGGCTTATCCACATACATCGTCTGCAACAAAGGCTCATCGAAGCCGGTCTGGTACATATCCGCCACGATAAGTATCCGGTACGGATCTTTCTTAAACTCCTGCGGAATCTTAGTGTCCGGAAATCCGTTTATGGCAGCTGACGTTAATGCCGCTTCCTGTCCGCTAGGAGTATGCTCCCCGGAAAACGCAATAATAGTCTTATACGGACTGTGTCTGTCCGCGAGGCACTTGTTGATGGCATAGTAATATTTAATACATCTCGGAATGCTGGCAGTGACCACCATCGCCCGCGCTTTGCCGCCGATTTTCTTCTTGGCGATAACATTCTCATGAAAATGCTCCACCATCATGGCGGCTTTCTTAGCGACAACATCCTTTTCGCCCTCGACAAAAGCACGCAGTTTTTTCTGCGCACGCTTCTTGTCGAACATCGGGTCATCCTCGACCGTCTTCATGATCTTATACCAGCTGTCAATAGTGGTATAGTTCCGCAACACGTCAAGAATAAAGCCTTCCTGAATCGCCTGCTTCATCGTATATACATGAAATGGGCGATGCTTGATTTTGCCGTCCTCTTCGTAGGCAACACCGAACATCTCCTCGGTCTTGTTTTTAGGTGTTGCGGTGAAGGCGAAGTAGCTGGCGGAAGAGGCGAGCTTGCGCCCCTCCATCATGGCATTGATTTTATCCTCATTATCGGCATCGTCATCCACCGCCAGACCGGAAAGCGCCAGATTCATATTCGCGGAGTTGCGTCCGCTCTGACCGGAGTGCGCCTCATCGATGATGATGGCAAACTTGTTATTCCTGTGTCCCTGTCCGATCTCAGAGATAATGTACGGAAACTTTTCCACCGTAGATATAATAATGCGTTTACCGTCTTGTATGGCCTGGCGCAATTCGGCAGAACTCTTTGCCCATGTCACAGTATTCTTGACCTGCATAAACTGTTTGATCGTATCGCGGATTTGCCGATCCAAAACACGACGATCAGTGATCACAAGAACGGAATCTATCATGGGGCGGCCGTCCTTCTCAAGCCCGATCAGCTGATGCGCCAACCAAGCAATCGAGTTTGACTTACCGCTCCCGGCACTGTGTTGGATCAAGTAACGTCTGCCGACACCGTTTCTTTGCACATCTTCTAGCAGTTTCTCCACGCAGTCGAGCTGATGGTAACGCGGCCAGATCTGCCGGACGCTTTTCTTTCTGTTATTTTCGTCTCTGTCTTCGACAATCTGCGCATAGTTTTCTATAATCCGCGACAATTTTCTCTTGGTAAGGATATCCTTCCAGAGATAGTCCGTCATCAGGCCGTCCGGATTCGGCGGATTACCTGCGCCGTCGTTATAGCCTTTATTAAACGGCAGAAACCAGCTGTCTTTCCCGGCAAGCTTCGTGCAGAACTGAATCGTAGCATCATCCACCGCAAAATGAACCATGCAACGCTTGAAAGAAAAGAGGAGGTCACGCGGATCGCGATCTTCCTTATATTGCCGCACAGCATTTTCCGTATTTTGCTTTGTGAGCTGATTCTTCAGCTCCATCGTAATAACCGGAAGGCCGTTGATGAACAGGCAGACATCCAGCGCCAGCTTGCCGGCATCCTGCGAGTAGCGCAGCTGCCGTGTCACGCTGAAGATATTCTTCGCATACATAGTTTTAGCCTGCTCATTATTTTCGGTCGGCGTCAAATAGAACATAATGAGATCGGCCGGATAGACTTTTACGCCATTGCGCAGCACATCAATGATACCGCGCTTGCCAATCTCACCGGACAGTCGTCTCAGGAAAGACCGCTTTTTCGAATCCGATGTGAACACGCCCAACTTGTCCATTTCTTTCGGCTGCGTATCCTGCAAAAAGCGAAACAGGCGCGTCTCATCGACTACATACTCTTTGCTATAGTCGGCGTTCGTTCCTTCCTCGTATCCGTTCTGCGCAACCAGCCACTCCACAATTAAGGATTCAAGGCCACTTTCCTTCGTATTGGTAAAAGCCATTGTCAATCCTCCTCTTCGTTAAAGTCTTCCTTCTCTTCGGATGCGTCCTCGCCGCCATCCGCTGATATTTCATCTACATGCTCGTATTCGGGGACGATGATGTTGCGGACATCCATTTGACCGGTCACGACATCGGCGATAAGACAAGTTTTGTAATTCTCGAGCTCAAGAATTTCCTTCTTTTTAATCTCAATCAGTTTCAAAATTTTAGATGTCTTGTTTTCTATAAAGTGAACGATCTGTTCTTGCTCTTCACGGGGTGGGATAGGAAGTAAAATAGCTAAATAAGCATTCAGATCAACATTTTGAATTCCTGTTGTTTGCTTAAAATAGCCATTCATTTCAGTAAGTAAATACAGCGATTTCAGCAAAAAAGTAAGATAACTTGAGTTCACTCTTATGCCATTGGGTCTAAGGCACTCAATAAAATTCGAGCACATCATACTTTTATTTTGATTATCTATGAACTGTACAACCCGACCAACACGCGTTTTTTCTCCCCCGCCGGATTTTTCCAGCAAGAGATCTCCGTCATGTAATACCTTCTTTTCCACTTGTTCACGAGTGAAACGTCTGAGCGTTGGGATCTCTTTAGAAACACAGACTCTATCGAAACGAAAATCAGCAATACGTATGCACAAAAAATCTTCTACTCCATTAGGTTCCTCTCCCCATGCACCAGAAAAATGAGTTTGTAAAAGAGTTTTTAATCTTGCCACGTTCCAAAACACAGGGATTTGCGGAGTCCATTTAATTCCACTGGATTTAGTCGGCACATTCGGGTTTAATCCTTGTGTAACAGTTTGAATAATAATGGAAGATTGTAATACTTTTAGTTCTTTAGTCTCTTTTTTTCTGATATTGATCAGCTTATTAATACTCGAAACCTTCCAATCCAAGAACCGCACAATCTGGTCTTGCTCTTTGCGAGGAGGAACGGGAACAGACGTTCTTTTTAATGCGGCCCAATATATATTTCGTTGAATCGAACCGACACTTTTGGAGTTGATTAGGTACTGATCTACCATAATTTGAGAACGCATAAGGTAGTTTGCATATCTGTTGTTAAGTGTATCATTCATGCTCAGAACAATGTACGCAGGACTAACGATTCCTGTGTGAAATGATATACCGACAGATCCGCGCCAAGCCTGCTGATTATTCAGGACAAAATCGCCGTAATCAACACGCTGGTACTTAGACAAATCCTTGCTTGTGACATTTGTTCTTTTTTCTGTTTTTTCCTCAAATGGAATTACCCCAACATCTAAATAAACAGAAAGCAGTGGTAAATCAGCACAACCGCATATAGACTTTTCCTTTGCAAGGGCATACATCGGCAATACACGCCAATGACTTGGAAACGATTTGTTCCATAAAGGTGCATGAGTTGTGTATAATTGATATCCGCTCATTGCACGCCCTCTATAATATCTGCCAGCAAACCCCCGGCTTCCCGTTCAAGGGAGGAAAGACTATTCAAAATATCACTCATTTCGCGCAGTTGAACCGGTTTAAAAAAATACTTTGTAAAACTGATTTCATAGCCGATCGCTGTTTTCTTGTCGTCTACATAGGCATCCGGCGCATAGGTCAGCACTTCATTCTTCATGAAAGCATCGATGCCGCCTTCGTAAGTGAACGGAATATTTTCCGTATCACGGAGTGCAATATCCGCTTCTCCCGCAATAGGCTGCGCATTCGCATCCTTTTCCGTAATAAAAGGACGGATTTTTTTCAATGTGGCGGCTTTCAGTTTTGTCGCTTTAGCAAAGGCGGTCCAATCATCGAGCGGAGTATCTGCGGAAACTGACGCAAGTGCCTTTTTAACGGTGGTCGATTCCTCCTTCTTTTTGAAAATGCCGGCAGGAATTTCATTGTCAGGATACACACGCAGACGCAGCGGGCGTTCGACCGTGATTTTCCAATAGGCAAATTCATCATTGGCAAAGATTTTGCTGACATCGCTTTCTTCCATGGCAAGAAAAATGCGAACAATTTCTTCCCGTATTTCCGGAGTAAACTCGCAATTCTTTTGGCCCATATTTTTACGGAGCGGCGATTTCATTGCGGTGGCATCAATCAACTGTATTTTGCCTTTACGACGTTCTTCTTTTTTGTTGGACAAAACCCAAATAAATGTGCTGATACCGGTGTTGTAAAACATATTTTCCGGGACGGCGATGATCGCCTCCACCAGATCGCTTTCGATCAAGTAGCGGCGAGCGTTGCTTTCTCCGCTGCCGGCATCGCCCGTAAATAAGGTTGAGCCGTTATGTACTTCGGCAATGCGGCTGCCCAGTTCGGTATCCGTTTTCATCTTGGCTACATTGTTCAGAAGGAACATAAGCTGACAGTCGCTGGTGCGAGGTAACATCGACACTTCTTCGCCGTCCGCAAGGTAGGTGTTGAAACGCGTGTCGAGGATTTCATTTTTGCCGCCCATTTTATCCGCGTCGGTCTTCCAGCTTTTTCCGTACGGAGGATTTGAAAGCATAAAGTCAAACTGACGGGATGCATGCTGATCGTCCGAAATGGTGGAGCCGTACATAATATGCTCGGCTTCCTCGCCATCCCCTTTCAACAGCATGTCCGCCGTACAAATGGCGTATGTTTCCGGATTGATTTCTTGTCCGAACAAATGGATCGCGACTTCCTTGCCGCGCTCTTTGGCAAGCGTCAAAAGTCTGTCCTGCGCAACAGTGAGCATCCCCCCCCGTACCGCAGGCTCCGTCATAGCAGGAATACGAAGCGTCCTTGATTTTGTCGGCAATCGGCATAAATATAATGTCCGCCATAAGCTCGACAACATCACGAGGCGTCCAGTGTTCGCCGGCTTCCTCGTTGTTCTCCTCATTGAATTTACGGATGAGTTCCTCAAAGATGGTGCCCATACTGTGATTATCGAGGCCCGGATGCTTGAGGATCGTCTTTTCCGCATCTTTATAAATCGGCTTCGGACTCAGATTGATATCGGAAGATGTGAACTTCTCAATGACTGCACCAAGAATATCCGCGTCCACCAGCGTGCCAATCTGGTCACGGAACTTGAACTTATTCAATATCACCTGTACATTCGGTGAGAAGCCGTCAAGATATGCGATAAAGTCAGCTTTTAAGGTTTGCGCTTGGGCGCGGCTCGTTAAATCTTTTAGAAGGAAGGGCGACGCATTACAGAAAGCCTGCCCCGCTACATTGCACAACGCCGGCCACTGGTTATCGATTTTCGCATCGTCCAGCTTCTTTTTCATTTCCAAAACGGCCGGTTTTGTCTCTTCCAGTATGGCATCCAAGCGCCGGATCACTGTCATAGGGAGAATCACGTCGCGATATTTACCGCGCACATAAACATCACGCAGGCAGTCGTCTGCAATTCCCCATATAAAACTCACTATCTGATTATGAACCTGACTGTCCATTAGTTTTTTCTCCATTTGCCCGTGGTGTAGTTGGCCAATCTATCTTGCGCATATCAAAGTTACCGCTTCCGCCGCAAGCCGACGCAAAAGGAAACGATAAATATAATATCCGCAAAATTAAAACAGATGTCCGCAGGCGATTTCTTTATTTGATGATGCTGTTTCCCCTATCATACAATACGGGAGATTTTCGAGCAAAAGAAATAGGCTCGTGCCGATTTCTTTTCCGCAGAGTTCACGCGCAAAAAAGACCTTAGAAATCAATCTAAGGTCTTTTTATTTATGCATCGGCATGAGCTTCGTCAACGCGCCGCGACAACAATGCCACCGTTTCGATGTGACACGACGGCTCCTTATTCGTATCGAATTTTGCGATCATATGCGAATTTTTAACCAAGCGTATGGGACCTGAAAACAACCGTTTTTCTTTACGAGTTCACGAAAGCAAGTTAAAGTTTAGCTCCTGCTTATTGTACAATCCCCTATTTCCGGCGGCTTCACGACTCGTTCGACGGGAGAGTGTTTGCGGCGCGGACCGACGTTGCGAGCCGTGATGGAAACGTAAGCAAGGTTTCTCCGCGAACGTGCTTGTCAGTCGTGAGAAGTCGTTCTTTGCGCGAATTGTTCTTTTAAGCGCATGATGTTTGTCTCGATTTTCTTAATGACCGTTTCAAAGGCCTCGTCCGGTTGGCCGGTAGGATCCAAAAGCTCCCAATTATCATCAAATGCTCTGCCTAAATACGGGCACCCCTCAACGCATCCCATGGAAATGACCACATCCGGATTCGGAATGTCTTTGATCTGTTTTACATGCTGTGTTTTTTCCATATCAATGCCATACAGCTTTTTCATAATCCGTACCGCATCCGGATTGATCTGCGATTTTGTTTCCGTTCCGGCGGAATAGCTCTCAAACACATCGGCTGCGAAATGCTTGCCCAGCGCCTCCGCGATCTGGCTACGGCAAGAGTTATGGACGCAGATAAATGCGATTTTCTTTTTAGACAAGGAGCTTCTTCACCTCCTCCGCTTTCCACTTGGAGTCCATCTCAAGCATGCTGAGAAAATCACCGATCAGAGCATGCCGCCATTTCATGCCGAGAATTTGATTCTGTATAAATGCCCCCATCTCTAAAATCCCGTTTTCGTCTTATTTGCTATGCGAACAAGCATCAACATCACCGGAACCTCCGTCAATACTCCCACCGTTGTCGCAAGCGCCGCCGGCGATGTTGTTCCAAACAGTGCAATCGCCACTGCCACCGCCAATTCAAAGAAATTCGACGCCCCGATCATCCCTGCCGGCGCCGCAATGTCATGCGGTATTTTTAACAGCTTGCTCGCTCCATATGCAATGAAAAAGATCAAGAAAGTCTGCAAGATCAGCGGTACCGAAATCAATGCGATATGAATCGGGTTTGCGAGGATTACCTCCGCCTGTGAGCTGAAAATAATCACCAGTGTGAGCAGCAGGCCCGCTGTAGTGGCATTGTCAAACTTATGGATAAAGGTTTTTTCAAAATATTCTTTCCCTTTGTTTCTGATAACTGCCAGTCTTGTCGCGATCCCCCCTAAAAGCGGAATGACCACAAATAGAAAAACACTTACAAAAAGCGTGCTGTACGGAACTGCCACATTAGAAACGCCAAGAAGAAATTTTACGATCGGAACAAAGGCCACCAGGATGATAAGATCGTTGGTTGCTACCTGTACCACGGTATATGCCGGATTACCCTTTGTCAGCGTGCTCCAAACAAAAACCATCGCGGTGCATGGCGCAGCACCGAGAAGAACGGCTCCCGCGAGGTATTGCGTTGCCAGTTCAGGGGGTATCAAGGCCTTACATATAATAAACAAAAACAGATACGCGATCCCATACATGGTAAACGGTTTAATCAGCCAGTTTGTGATCCACGTGACGAATAAACCTTTCGGATTCTTTCCTACCTGTTTTACACTCCGGAAGTCCACTTTCATCATCATGGGATAGATCATCACCCAAATGAGGATGGCGATGGGTATAGAAATGCCGTCTACCTGCCATTGATCCAATGCGTTTGGTATCATCGGCAAAAAGTGTCCGATCAAAACACCTATGAACATACAAAGAAGCACCCATACAGACAGGTATCTCTGAAATGTGTTGATTCCTTTTTCCTGTTTTTCCATAATTCACCTTCGTAGTTTGAAACATTTAAGTGTATCAATGTATCCGTTTTTCAAATAGGCAGTCCCGCGAGACTGCCTGTATATTTTTAATCTGAGTTTGCTACTTGTTTTCACGCCCGCAAGCAATATTTCCGTTTGTTTCACAGTCGCATCTTGCGTAAAATGCGATCATATCCCGGAATGCCTGCACGCCTTTAGCCGAGATGGAGTAATAGATCCATCTGCCCTCTTTATAGTAATCAACAAGACCGCTGTTCGCAAGAATCTTCATATGATGAGAAAGAGTCGGTTGCGAGATATTGAGCTCTTCCAACAGATCACATCCGCACTTCTCCCCATGTTGGAGCGCAAGCATGATGGCAAGGCGGTTTTCATCCGTGAGTGCTTTCATTCTTTTGACATCTTCTCTGAGTCTCATGTTTCCTCCTCTGCGAGATGGAAATATCATATTAAATATATTTACATTTGTCAATATATCGATATATTTTTTTAAATATTTCTTCGCTAATGCTATATCGATGGAAAGAAACTTTTTTCTGCCACCTATCTCCGACGCATAACTGCTCCGACACCCGACTCGGTCGCGCAGCGCGCAACGTTCTTTGACCGGGTTTCCTTATGGATAAGTTACCGCATGCCGCCTTTTATCGAATCGATGACAAATGTATCCGCTACCTAAAAGATTCTGTATGTCGGACCGGTATGATGATTCCCCTCGGCTTTTGGCCAATAACGCCACCATTTTGATATGGCTTGAGTGGTCAGTATGGATAAAATTCTAATTTCTCAAAAGCCTTGTATGTGGGAATATATCGACTGATTGCTTAATTATAAACCACTCCATCTTTTTCAGGATATTTTTATGATCCGGGTCTTCCCTATATATTAATTTGCTATAATGAAATTAAATATGAAAGGAGCTTGTCATGGACAAAATTTTGATCGGTAAAGGGAAAACGGAAAATTATATTCTTTTAAATAAAATGAATCGACACGGACTGATCAGCGGCGCTACCGGAACCGGCAAAACCGTCACTCTAAAGGTGCTTACGGAAGGTCTCTCTGACGCCGGGGTTCCGACCATTCTTGCGGATGTGAAGGGCGATCTTGCCAATATTTCAAAGCCCGGCGCGATGAATGACAAGTTAAATGCAAGGCTGGAAGAACTTGGCATTCCTGATTTTGATTTTAAAAGTTATCCTGTGAATATGTGGGATGTCTACGGTGAAAAAGGTATTCCTCTTAGAGTTACTGTTTCTGAGATGGGTCCTCTTATGCTCGCAAATATTTTGGAGCTCAATGATACGCAGACCGGGGTTTTAAATATTATTTTCAAAGTTGCCGACAGCGAGGGCCTGCTGCTAATCGATTTAAAGGATCTTAAACAGGTGATTAATTTCGTCGGTGATCATAGGGACGAGATTAGTAAGACCTATGGCAATGTGGCCGCGCAAAGTCTCTCTGCCATTTCCAGAAAACTTTTGTTTATTGAAGATGCCGGCGGAGATTTATTCTTCGGAGAGCCTGCGATCGATATCGGCGACCTTATCAGAACAGATGCAAGCGGCAAGGGTGTGGTCAATATTTTAAATGCCACGAAGCTGATTTCAAATCCGCTTCTCTACTCCATGCTTCTTCTGTACTTGCTTTCGGAAATCTATGAAAACTTCCCCGAGGTTGGAGATTTAGACAGACCTAAGCTTGTCTTCTTCTTTGACGAAGCTCATTTACTCTTTAACAACACGCCAAAAGTTTTGCAGGATAAGATTATTCAAGTGGTTCGTCTCGTGCGCAGTAAAGGGGTGGGCGTATTCTTCATCACGCAAAATCCTCTCGATGTGCCGGAATCCGTTTCGTCACAACTATCCAACAGAATCGTGCATCAACTGAGGGCGTATTCGCCAAAGGAACTCAAGGCGATAAACGCTGTGGCAGACACATTCCGACAGGATGAATCCATGGATATCAAAGAAGAAATCATAAATCTTAGGACCGGAGAAGCATTGGTTTCATTTGCCGATGAAAGCGGCGCGCCAACCGTGGCAGACAAGGCGCTGATCCTTCCGCCCCACTCATCCTTTGCGACACTAACCGACGAGGAATATAGATCCTTGGTTAATTCTTCGCTACTTTACACAAAGTACAAGGAACCCATCGACAGAGAATCCGCCTACGAAGTTCTTTTAAAAAGAATCGAAAGAGAAAAATGGGAAGCTGAAAAAGAAAAATCAGAAGCCGAAAGACAGAAAGAACTTGAAGCGCAAAGAAAAGAACTCGAAAGAGCACAAAAGTCCGGCCGCAGCCAAAAGACGTATATCGATAAAGGCATCGACTCCATGCTCGGCACCATTACGAGAACCATTGGTCGTGAAATCGCAAGAGGCTTTCTGGGTTCCATGATAAAAAGAAGATAAGATAAAAAAAGACCTTAGAAATCAATCTAGGGTCTTTTTATTTCAATAAATTCAATCTTTGCTTTTGGCAGAAGTATTATCCTATCTTGTATTCCTGTCATTGATTGGGATGTAAATTTAATACAAAGCCCTCTATTCACTTTTATCTTATCAACTAAACTTGATTCTATCACCTTTTCTTACATTGATATTTCAAGCTTTATAGTTATTGTGTGAAGATTTCTCCTATAACCTTTATATAAAGACAAATTTTAAATTTATT
>OKMX01000180.1_pt1 | contig 17979 bp, 17 predicted proteins | sample 1613551 | NCBI WGS metagenome assembly OKMX01 (sample SAMN04436865, study PRJEB24849) | human gut metagenome | biome: human gut; feature: NICU; material: stool | host: Homo sapiens | place: USA: Saint Louis, MO | collected 2011-10-01 | reverse complement strand
GAAAGAAGTATCATTTACTTCTACCAACACGATTTATTATAGAGCCAGAAGATTTCTCTTCCTAAGCTCGGTCACGTTACTATCTCCTCTTCTTTTTATGGTCATTTCGAATAATCCCATTGGACTAAAGCCGAATATTTCACATTCTAGGTCGTATTCTTTTGATTTTTCTCTCATGGCTTCTTCGATTTTTTCTTGGTTTTCGTTTCTTAGAAAGTCAATTAGGACCATCCCACCAATGTTTCTCGCCTTTAGATTATAAAGTATGGGATCTACTAATTCCATATTGATGTTTTCCAAGAACTTGTCTTTATTATTAGTACTTTTCTTACTATTAGAGTTGACATCTATTACAGTCATTGTCTCTAGCTCGTCTATGATTAGGGATAGGTCCCCATAGGTCGGTCTTTTTTCTTGGATTAATTCTACAAAATCCCTAAACTCGGCAAGATTTCCTATGTCAACTTCCCTTACTTCTAGTTCCTTATTTTCATCTAGATATTTATCCTTAAGGCTATTTTCATAAAGGAGTTTGGGTGTTGGGAAGAATTTTTCTTCTTGGATAAGCTTAGTTTTTAATTTTCCTATAGCTTCAAACTTAGCCTTATCTCTACCCTTGCCTTCCTTTTGCTTGATTAGCCTTGCGAATCTTTTGACATAATAGCTATCATTTTCTATCTTAAAATTAAGAGATCCCAGGGCTAACTTGCCATTTGCGGGATCTCTTACGTATTGGACAATGACATTGTCCCCAATCTTATAGAATGTTTTGGAGTTTAGATAGAGGGTTTTTCCCTTATCGTATTCTACAAAGTAGGCTCCTAGGGCGTTGTTTTTGTTTACGACCTTGCCCCTGTAGATATTGCCTAGGAGGGAGTCGTAGAATTTAATTTCCACTATCTTCCCCTTTTTTACTTTTCCCATAAGCTTTTCTTTTTCATCTACAAATATAAAGTCTGTCATTTCTTAAACTTCATCTTTAATTTCTCGAAGAATGTTAGGTCTGGGACTATGACATAATTATCATTTACGAAGTTGTCGATTTGCTTATCAAATCCCTGGCCTAGGTTGACATTTCCTAGGTAGTTTTTGCCGTAAGATTCGATTTTTTCCTTGGATAGTCTAATATCTGTATCTGGGCTTGTTCCATTGATAAAGAAGCTATCTTCCGCTATTGTTTCTGGGAAGTTTCCTGCTTCTACTATAAATACAGATTTCTTCTCATCGACAAGCTTTAGGTCAAGGGAGTCTATTACCAGATTTTTGTATCCTTCTTCTTTGAGAATCTTATCACTGTCTTCCTTATCGATTTCTTTTTTATCCTCTAGGAGGGGAGCTATAAGGAAGTCGAGATTTTCGTCCTCTCTTACCCTAACTTCCTTGAAGTCATTGACCCCCTTAAGATAATCTGCCAAGTCATAGGTAATCATACCATCCTTGCCGTAATAGTCTTCGATATTTGATTCGTTTCTTTTTGTGGAGATGAGGAGGGTCTTGCCAGTTTTTTTGAGCCTTTCTGCCAAAGCCACTGCAAACTTTACCCTGTCCTTATCTATTTGTGAATTGATTATATAAACTTTCATAAGAGATTAATTCCCTTCTGTGTTTTCTGTGTTTTCTGTTTCCTTATTTTGCCTAGTATTTATGCCTTCTGTTGGATTGTCTCCATCATTTCCATCAGGATTTTCGCCTCCAGCGCCATGGCCATATTCTACTTGTCTTATATCTTCACTAGAATCTCCAGAGTTTGATATATCGACTTTAAGGTCGAAGTATTTGGCCACGATGTCCCTTACAATTGGGCTTACGTTGTAGCTGGTATCTCCCTGGGTTAGGATAACAGATACTGCAATTTCTGGATCATCATATGGAGCAAAACCAATCATCCAAGCATAGGATGAGTAGTCTGATCCGTCAGCGTTTTGTCCTTCTACTTCTGCTGTACCAGTTTTGACACCTATATCCATAGGAAGCTTGTTAAGAATCGGATTGTTTTGAGCTACTAACAAGGCTCCGTATTTGATATCTTCAAGATTTTTGGTATCCTTGATGTCAATTCTTTTACTATCTGGAACATTTTTGAAGAGGACTTCTTTAGAGTCGTGGTTGGCTATCTTATTAATCAAGGTGTACTTGTTTAGGTAGCCACCATTTGATATAGTCGCCATTACCCTATTCATCTGGATTGGTGTGTAGGCATTTTGTCCTTGACCTATTACTATATTTAGCATGTCAGTAATGTCCCAATTGGCTTGGTTAAGGAAGGTAAACTTGATAGTATCTGCAAGGCCTGCTATTTGCCCATCGTAGATTCCTATTGGTTCATATCCCTTCTCGTCCAAGAACTCTATTATCTTATCCCTAGTCCATCCTTCTGGATCGTCTGCGAATGAAACTATGTCTTCGATATCCTTCTTGTACTCATCACGAGTCTTCTTTACTCCGTCCTTGATGAAAACTGTTAGGTTGTTTTCCAGGTATTTTTTGAGCATAGTCTTGGTTACTTCGACCTTCTTGCCGATTGACGGAATGTTTCCAACTGTTTCGTTTGGAATATTTATCTCGATTCCTGTCTTTTGGTCAAGGCCGAGTTTCTCCGCTGCAAGTCTTATATCGTTAAGCTCAAGTTTTACTCCGAGTGTGTCCCCATCTTCTGGGTTCTTGCCCAAGGCTAGGGTGTAGAAGTAATAGTTACATGAGTCTCTGATCGCCCCATAGAGATTTTCTTCTCCGTGAGTTGACCCTGTCTCTGACCAAATCAAGCAAGAAAATCTCCTATTTCCTATATCCATAAAGCCGTGGCAGTAGTTTACAGAAAGTGGGTCGAGTCCCTTTTCTAGGGCTGCAAGACTTGTTACAAGCTTAAAGGTTGATCCTGGCATAACCGCTGTTTGGGTGGCTATATTAAGCATTGGTCTTGGTACAAGTGGTCCAGAGCCTTCTTCTACCTGGAGGCTCTCCCAATCTGAGGCTGATACTCCAGTGGCGAAGATATTTGGATCATAGTCTGGGTATGATGCGAGGGCTAGGACTTCTCCAGTCTTTACATTACTTACTACTACTGCGCCACTTTCAGCATTTGGAGCTGACTTGATTGGTGAGAAGGTTCCATATTCTGAATTGTAGCTTATCCCTTCTCTGATTGCTGCAAGGACTCCCTTGAGGGACTCTTCGGCTTGTTCTTGGAGGTCCCTGTCTATGGTTAGGTAGACATCGTCTCCCGGCTCTGATGTAGACTTAGATATAGTCTGACGTCTGTTACCAGAAGAGTCTACTGTTACGAGACTTCTACCATTCTTACCCTTGAGGTTATCCTCATAGGATTCTTCTATGCCAGTCTTTCCAATAATTTCATCCCTTAGATAGCCCCTATCGTTTACGTACTTGTTTACCTCATCGCCTGTTGCGATTGGTCCCATGTAGCCTAGGACGTGGCTTGCGAGGTATCTATTTGGATAATTTCTTATCGGGATAGTGTCGACTATGATTCCACTTGCCTTATCGATTTTTTCTTCGATCTTAAGGACTGTGGATTCGTCCAAGTGATAGACAATATTTATTGGCCTATAGCCAAAGTTACCTTGGCGATTGAGCTTATTGTCTATAGTCAGTATTCCTATAGCTTCTTGGTCGCTATAGTCTTCTAGCTTGTCTACTTTCTTAATGTAAGAAAGAATCTTTCCTGCGTCTTTTTCTTCTGAGAGGATGTCTACTACATCATCTGTGCTGTTTGTCTTATCCTTTTGAGCATAGTAGGTGTAGAAGTCCTTCTCGTCTTTGGTGAAGGTATAGGTCCACTCTTCTGGGTCCTCGTCAGTGATGTCGATGTTTGGGTAAATATTGTTTTTGGTATTGGCGTTTTGGGCCATGTATTTGATATCTTCTGAAAGGATAAGTTTCTTAAGAAGTTTGTGCTCATCAGCAAGTTTTACAAGTTCCATTACCGCAGATCCTGCTTGAGGGTTTTTGAAGCTTACATCAACTGAGTAATTGTTCTTATCGTCTTCCTTTTCTGTAACAACCTCTGTTTCGAAGTTGGCGTAAATACCCATATTTTCAAGCTGTTCTATTAATATATTGGCAGGAATAATGTACTGACCTGAATCATCCACAGTCGCTTCTGTCAAGACTTCTTCTATAGTGGAGTTTTTGACAATTTCATAGAAGTCCTCGGCAGCAGTAGACTCGTAATTTATATTTGGGAAAAGCTTGTGGAGCTTGGCCTTTTTTTCTATGAAGTCTTCGTCACTTTTTACTGCATATCCCTTAAGAACTAGGTCTCCTTCAAGGCCATTTTCCTTAAGCAAGTCATAAGCGAGCTTTCTTGCGTGAGAGTTTTGAAGAATTGTAAGAATCACCGACTCATCTTCCCCAACAGATTCTACTATCACGTCCAATGGATCGTCGTTTTTGCCAAAGCCTATTGATTTTAATTTCTCGCCAGCATTTTCCTTAAAGCTTATAGCGAGCTCTCCGTCAATTTGGCCAACATGGCAAGGAATATCAATCCCTCTTTTCTTTAGGGCAAGGAGGGCAGTATTGGCAGTTTCGTATTCGATTCCCTCCTTTTGGTAGGATGATGATATAAATTCTCTAATGAGATTATTTTCTATAAGAAGGCTTACTACCTTATCCATAGGCATCTTCTTGTGGTCAAAGTATGTATCATAATCCTTGTACTCAAATGAATTTAGCCTTAGGTTAAAGTCTTCGGTGTAGTTTACTCCGTCTTCTTCTAGGATATCGACAAGTTTTGAGATATTGTCTATCTTCTTATCCTCATCCATGCTTGACATTTGGTCCTTGTAAAGTTGGACCGTAAATGATGGGATTGATGTTGCTAGAATCTTACCGTTTCTGTCGTAGATATTTCCACGACTTGCTATTTCATCAACTTCTTTAACTTTTCTATTGTCAGACAGGTCTCTGTAGTAGTCTCCCTTAACTAGCATAACCTTGCTTAGCCTTACAACTATGGCAAGAAATAATATTATAACTAGGATTTCTACAAAAATCAGTCTTTTTTCTTTTGTTTTTTTCACTTAAACACCCCTTATATTTTGTAGGTTGGAATGTACATGATTTTCTTAACTATAATATTGTAGATTAGATAAACTAGACTGTTTAGAAGAATTTCTGTAATTAGGGCTAAAGGCAAGTAATTTAATATATCAGCCCCTGGCTTTCCTAGGATAAAATATATCAAGGATATTAGAAGGAAGCTTCCTAGACTTGCTATAGCTGTAGCCATGGCTCCGCTTGACTTATCCTTTGCGACTTTCACTTCTCCTACAAGGTATCCTATTAGATAATAGCTAAGTGCCCTTACTCCAACGAAAGGTGTTAAGAGGAAGTCTTCCACAAGTCCTAGGATTAGTCCGCTTACACTTCCAGTCTTTCTTCCCAAATATTGGGAGAGGACAACTATAGCTGGTATCAATATGTTGACATTTGCTCCAAATATATCTATCTTAGAAAATACAGAAGTTTGGAGGATAAATGATACTAGTAATAATATAAAGGTCTTAAATTTATTCATCTATTTCTCCTTGGTGGTCCCTATTTTCTATAACCTCATCCACACTGTATTGGTCGGTTTTCTTAAGAACTAAAACCCTATACAAGTGAGAGAAGTCAACTGGTGAGTTAAGTGTTATATTTTTCCTTAGAGCATCTTCGCTCATAGTTACATTTGATACTGTTCCTATATAGATTCCTTCTGGGTAAACTCCCCCAAGTCCACTTGTAAGTAGAACGTCTTTACTTTCTACTTCGCTATCGACATCTAACATATAGCCTTGGATAGTCTTTTGGGTGAAGTTATCGATTACTCCGTAGTCTCCACTTTTGGAATTGACAAAAGAAACGTCATTTGACATGGAATTTATTGTCTCAACCCTTGCTGTCGTCTCGTAGACTTCTACTACCTTACCGACAAGACCTGTATAGTACTTGCTATCTCCTATAGCTTGAAGAATGATGTCGTTTTTCTCGATTCCATCATTTTTGCCCTTATCTATAGTGAAGTTCTTGGTCATAGAGTTTGAATCTGTATTTACAACTCTTGCCTTCATGTAGGAATTTTCGGAATTATCTAGGGCATTTTTCTCTTCTTCCAGGAAGTTTTTCTTGCTAATAATTGTATTAAGCTTAGCGTTTTCAATCTCTAGAGCCTTATTTTCTTCTTCTAATTTCTCTACAGCAGCCCTAGTCTCTCTAGAACCTAGACTTTTTTCAACTTGCTCCTTTATGGTAGAAGATATGGAATAAGTTACTTTTTCTACTGGAGCAAATATTGTGTTTGCTATATTTGAACCTGTTTCATTGATTTTTTCTGTTTGGGAAGAGATTGTTATTAGCAAAAGCAAAACTACTAAAGTTACTACAAAGCCCTTCCTATCTTTTTTCTTTCTTCTATATGCCATAATTACCTACTTACAATATTTCACAAATCTATCAGGATTATCTAAAATGATTCCTGCACCCTTAATAGCATCTGTAAGAGGGTCTTCCGATATGTTTACCCTAAGACCTGTTCTGTCTGAGATATATTCGCTAAGGCCTTTAAGTCCTGTAAGACCACCTGTAAGGAAGATTCCATCTTTTTTAACATCTGAGCTTATTTCTGGTGGAATCTTTTCTAAGACTTCATAGATTAATTCACAAATATCATTGGCAAAAGGCATAGCACATTCGACCAAGTCCTTACTTTTAATTTCCACAGTCTTTGGCATAGCTGTCTCAAGGTCTCTACCATCGACCTTCATTGTATTATTTTTATCTGCTACTTTAAGGCTTAGAAGATTCTTTTTGACTTCTTCTGCTGTGTTTTTACCTATTTCTAGACCAAGCTTGTTTCTTATAAATTCTGCAATCTCTTCGTCTATGTAGTCTCCCGCCTTGGCAATACTCTTCGTACTAATGATGCCATTTAGGGAAACTACTGAAGCCTCGCTTATACCAGCACCAAGATTAAGCATAAATATTCCTCTTGGCTCGTCAGGGTTTAATTCCATTCCGTAAGCTGCTGCAAGGGTCTGATCTACTAGGATAACATCTCTACTACCTGCATGGAGGGCCGCATCTTCTACGGCTCTTGCTTGAATATCCGTGATGGAAGAAGGTACGCAAATAACAACCCTTGGTTGAAGGAAGGAAAATCCTCCATTTACCTTCTTGAAGAAATAATTGAGCAAGGCCTCAGTCAAGTTAAAGTCTGTAATTACTCCATTGCTTATAGGTCTTACTATGTGGATTTTCTCGTGGGTCTTTCCTAACATGGCCTTAGCCTCTTCTCCTATAGCCAAAACCTTGGTATTATTTTCATCTAAAAGCAAAAAACAAGGCTCACTTGCTATAAGCCCTTCGCCCTTCTTGTATACTAAAATATTGCTTGTGCCAAGATCTATGGCAAAATCTGAAGCAATCATTCTAAAACTCATAATCTATACCTCTTACAAATTCCCTTCTTTTTTAAAACTATAATAACTACTATTTCCTATAACTATATGGTCTAAGACCTTGATATCCAAAATATCCCCAGCCTCTGCTAGCCTATCTGTGATGAGAAAGTCCTCAGTCGAAGGCTTTGGATTTCCGCTAGGATGGTTATGGACTAAAATCATTGACTTAGCGCTCTTTTTGATAGCAGGCTTAAAGACTTCCCTTGGATTTACTACAGTAGAGCTGAGATCTCCTATGGAAATCACTTCCTTGGCTATGATAACATTTTTGCTATCTAGTAAAATAGAATAGAAGTATTCCTTCTTTAGATTAGAAAGCCTAGGACTCATGATATCATAGACGTCATTGCTAGATGTGATTTTTTCTATCTTCTTATTTAGGACCCTCTCGTTAATCCTTTTACCTAACTGAAGAGCTGCAACCACTCTAGTAGCCTTAGCTTCCTTGATTCCTCTGATATCAATAAGTTCGTTAACCTCGATTTCTAGAAGTTCTTCATAGGAAAAGATCTCAAGTATCTCCTTGGATAAGTCGATTACACTCTTCTCCTTTGTCCCTGTAGATAAAATTATTGCTAAAAGCTCATAATCAGTAAGTGAATCAAATCCTTCCCTGATGAGCTTTTCTCTTGGCTTATTGTATTTTTCTAAGTCTTTAAAGCTTTTTGTCTCTTTCATTTCTACCAAATCCAATCTTTTCCATATGCTTTATAAGATAATTTGAACTAAGACCTACAAAGAATCCACTAAAAGTACCAATAAAGACTAGAAGTGGGAAATAGTAATACATCTTGATGTTTTCCATAACTATGGCAGATACTAAAACTTGACCAAAATTGTGGAAGAAAGCACCAATTTCACTTACTCCTATAAAGCTTAGGCTCTTGTCAAGATATTTCATAGCTAGGCTCATAGAAATACTTGCTAAGATCGCCCCAGCTACTGAAAAAAAGAAGGAGCTAACCATACCCGTTGCCAAAACCAAAAGGAATGATTTAAGTACTCCAATCAAAAGAGCTGCCCTAAGTCCATAAAAGTACAAGCTTACTAATAATATTATATTTGAAAGTCCAAGTTTTGCACCTGGAATTGGAATAGGTAGGGGAATAAAATGTTCAACTAAAGAAATTGCAAGAGCCATGGCGACAAGTAGGGCCATAGTCGTAATTTTTCTTATATCTTTATTCATCTAACCACCTTATCTATCTTATCTTCTCTACTGTTATTAGCATCATCAGTAGAGTAAATTTCCATAAACAACCTATGAGGTAGGCAGATTATCGTCTCTCCTACATCATGAATTGGGGCCATGTGAACACAGATCTGGTCGTTGCAATCTGCATCTGAAACATAGGCCTTACCGTCTTTTATCTTAACTATGTTAAAATGTCCCCCATATTCGATTCTAAACTCATCGTCCTTATCTAGGGGAACTTCCTTGATAACTTTGGAATCTTGCTCAATAACCAAGATATTACCTTTCTCTCTCGAGGTCATCTTGGAAATAGCAAAGGCAAAAGCCAAAGAAAATATCAAGAGAAATCCGATAACATAGATGTCTCCTTTTTTTATTTTCATTTTACACCTCAAGAACTAGTTTATCATTTTTATTGGGATATTGTCAATTTTGGCATAAGAAAACAGCGCAATTTCTCGCGCTGTAAATCCTATTCAAAAACTTCTATACATTTGTTTGGACACTTATCTGCTGCTTGTTTTAGAAGCTCAGGATCGAAGTCATTTCCAATCTCTTCTACTGAAAGGAAATTATCCATCTTGAATGCTTCAGGATAGGTCTTAGCACAGATTGTACATCCTATACAAGAGTTCTTACAGTTATTTCTTGCGTCCTTGCCCTTGTCATGGCTTGAGCAAAGAACAACTTGTTTTTGGCTAAATGGAATTAGTGTAATGATATTTTTAGGACAAGTATCGACACACTTACCACAAGCTACACATTTTTCTCTATCTACTAGGGCAACTCCGTCTTTTACATGGATTGCATCAAATGGGCATACTTTCTCGCATGATCCACATCCCACACAACCGTAGTTACAGGCTTTTTTGCCGCCGAAAAGTGCAATTTGTGCCCTACAATCTTCTAGTCCAGAATATTGGAAAAGGTCCTTGGCAGCTTCGCAAGTTCCGTCACATTTTACAACTGCAACTTTCCTATCAGCTCCGCCAGCTGCTTCTACACCCATTATTTCTGCAACAGCATCTGTTGTAGCCTTGCCACCAATGGCACAAGCATTTACTGGAGCTTCGCCATTTGCGATAGCAGCTGCGAGTCCATCACAACCTGGGAATCCACAAGCACCACAGTTGGCACCTGGTAGGGCATTTCTAACTTCTTGTTCTTTGACAGATTTTTCTACGTGGAATTTCTCACTTACTACACCAAGGGCAACAGCAAAGACGAAACCAAGGATAGCTAGTACTGCTATTGGAATTATTATTGTTTCTAACATTGCTCCCTCCTAAGCTAATCCTGCAAAGCCCATAAAGGCGATTGCCATAAGACCTAGTGTTACTAGAGTTATTGGAACACCCTTAAAGGTTTCTGGTAACGAATTGTATTCGATTCTTTCTCTGATGTAAGCTAAGATTGTGATAGCTAGGGTGAAACCGATAGCTGCTGCTAGGGCGTAAACTATTGTTTCTACTAGAGTATATGATGAATCGATAGCCTTTATTGCTACACCAAGTACTACACAGTTTGTTGTGATTAGTGGAAGGAAAACTCCCAAAGCACCGTATAGGGCTGGCATAGATTTTTTCATTACTGTTTCTACTGATTGTACTAATGCTGCGATTACTAATATAAATACAACTGTTTGTAAGAATCCAATGTTAAGTGGATTTAGTATGTAGTATTGGATGATCCAAGTGATAATGGAAGCTAGGGTTATAACAAATATTACTGCCATACCCATACCTCTTGCTGTCTCAACCTTGCTTGTTACACCAAGGGAAGGACAAATACCTAAGAATTGACCGAGTACATAGTTACTTACGAAAATAGTTGCAATAATTATTGAAAATAGATTTCCCATAATATCTCCTATCTTATTTTCTCTTCTTTGAAATAGCATTGAATGCTGCAACTAACATACCAAGAACTATAAATGATGATGCTGGTTGTTGTAAGAATCCGATTGTGTATGCTTCTGGAATAATTCTCATTCCAAAAAGTGTTCCTGCTCCTAGAAGCTCTCTAAAGAAAGCTAAGAGGGATATTGCTAGTGTATAGCCTAGTCCTTGGCCAAGTCCATCTACTATTGATGATACTGGTCCGTGGCTTGAAGCGAATCCTTCAGCACGAGCAAGGATTAAGCAGTTAACAACTATAAGTGGAATAAAGATACCCAAGGATTCATCTAAGGCTGGCAAGTATGCTTTGATTGCCATTTGTACCATTGTTACAAAGCCTGCTATGATTACGATAAAGGCTGGGATTCTTATTTCATCTGATATGAAATTTCTTAGTAAAGATATTACCAAGTTACTCATTACTACTACGAATATTACTGATATTCCCATTCCTATAGCATTGGCCAAGGAAGAAGATATGGCTAGAACTGAACACATACCTACTGTTTGTACGAAAACTGGGTTATTAGCAAATATTCCTTCAATAAAGACTTTTCCTAAATTTTCTTTAGGAGCTTTCTTTTCTTTTTTATTCTCTATTGGTCTATCAATTTGATTTTCCATAATATCTCCTAATTAAGTTCGCCTAGGACACTTGCTGCGTCATTGATACCTCTTAGGATTGTTCCTGTAGATATTGTCGCACCAGAGATGCCTACGATCTCATTTTCTCCGCCAGACTCAGAAGCTTTTACTTCTCCGTCCATGCTTACTCCTACCATTCCTTCCTTGAAGAAGTCTTCTTCCATTTGTTTACCGAATCCTGCAGATTCTGAGTGGTTTAATGGAGCAAATCCTGTGATCTTGTGATCTTTATCACAGCCAATTAGGAATTCTATATCCCCACCGTATCCACCTGGTGATAAGATTTGGAATACATATCCGTCTCCTTCAGCGCCTGTTGCCTTGTAGATTTTCTCAAGGCTTGCTGGCTTATCAGCTAGGTCTACTTCTTCGTAGGAGTCTGCAGGTAAGACAACTGATAGGGATTCTTGAAGTTTCTCTTGGGCCTTAGCTTCTATGATTGGGCTTGTAGCATTGTTTGTCAATGCTAGGGCAAAGGCGGTAACTGATGTAATCAAGAATAATTTTAGGCCTAATTTTAAACTATTATTCATTTTCTTTTCCTTTCTTTGCCTCAACTTTACCGAAAGTCTTAGGTCTTGTGTGAGCTTCGATTATAGGAACTACTAGGTTCATAAGAAGAATTGAGTATGATACACCTTCTGGATATCCACCCCATACTCTTATAATAGCTGTAAGGATTCCTGCTCCTATAGCAAAGACATATTGGCCTTTGATTGTCATTGGTGTTGTTGTATAGTCAGTTGCCATAAAGAAGGCACCTAGTAACAAACCACCTGATAGGATGTTTCTTAAGGAAGCTGCGAATCCATCAGGACCAAAGATTCCTAATAAAACTGTTGCTGTTAGTATGTATGTTAGTGGAATTCTAACGTGAATAACCTTTCTTACTATTAGATAGCATGCACCAATTAAGATTGCAAGGGCAGATACTTCTCCTAGACATCCTGGGATATTTCCGAGGAAAAGATCCATTGTGCTGAAGCTATTTGGATCTGATAGAGGAGTTGCTCCTGATACCATTGATACGTCTTTGACAGTCTTAAGGGTTGCTACTCTTTGTGGTGGTACAAAGCTTGTCATAGTTTCTGACCATGAAGCCATTAGGAAGGCTCTTGCTGCAAGTGCAGGGTTTACTATGTTTTGACCGATTCCACCAAAGAACATCTTAGCTACCACGATTGCAAACATAGCTCCGATTACTATTTGCCATACTGGCAAGGTGAATGGAACGTTGTAGGCTAGTAGTATTCCTGTTACTACTGCTGATAAATCTTTGATTGATTGATTTCTCTTTGTTGCTTTGTTAAATATATATTCTGATAACACGCAAGTTATGACAGATGCTAGGATCAGTATCAAGGCTCTGTAGCCAAAGTAATATACTGAGGCAAGGCCTGCTGGTATTAGTGCTATAATTACATCTAGCATATCCTTTTTAACTGTACGATTGCTTCTAACATGAGGAGAAGCTGTTACCAATAGTTGTTTTGTATTTTCCATATTCTCCTCCTATTTACCTGCTTGTCTGATTTGTCTCTTACCAAACTTGATTGCCTCTACTAGAGGTCTGTTTGATGGGCAAACAAATGAACAAGATCCACACTCTATACAATCCATAATATTAAGCTCTTGAGCCTTTTCGAATCTCTCTTCTAGGGAGAACTTGTGGATGTAGAGTGGAAGTAAGTAAACTGGACAAACATCAACGCATCTACCGCATCTGATGCAAGGGCTTACTTCAAGTGGTTGAGCTTCATCACTAGAAAGTACTAGGACGCAGTTACTTGCTTTTTCTGTTGGTCTAGTTAAATCTGGTTGAGCAATACCACACATTGGACCACCATTTACAAGCTTAGCAATATCATCTGCCCCACCTGCTTCTTCTATAAGATATCCAAATTCTGTTCCGCAACGAACTAGCATGTTTGTTGGGTTTTTCACAGATTTACCTGTTACGGTAACGATTCTTTCGTATAGTGGTTTATCCATGTAGATTGCTTCATAAATTGCATTCATTGTTGAAACGTTTGATACTATTGCTCCAACATCCATTGGAAGTCCGCCGCTTGGTACTTGACGGTTTAGACAAACATCTATTATTCTTTTCTCGTCACCTTGTGGATATTTTGTTTGAAGCTTCTTGATTTCAATATCGAATGCTGAGTTTTCCTTAGCGAATTTCTCTAAGGCACTTACCATTGTATCGTATGCCTTTGGCTTATTATCTTCTATAGCGATAATTCCTTTTTTGGCAGCTACTGCCTTCATCGCTTGTGTTAAGGCCTTAAGGATTCTTTCTGGCCTGTTTTTCATTAGATAATCGTCACAAGTAATATATGGTTCGCACTCTGCCCCATTTACTATTACTGTGTCTACTGGCTTGGCCGGTAAATATTTTATGTGAGCAGGAAAGGCAGCTCCACCCATACCTACTATTCCAGCTTCTTTGATCTTTGCTACTATTTCTTCTGCATTAAGATCGACATTATCTTTTTCTATGTATTCTTTATCTTGGTCGAAACCTTCGGTATCAATTACGACTGCCTTGGCGCTTTTACCTGAGGCAGTTTGTAAATCGATAATGTCCTTTACCACTCCAGCTACGGAAGAGTGGATGTTTGCAGAGAAATTTCCGACAGCTTCTCCTATAAGCTGACCTACACTAACTTCGTCTTTTTTTGCTACAAGACATTTGCTAGGTGCACCTATATGTTGGATTAGAGGAATTGTTACAAGTTTAGGAATACTTGCCATATGAAGTTCACTGTTTTCAGTAAGCTCCTTATACTCCTCCATGTGCACTCCATTTTTAAATGTAATGGAATTCATAAATCTCTCCTTCTATTTTTATTTGCTCTTCTTCTATTATAAATTAAAATCGCTTTTCATTCAACGGTTATCTTATATTTCTGATGAAATCTTTAATAAAAATCTCAAAATTTCTAAGACTTAGGCCTCTAAGGTCAGAAATTTCTTCCTCGCTTGGAAGTCCATCCTTGTAAAACTTTTTCATAACTTCGTAATTGGCATTTACCTTTGTAACATATTGCCTAGTTTCTTCGAATGGAATATTTAAGGGATCTGGATTATCCTTATCGAGTGTTCCTTCCTTAATCCAGCTGTCGACATTGCCGACTCCACCGTTGTAGGCCGCAAGGGCAAGTTCTCTGTTGTTATAGTATCTATAAAGATAGTCAAAATATCCTACTCCCAAATCTAGGTTGTAGTCTACATCGTTTAACTTTTCTGGATAGTAGTCAATCCCTACCACATCTGCAGAATGCTTGGCAGTATCTTCTAATAGTTGCATTAGACCGTGGGCTCCTTGGTGGCTTTGGGCGTTATTATCAAAATCAGATTCAACCTTGATAATGGATGCAGTTAGAAGGGGATCGACATTATATTTTTCTGAGTATTCATATATTTCATCTTGGTAGGAAATTTGAGTTCTGGATGTTTGATAGGCTATTAGGCCGTAGACTATAGCGAAAAATATGCCTATAGCAAGGATTATAAAGCCCAAAACTTTTCCTATAAATTTAACAACTTTCATTAAAGTCACCTCGCTCTATGATTTTTTCTATTTGACTTCTTAAATTTTCTATATCGCCGCTATTGTCGATTATGATGTCACTTTGCTTTTTCATTTCTTCTAGCTCATCCTGGCTTTCAATCTTTTTAAGAGCAAAGTCATAATCGATCTTATCACGAGCCATAAGTCTTTTGATTTGGACATCCCTAGAGGCAGTTACAAGAACTACCAGGTCGTGAGGAAATCTATCCTTGATCTTAAAAAACAAAGGAACTTCTATAAAAACCTTATCTTTCCTGCTCTCTTCTACCATTTCATTAATAGCTGCGATGATATTAGCGTGGCTTATTTCATTAAGCCTTTGCATCTTTTCCTTGTCATTAAAGATAATTTCAGCAAGTTTCTTCTTGTTAAGCTTATCACCATCAAAGGCAGGGGCGAATATTTCCTCCTTTTTGATGGCGAGATAATTCTTGCCCCCTTCTTTGATAAGGTCTCTATTTACCTCATCGGCGCTGATTAATTCATAGCCTTTTTCCTTTAAAATCTCTGCCACAGTAGACTTACCTGAAGCGATAAGACCCGTAATTACAATCCTACTTGGACTCATACATGCTTACTCCAGTGTCGATATCTACTATCAAAGGAACCTCAAGATCTGCCGCAGCCTCCATGGATTCTCTTAAGATTTTGATAGCCTCATCCTTGCATGATTCATCCGCCTCTAGGATTATTTCATCGTGGATTTGGAGGACGATTTTGGCATCAAGTCCTGCTTTTTTGAGATTCTTGTCAGTTTCTATCATGGCTATCTTTATAATATCTGCTGCAGTTCCTTGGATAGGAGTATTTAGGGCAACTCTTTGACCGAAGCTTCGAACGTTAAAGTTTCTCGAATTAATCTCTGGGACATATCTTCTTCTCTTAAATAGGGTCTCCACATAGCCATCTTCCTTGGCTTTTTCTATAATAGAATCCATATATTCCTTGATTGAAGGATAGCTTGCCATGTAATTGTCGATATATTCCTTGGCTTCCTTCCTTGGGATATTAAGATTTTGGGATAGACCATAGTCGCTTATACCGTAGATTATGCCGAAGTTTACTGCCTTTGCCTCAGATCTTTGTCTTTTCGTAACCTTATCGAGGTCAGTGTGAAAGACTTTTGAAGCGGTCTTGGTGTGGATATCTACGCCTTCCTTGAAGGCATCTATCATATGGCGATCTCCTGAAAGTGAAGCGAGTATTCTTAGCTCGATTTGTGAATAGTCCGCATCTATTAAGATTTTGCCTTCCTCTGCCCTAAAGGCCTTTCTTATAAGTCTTCCCTCATCGGTTTTTATAGGAAGATTTTGTAAGTTAGGGTCTTGGGAAGAAAGTCTTCCTGTAGCAGCTATATTTTGCCTAAAGGTTGACCTAATCCTTCCGTCCTCATCTATCGCCTTCTCAAGTCCTTCTATATAGGTTGAGCGTAGCTTAAAAAGCTCCCTGTATCTTTCGATTTTAGGGATGATCTGATGCTTATCCCTTAACTTTTCTAGGACTTGGGCATTAGTTGAAAATCCTGTCTTAGTTTTCTTGATAACAGGAAGGTCCAATTCTTTAAAGAGAACTTCACCCAATTGCTTGGTCGAATTGATATTAAACTCGCTTCCTGCAAGCTCATAAATCTCTTCGGTAATCTTTTCTATATCCTTATCGATATTTTCCTTTAAATCTTCTAGGACCTTTCTATCTGTGACAAATCCCACGATTTCCATATCAGCTAGAACCTTGGATAGCTTAATCTCAATTTCATTATAGAGGTCTAGCATGTGGTATTCTTCAAGTTTATCTTCCAATATTTCCTTAGAATCTTCTATGGCATTTATTGCACTTGCAAGATAATTTCCAAGCTCATCAAAGTCTAGATCCCCGTATTTTAGGGCCTTCTTACCCTTACCTAAGAGGTCCACTGGACTTTTTACTTCATAGTCAAGATATGATTGGCTTAAAACTTTTAAATCATAAGAAGACCTTGATGGATCGATTAGATAATGCATAAGCATCATATCATCATAAGGAAGTTTGAGATTTATCCCAAGCTTATCAAGAAGGACAACATCTTCTTTTATATCGAAGGAATTTTTCACTATATCTTCATCTTCGAAGACTTCCTTAAAGTTACTTACAAAATCACTATCAGGATCTACTATATAAGTAGGTGTATCAGTAGTCTTGATTGCTATTTTAGAAATATCACTGTGAATGTACCTATCTCCTTCGTAGACAGACTTGAAGGTAAATTCCTTATTTTTCCTTATAGCTTCGATAAGATTCTTAGGATTCTCTAACTTCTCATAGGTAAATTCCTTATCCTCTTTAGGACCTGCACCTCCGTCCATATCTTCAAGGAACTTATTGAAATTGTATTTTGAATACTTTTCTCTTAAGCTTTCAAGATCTGGATCCTTAACTTTAAGTTCTTCTAGGTCAAATTCTACTGGAGCACTGGTAACAATTGTACCTATTTTCTTACTCATGTAGGCTATAGCTTCGCTATCGATTAGAGTCTCTTTGGTCTTCTTCCCTGAAACTTCGTCTATATGTTCATAGAGCCCTTCAATAGATCCGTATTTTTGGATAAAGCCAATCGCCTTCTTTGGACCTATTCCATCAACTCCAGGGATATTATCGGACTTATCTCCCTCAAGTCCCTTAACTTCGATTAATTGCTTAGGACTTAGGCCAAATTCTTCCTTGATGGAATCTACTGTGTATTCCCTAGTCTCGGAAACTCCCTTCTTGGTAAGATTAACTACGATCTTCTCATCTACAAGCTGCAAATAATCCCTATCTCCAGTGATTAGAACAGACTCATAGCCTGCTTCTTGAGCCATCTTTGCATAAGTCCCAACAATATCGTCCGCCTCAAATCCGTCAAGGTCGGTGTATTTGATATTAAGGGAATCGAGGATGTCCTTAAGTATTCCAAATTGATAAGAAAGCTCGCTAGGCATCTTATCACGAGTTCCCTTGTAATCCTCAAACTCCTTGTGCCTAAAAGTCTTTGAAGCCCTATCAAAGGCCACAAGGACATAATCAGGTTTATATCTATCAAAAGCGTTGTTGTACATGGTTAAAAAACCATAAACACCATTTGTCATAACGCCGTCATTGTTTGTAAGTTTAGGCAGAGCAAAAAACGCCCTAAAAATCAAACTAGACCCGTCAATTAACATAACTGTTTTACTCATTATATCT
>OKMX01000179.1_pt1 | contig 17997 bp, 15 predicted proteins | sample 1613551 | NCBI WGS metagenome assembly OKMX01 (sample SAMN04436865, study PRJEB24849) | human gut metagenome | biome: human gut; feature: NICU; material: stool | host: Homo sapiens | place: USA: Saint Louis, MO | collected 2011-10-01 | reverse complement strand
GCCCACGACACGCTTTTCTAACCGCTGACCGCTCACGCCGGGAAGGCTGTGAGCGACCGCGCAGACGCAACGGCCCCCGACGATGCTCGTCGGGGGCCGTTGCCGTGGGGCGCGCCTCAGATGAGGGTCAGCGCCTGACGGGCGATGGCCAGCTCCTCATTGGTCGGGTAGACCGTGACGACGACGGCGGAGTCCTCGGTGGAGATGGTCGTGGGCTCCGAGATGCGCATCGGGTCCTTGTCCGGGTCGATCTTGATCCCCAGGTAGGCCAGGCGCTCGCACAGGCCCTCGCGCACGCCCTTGTCGTTCTCGCCGATGCCAGCGGTGAAGGTCAGGGCGTCCAGGCCGCCCATGACCGCGGTGTAGGCACCGACGTACTTGGTCAGGCGGTGGAGGTAGATGTCCATGGACTCACGCGCCTGCTTGTCACCGGCGTCGATGAGCTTCCAGACCTCGCGCATGTCCGACTCGCCGGTCAGGCCCTTCATGCCGGACTCGCGGTTGAACAGGTGGTCGATCTCGTCGATGCTCATGCCGGCCACGCGGGCCAGGTGGAAGACGGCGGCCGGGTCGATGTCACCGGTGCGCCCACCCATGATGAGGCCCTCCAGCGGGGTCAGGCCCATGGAGGTCTCCACGGCCTTGCCGTTCACGACGGCGGACACGGAGGCGCCGTTGCCCAGGTGCAGGACGATCTGCTTGAGGTCGTCACGGCCCAGGCGCTCGGAGATGGCCTGGGAGACGAACTGGTGGCTGGTGCCGTGAGCACCGTAGCGGCGGATGGAGTACTTGTCCGCGATCTCGCGGTTGAGGCCGTAACGGGCCGCCTCCTCCGGCAGGTCCTGGAAGAAGGCGGTGTCGAAGACGGCCACGTGCGGGACGTCGGACAGTAGCTTGCGGGCGACCTCGATGCCCTTGAGGTGGGCGGGGTTGTGCAGCGGGCCGAGCGGCACGAGCTCCTCGATCTTGGCCACGACCTCGTCGTCGATGAGGGCGGGGCCGGAGAAGTAGCGGCCGCCCTGGACCACGCGGTGGCCCACGGCCACGATGTGGGCGTCGGCCAGGGAGGGGCCATGCTCCTCGAACAGGCGCAGGACCTCGGCCAGGCCGTAGCCGTGGTCGGGAACGGGCTCGTCCAGCTCGATCTTCTGGCCGGCGTGCTTGTGCGTGATAGCGCCGATCGAGTCGCCGATGCGCTCGACGATGCCCGAGGCCAGCGAGTCGCCGGAGTCGGGGTCCACCAGCTGGTACTTGATGGAGGAGGAACCGGAATTGATGACGAGGACGGTACGTGTGGTCATGGGGTGCCTTTCTGTGGGCGCTCGTGACGGATAGAAGGAGCGGGCGGGCAGCACGGGGGCGCTGGTACGGACCGATCGGCCCGCGGCCAGCGCCCCGATGCCTCAGCCCTGTGCCTGGACGGCGGTGATGGCGACGGTGTTGATGATGTCCTCAACCAGCGCGCCTCGTGACAGGTCGTTGACCGGCTTGTTCAGGCCCTGCAGCACCGGGCCGATCGCCACGGCGCCGGAGGAGCGCTGGACGGCCTTGTAGCCGATGTTGCCGGCTGACAGGTCCGGGAAGATGAAGACGGTGGCCTTACCTGCCACAGCCGATCCCGGCGCCTTCTTGGCGGCCACGGTCGGGTCGATCGCGGCGTCGTACTGGATCGGGCCCTCCACGGCGAGCTCGGGAGCCTTGGCTCGCACGATCTCAGTGGCCTCGCGGACCTTGTCCACGTCCGCTCCCTTGCCGGAGGTGCCGGTGGAGAAGGAGAGCATGGCCACGCGGGGCTCGACGCCGAACTGGCGAGCGGTCTCGGCCGAGGAGATGGCGATGTCGGCCAGCTCGGCGGCGGTGGGCTCGGGGTTGACGGCGCAGTCACCGTAGACCAGGACCCGGTCCTCCAGGAGCATGAGGAAGACCGAGGAGACGATCGAGGTGCCTGGCTTGGTCTTGATGATCTGGAAGGAGGGGACGATCGTGTGGGCGGTGGTGTGAGCCGCGCCCGAGACCATGCCGTCGGCGTCGCCCATGTGCACCATCATCGTGCCGAAGTAGGACACGTCCTGGACCTTCTCGCGCGCCTGTTCCAGGGTCACGCCCTTCTTGGCACGCAGGCGGGCGAACTCGGCGGCGTACTTCTCCAGCAGCTCAGGGTCGGAGGTGGAGACCACGCGGGCGGCGGCGATGTCCAGGCCCAGCTCGGTGGCGCGGGTGCGCACCGTCTCCTCCTCGCCCAGCAGGACGACGTCGGAGATGCCGCGGCGCAGGATGGCGTCAGCGGCGTGGAGGATACGGTCGTCGTCAGGCTCAGGCAGGACGATCGTGCGGCGGTCGGCACGGGCCCGCTCAACCAGCTCTGCCTGGAACATGATCGGCGTGACCACGTCAGAGGGCTCAACCTCCAGGGCGCTGAGCAGCGCCTCCAGGTCCGCCTCCTGCTCGAAGGTGGTCACGGCGACGTCGATCTTGCGGTCTGAGGCGTGGGCCAGGCTGCCAGTGACGGCGCCGGCGACCTTGGCGGCCTCGAAGGTGTCCAGGGCGGTGGTCAGTACTGGGATCGGCTGGTCCAGTCCCTTGAGCAGCTGCAGGACGTAGGGGGCCGGCTCGAAGCCGCCGTTGAGGACCAGGGCCGCCAGGTTCGGGAAGCCGGAGGCGGCGTTGGCGGCGGCCAGGGAGATGAGAACGGCCGAGCGGTCAGCCGGGGTGATGACGACCTGCCCCTCGACCAGGCGCTCCAGCAGGTGCGAGACGTCCATGGCCCCCACGAGCAGGGACTCGGCTTCGCGGTCCAGCAGGGCGTCGTCGCCGGCGATGAGGCTGGCGTCCAGGGCGGTGGCGATCTCACGCAGCGTGGGAGCGGTGAGGAAGGGGACCTCCGGCAGGGTCGTCGTCGTGACGCCGGGGACCTCGGCGATGGCGCTGGCCACCTCCTGGCGGGTCCCGGGCTGGCAGCGGTTGGCCAGCACCGCCACCGTGCGGGCGTGGTTCTCGGCGATCTCGGCGATGGAGACCTCCGCGGAGGAACGCACGTCAGCGGCACTCTGGTCTCCAGAGACCACCAGCAGCACCGGGGCGCCGATGTTGGCGGCCACGCGGGCGTTGAGGGAGAGCTCGGGGGTGCCGGCGACGTCGTCGAAGTCAGAGCCGTCGATGATGACGACGTCGTGCTCGCGCGCCATGGCCCGGTAGGAGTCGACGATGCGGGTGAGGGCTTCCTCAGGGTCGGCGCGGAACTCGTCCCAGGTCACGCCCACGCAGGCGGCCGGGGAGGCGCTCGATCCTGAGCGGGACAGCAGCAGGCCCAGGACTGGGTCCTGCTCGCGGGTGGCCACGAAGGGGCGGAACACGCCCACCTTCGCGACGACCTTGGTCAGAGAGGCGATGAGGCCAAGGGCCACGGTCGTCTTGCCGGTTCCGGCACTGGGTGAGGCGATGTAGATACTGCGCGCCACGTTGATGCGTTCCTTCTGTGGGTCTCGGGGTCGAGCCGAGCAGGTCGGTATGGCCGATCCCGCCCACCATTGATTGTGCCTCCTTGGTGGGGGAGGAGGTAACCGCATGGTGGTCAAAGGACGAAGGTCACCGTGTGGCGGATGGCACAGTGGGCGGCTGGTGTGGTGCTCAGCGAGGATCGGCGGGCGGCCGAGGTCGTCACCTAGCCGGCGAAGAGCGTGACCTCGAAGGAGTAGCGCGAGGCCCGGAAGATATGGGTTCCGTAGTCGATGACCTGGCCGGTGGCGTCGTACGCGGTGCGCGTGACGGTCAGGAGCGCGGCGCGGCGGTGTTCCCCAAGTGCCTCGGCCTCCTTGGCGGTGGCGTTGCGCGCGCCGATGACCTGCGTGGCTGAGGCTGGGGCGATTCCTGAGGCACGAAGCAGGTCGTACAGGCCTCGCTGCTCCAGGTCGGAGCGGGAGGGGGCGGTGTGGGCGGGCAGGAGGTTGGTCATGATCGCGATGGGCTCGCCGTCGGCGCTGCGCAGGCGCCGCATGTGCACCACGGCGGCGGAGGGGCGCAGCTGGAGGATCTCCGACTCCTCGGCGGTGGCGCTGCGCCGCTCGTAGGACAGGACGTGGGTGAGAACCGTGTGGCCGGAGTCCACCATGTCCGTCAGCAGGCTGGAGAGCTTAACCGGCCGGTGGGCGTGCGGTGAGGTGACGGTAGTGCCCGCGCCGCGGCGCCGGGTCACTAGGCCGCGGTCCGCCAGGTGCTGGAGCGCCTGACGGGCCGTGGGGCGTGAGACCTCAAGGCGGCGGGCCATGGAGACCTCGTCCTCCAGGCGGGTGCCAGGGGCGAGGGCGCCGTCGAGGATGAGGGTGGCCAATGGCTCGGAGATCTGCATATGGAGGGGAGTGGGACAGTTGCGGTCGACGGTGACCTCGAGTTTGAAGGGGGAGGCAGACATCATGGTTCCTTCGGGGGTCGGCGCGCTCTTGGCAGGTCAAGAGGGCCGGGTTCGCGGCTCAACGTTACGTGATCGTGGCCTGGACGTCAGGGCAGTGCGGCCTCAGATCCGAATCGGGTGTGCCTGCTGACCCATGTGCCGAGGTGCCTGGGCTCCCGGCGTGGGCAGGGTTAGGCCGACTCGCGCCTGACCAGGCTCATCTCCAGCACGATGTCTCGGGCTGGGGCGCCGTCGGCCATCTCCAGGGCCAGGGTGGCTGCCTGGCGTCCCTGCTCGACCAGCGGCTGGTGGACGGTGGTGAGCGTGGGGGTGGTCTCGGTCGCGATCCGGTGATCGTCGAAGCCGATGACGCTGATGTCCTCAGGTAGCCGTCTACCGTGGCGCTGGAGGGCGGCCAGGGCTCCTGCCGCGATGCGGTCCGAGGCGGCGAGCACACCGTCGATATGCGGGTCGCCCTGCAGCAGGGCCTCCATACGCTCCAGGCCGGAGACGACGTCCCAGGCTCCGTAGCTCACGGAGACCGGTGGGCAGACCGGATCAAGGATCTCCCGGTAGCCCATCACACGGTCCACGGCTGCGGGATTGTCCTCGGGGCCGGACAGGATGGCGATCCGGCGTCGCCCGCAGGACAGGAGGTGGCGGGCTGCTATCTGAGCGCCGACGACGTCGTCGGCGTAGACATGAGCCATGTCCCAGGCGCGGTCGCGGGTGCCGGGCTGGCCGCACAGGACGGTCGGCAGGGCGGCGTCCTCCAGGCTGGACAGGAGCTCCTGGCCGATATACGGCGTCAGCGCGATGACGGCGTCAGCGTTGCCCTGAGCCAGGCGCCGCCGGGCGCGGACCTGCTCGAAGCTGGAGGCGGCCTGGAGCAGGAGCGGGACGGTGGTGGTCTCGGCCAGTCCCTCGTGGATGCCTCGTACCACCATCGCGTAGGTCGGGTCAGCGAACATCTCGTCCAGGGGCTCGGTGAAGACGATGGCAATTGCCTCCGCCTTGCCCAGGGCCAGCGCCCTGGCCTGTGGGTTCATGACGTAGCCCACCTGCTCGGCTGCCGCGCGGACGCGCTCCTTGGTGTCCTCGGTGACCTTGGGGGACCCATTGAGAGCGCGTGAGACGGTGGCCTTGGACATCCCGATGAGGTCGGCGACGTCCTGGAGAGTCGCGGCGGTGCGTCGGCTGGCGGTGCGGCGGGTCATGACTGGTTCTCCGGGCAGAGGTGGAACGGTGCGACAAGTACGGGAAAGAGGAAAGTGCTATGCTCGTGTAACCGGTTGCATTCAATGAGGAAGGACAACGTATGCTGTGCCAGCGTGATTGGGAGAACCCGCGTGTGACGCACAGGCATCGTCTGCCGCCTCGAGCCGACTTCCAGGCCTTCGCGCCGTGGGAGGAGGCGGTAGCGGGCGCAGGACGTCGCAGCGAGCGCGTGCTCAGTCTCAATGGTCAATGGCGTTTCCACCTCCTCGACAGTCCTCTGCGCGTGACTGACCAACTCACCTCCTGCCTGCAGGAGGAGTGGGGGAGCGTCGAGGTGCCCCACATGTGGCAGCTCGACGGCTTCGGGAAGCTGCAGTACACCGACGAGGGCTTTCCCTTCCCGGTCGACCCGCCCCACGTGCCCAGTGACAATCCAACGGGAGTCTACCAACGCCTCTTCACCTACGAGCCCGAGCAGGCCGGTGAGCAGGTGCTCCTGCACCTGGGTGGTGTGGAGAGCTACGTCGAGGTCTACCTCAACGGCTCTTACGTCGGGATGAGCAAGGGCTCGCGCCTGGCGGCCGAGTTCGACCTCACCGGGCTCGTGACGCTGGGACCGAACCTGGTGGTGCTCTGCGTGGCACAGTTCAGCGACGGCACCTACCTGGAGGACCAGGACATGTGGTGGGCCAGCGGCGTCTTCCGCGACGTGTGGGTGGAGCGCCGCCCGCCGGCCCGCCTGGAGGACTTCACCGTCACCACGCACCTGGTCCGTGAGCGCGCCCAGGTGGACGTGGCCTGCTGGACCCAGGGCGCAGCGCGGGTGGAGTGCGAGATCTGGGACCACGGGACCCTTCTGGCGCAGGGATGGTGCACGAGCGAGGGCAGCGTGCGCCTGTGCGTGGACGCACCACGCACCTGGTCCCCGGAGGACCCCTACCTCTACGACCTGCGCCTGCGGGTGTGGGACGGGCAGGCCCAGACCGAGGTGGTCCCCTATCGCCTGGGGCTGCGCGAGATCACGATCCGTGACGGCCTGATGTACCTCAACGGCCGCTACTTCATGATGCACGGTGTCAACCGCCACGACTTCGACCCGCGTCGGGGCCGTGCCGTGAGCGCTGAGCGCATCCGGGCGGACCTGGAGCTGATGAAGCGGCACAACATCAACGCCGTGAGGACCTCGCACTATCCCAACGACCCGCGCTTCTACGAGATGTGCGACGAGCTGGGTCTGATGGTGATGGCAGAGAACGACCTGGAGACTCACGGCTTCGCGCTGTGCGGGGACCTGGAGCGGCTCACTGACGATCCCGGGTGGCAGCCCGCCTTCGTTGACCGCATCGAGCGGCACGTCGTCGCCCAGCGTAACCACGCCTCGATCCTCATCTGGAGCCTGGGCAACGAGTCCGGGGACGGCTGCAATATCGCTGCGATGTACGAGCGGGCCAAGGCCCTGGACCCCAGCCGCCCGGTCCACTACGAGGAGGATCGCGACGGCCGGATCGTGGACGTGGTCTCCACCATGTACTCCCGCGTCTCGCAGATGAACGACCTAGGTGAGCGGCCCTGCGGCAAGCCCCGAGTCCTGTGCGAGTACGCCCACGCCATGGGCAACGGGCCTGGAGGGCTGTCGGAGTACCAGGAGGTCTTCCGGCGCTGGCCCTCGATCCAGGGCCACTTCGTGTGGGAGTGGATCGACCACGGTGTGCTCCAGGTTGATGAGGAGGGCCGCCAGTACTACGCCTACGGCGGGGACTTCGGGGATGAGCCGAACAACGCCAACTTCTGCATCGACGGGCTGGTCTTCCCGTGGCTGGAGCCCAGCCCCGGCCTGCTGGAGTACAAGCAGGTGATCTGTCCAGTGGGCGTCGAGCTGTCAGACGGCCAGGTGCGCGTGACCAGCCGTCGCTGGTTCACGGACCTGTCGGACGTCGAGCTGGAGGTGGGACTGAGGGACGACGGCGTCCTGCTCGCCTCCCAGCGGGTGCGTCCGGGTGCGCTCCTACCGGGTGAGAGCCTCACCCTCGCCCTGAGCCCTGAGCTGGCGGCCCGCCACGCCCGAGGCGAGGCGATCCTGTCCGCCAGCGTGTGGGGCACGGCGATCGCGGGCCAGGCGCCGTGTGAGCTGGGAGTCTTCCAGCAGGTCCTCACGCCCTGGAGCCCTGCCACGCTGACAGCGTCCTCGCACGAGCCGGTGACGGTCTTGAGCCGCGGTGAGCACCTCGACGTCGAGCGTGCTGGCACGCGCCTGACCTTCGACCGCGTCAGCGGCCAGCTGTGCTCCTGGCAGGTTGACGGCATCGAGCTCCTGGCCGGGCCGCCCGAGGTCGGCCTATGGAGCCCGGTGATCGACAACCACCGCCGCGAGGCGGAGACCCTGTGGTGGCCGCGCAACCTGCACCTGATGAGCCGCAGCCTGAGGCAGATGTCCTGGCACGAGGCGGGCGACGCCGTCGTGGTGGAGTGCCGGGAACGGATCGGTACGCCCTCCTACGACATCGCGATGACCGTGGACCTGCGGTGGACCGTCCGTCCCGACGGCGGCGTCGAGCTCGCCGTCCAGGGCAGGGCCGAAGGTGACTATGACGACCTCATTCCCCGCATTGGCCTGACCTGGACGCTCAGCGAGGATCTGCGCGAGATCGAGTGGTACGGACGCGGACCAGGGGAGTCCTATCCGGACTCCTGGACCGCCAGTCCGATCGGGCTGTGGGAGTCGGATGTGGAGAGCATGCTGACCCCGTACGTCCTGCCGCAGGGTAACGGCAACCACCAGGACGTGCGCTGGGTCCAGGCACGGGCCGGAGACGGCCATGGCCTGCAGGTGCGTGCCTGCTCCAGCGACCTCCTGGCCTTCTCCGCCTGGCCGTGCACCGCGCGTGACCTGGACCAGGCGCGCCACCTCAACGACGTTCCGCGCCGCGGACCGGTCACCCTCAACGTCGATCACAAGGTGCTCGGGCTGGGGTCGAACTCCTGGGGCTCGGAGGTGCTGGAGCGCTACCGGCTCCGGTTCACCGACTTCAGCTTCCGTCTCATGCTTGAGCCCGTACGAGGAGGACACACAGATGCAGCTCATCACTGACTTCGACCAGGAGCAGGTGGCCTGGGGCTCGCCCCGGGTGTGGCGTGCGATCCGCCAGGCCGTGGGCAAGGCGCCCCGGATGACGCTGTCAGTGGCCTACTCGGTGGGTGACGTGCTCACCTACGTCACTGACCGTGCCAGCGCGCTCGCGGACGAGCGCTTCGTGGCACGACGCCGGTACTGGACCGTCCTGGCGTGCTTGGAGGGCCGGGTGAAGGTTGAGGTCGCGCCGCTGGCCGACCTCCAGGTGGACCAGGCCTATCGCGATTCCACGGACCGGGAGTACCTGCGGGGCCGGGGCGCGCAGGTGGTGCTTGAACCGGGGATGGGCGTCGGCATCCCGCCTCACCAGGCGGTGCGTGTCCTGCCCGGTGAGGCCAAGGTGGTCGAGCTCCACGTCGCCGTGGAGGGCTTCGCCCTGGCTCACTGAGCGCTGGTGGCACTGCCCGCCGGCGTCACTTGAGGCCCTCATCGGTTGGTTCCCGTGCTGCCAGCACGGGAACCAACCGATGAGGGCCTGAAACAAGGTGTGGTCACGCCTCCTGGGAACGCCGCATCGCGATGTCGATCGCCAGCGCGGCAGACCAGCCGAATAGCACCGTGGCGCTGTCTGCGCGTTGACCGGTGTCCGGGGTGAAGTACTCACACGGACCGGCCGAGGCGACCAGTGCCAGGAGCTCGTCCTCGATCTGTCGTGCCAGGTCGAGGTAGCCGTGGCGGCGCAGCCCCTGGCAGACGAGCCACGAGGTGTTGACCCACACCGGGCCTCTCCACATGCGTGTGCGAGAGAACGACGGGTCGTCGATGGCCACGGTAGCGATCCGGTAGCGCGTGGCGAAACGGCCTCCCTCGGTGAGGTCATGGACCAGGGCCTCGACCATATCCTGGGGCAGCTGGGGGACGAGCAACGGCATGAGTGAGACCACGGTGGCCGGAGCCAGGTCCCGCCCGTCCTCAGCCTGGGCCGGGAACATCTTCCTGTGCGGGTCCCAGCGTGCTACGAGCTGGTCGGTCAGGCGCTGGGCGCGGGCCTCTGCCTGGTGGGCTTCCGCCTCTGCACCGTCCTCGCGCTCCCATCGGGCCACGGTGAGCTCGGAGGCGATGAGGTAGGACGCAAGGTCAGGGGAGGCCACTAGGGCGTCGTCATCAAAGACGGGGCTGTCGTCGAGCCCCGAGGAGTAGGGGTGCAGGTAGCACGGCAGGCCCTGCCTGGAGGAGTGCTCATACCACCAGCGCAGGTTGGAGCGCACCGCCTCACCCAGCTCCTGGCGCACGCCGGCGTGCCCGTGGCTGGCCAGGGCGTCGACTGCCAGGGCCAGCAGGGGTGGCTTGGTCAGTGGTACCTCCTGCCCGTCGAGACTGGGCGAGGCCAGCTCGCGCAGCCGTGCCAGGTCCGCCGGCGGAAGGTCCGCGGAGGAGGCCAGCACCCCGCCGTCGTGGGCCACGTCCGGCAGCTGACCGTCGGACCGCTGGTAGCGCACGGCGAGCCGTAGCTGCTCGGCGGCGAGCTGTGGATCGCCCCACGCCAGGCCCAGGGCGATGAAGTAGGAGTCCCACTGCCAGGCGCCGAGGTAACCGATCTTGGACGGGACGACGGCGGTGGCTGGCGCGCCGGGGGTCTCCAACACGACGGTGTTGACGCCGAGCGTCCACCAGCACTGGCGCACCATCTCCTGCCAGCGCTCGTGCGGGCGTGGGCAGCGCGCCATCCAGCTGCGGGTGCGTTCGACTACCGCGTCGCGGGCCTCAGCAAGCTCGGGTTCGGGGGCCAGGTGGGCGTTCAGACCGGGATCCGCTGGCCAGCCCCCGCCCCGTTCCAGCACGACGGCGTCGCCCGGCCTGGTGACCAGGCTCGCCTGCTCAGTGCTCACCGTGCAGCCGGCCGGCAGGTGGGTCAGGACCACACTGCCGGCGGGGGTCAGTGTGAGGCTGGCGCCATTGGACATGATGAGCTCGGCCGGGGTGACGGCGCGGACGGTCGCCGGCTCGCCGTCGTCGGCCAGGCGGATCCTGGCGGCCGTAGAGGCCTCCTCGGGGCGTTCGTAGGCCGACTCGTAGACCACGAGGTCGGCCTCGTCGCGGTAGACGAGCAGGCGTGAGCCGATCGTGGTGAAGGGGACGCTACGCAGATCGACGAGGCAGTCAAGGAAGGTGGTGTCCATCGCTCAGCGCCCTCCCAGCCCGGAGGTGGCCAGAGACTCGATGATCTGGCGCTGGCCGATGAGGAAGGCGATGAGCATCGGGATAGTGGACAGCGACGTGGCGGCCATGACGATGCCGTAGTTCATACCTCCGAACTGCCCGTTGAACTGGCTGAGCAGCAGCGGGACGGTGAACAGCTCGGTGGAGTTGAGCAGGACCAGGGGAAGCAGGAAGTTGTTCCACGCGTCCAGGGCCACGATGATGCCCAGGGCTCCCATTCCCGGCCGGATCGCCGGGAGGATGACCTTCCAGTAGATCCGCCAGCGCGAGGCGCCGTCGATCATGGCAGCCTCCTCCAGCTCACGCGGGATCGAGGCGATGAACTGGCGCATGAGGAAGACCCCGAAGGGATTGACCAGGATGGCAGGGACGATGAGGGCCAGGTGAGAGTCCACCCAGCCGATCTTGGCCATGAGGAAGTAGAAGGGCACGAGCGTGACCTGCTTGGGCACCATCTGCATCGCCAGAAAGATGCCGAAGATGACCTTGGACCCCTTGAAGGGCAGGCGGCTGAATCCGTAGGCCGCCATCGAGGTGGTCAGCAGGGTTCCGGCCACCACGAGGACGGTGATGTAGAAGGAGTTGAGGTAGGCCCGGCCAAAGGGCAAGGCGTTCCAGGCATCCGGCCAGTTGGTGAAGATCCACGGGTCGGGCAGGGCTGACAGCGGGTCGGTCAGCAGCTGGCTGAGCGGCTTGAAGGAGGTGAGCACCATCCAGATGAATGGCGCGACCATCATCAAGCCAACGGCCAGGAGGACCAGGTGCTTGAGGGGCGGTACCAGGCTGCGCAGAGCGCGACGTGGAGCTGAAGAAGCGATCGTGCTCATGACATCAGCTTTCGTAGTGGACGAGTTTCTTCTGCGCGCCAAACTGGATGGCGGTGACCACGAGCGTCAGGGCCAGCAGCACCACGGAGGCGGCGCTGGACAGACCGAACTGGGACTTGGCGAAGCCCAGGTCGTAGATGTGGTAGACGATGGTGCGCGTGCCGTTGTCTGGGCCGGCGTTCTTGACCAGGACGAAGACGAGATCGAAGGTCTGCAGCGACGAGATACAGGCGACGATGCACTGGTAGAAGATGATGGGGGACAGCAGCGGCAGCGTGATCCGGAAGAAGCGGGCGATCGGGCCGGCGCCGTCGATCTTGGCGGCCTCCATGACCGACGGCGAGATGCCCTGCAGCCCGGCCATGAAGATGACGATGTTGAGGCCGACCGAGGACCAGATGGTCACGATGCACACGGAGATGAGCGCGAGCCAGGGGTGTCCGAGCCAGTCGATATTCTCCACACCGAAGACCGCCGAGATGACCCCGGAGATGACTCCGTCCTGGCGCAGCAGCTGCTGCCAGATCAGGGCGATGGCGACGGCGCTGGTGACCACCGGGGCGAAGAGCATGACCAGGTAGACCGAGCGGAAGCGGACCTTGTTGAGCACTGTGGCGCCCACGATCGACAGAAAGAGGCCGATCGGGACCGTCACGAGCATGATGACGCCGGTGTTGAGCACGGCGCGTCCTAGGTCGGGGTCGGAGAGCTGGTCGCGGAAGTTGTCCAGCCCGACGAAGCTTGGCATCCCGAAGCCGTTCCACTGGGTGAAGGCCAGGACGAAGGAGGCTGCGAAGGGAATGAGGGTGAACAGGCAGATGCCGAGGACCTGAGGGGCGACGAAGAACATCCCCCACCGTCGGTCGTTGCGGCGCCAGCGAGCCTCGGTGCTCTGAGGGCCGCGGCGTTGAGTGCCTTCAGGTTCTGCGGAAGCGGGTTGCTCGCCGGGGCGGGTGGCAGTGTCAGGACACGAGCTCATGGTCATGAGGCCTTCTCAGCCACCAGGGCGGCGATCGCGTCAAGGGTTTCCTGAGTGGTGGCCTTGCCCTGGTAGAGCGGCTGCATGTACTCCACGGCGATCTCGTTGGACAGGTCAGTGACGGCTGCCTCGACGGGGTAGTTGGAGAATCCGGCGTCACGCATGTCCAGCATGGTCTGGGCGTGGGCGGGGTAGCCGTCAGCCAGGACGATCTCGTCAGCGCCCGTGATCGAGGGTACGGCGTTGCCACCTTCGCTCAGGCGCAGCTCCTGGCCAGCGGCGCTGAGGTAGGTGTCGTAGAAGGCGAGGGCACCAGCCTTGTTCTTCGTCTTGGCGTTGATGGCGAGGTAGGAGGCAGCCACTCCTGTGGGCGCGGCAGCGCCGTCCGGGGTGGGCCAGCGAACGATGTCGTAGAGGTCCTTGTCCACGCCTGCGCCCTCGATCGTGCCGATGGTGTAGCGGCCTGCAGCGAGGAAGCCGAGCTGGTGGGTCACGAGCAGGCTGTCCTCGCCAGTGCCCTCGGGAAGCAGATCGGCCACGATGAGCTCGCCGCTGCGGAACCTCGTGGCGTACTCCTCCAGTGCTTTGACGCTGGCCGGATCCGTGTTGGCCACGTAGGTGTCTCCGTCGTAGACCTTGCCTCCGCCGCAGCTGATGATCGAGTCGTGGGTGCCCCAGTAGTTCCAGTAGCAGGCGCCGTTGAGGCCAGCTGCCTTGAGCTTGGCCGTCATGGCGAAGAAGGCCTCGGTGGTCCACTGGTCGGAGGCAGCGAGCGTGGCCGGGTCCTCGGTGATTCCGGCGGCCTTGAGCGCCTCCTTGTCGAACCACAGGCAGTCGGGGTTGCAGTCATTGGGCAGGGCGTAGAGAGCACCCTCGAAACGGGCGACGTCGAGCAGAGAGCTGTTGAAGCTGTCCAGGTCGAGGCTGGTCTCGCCCTCAATAGGAAGCAGGACGCCGTTACGGATGAAGGAGGCGATGCGGTCATCGCCCACGTAGAAGACATCCGGTGCCGTGCCTGAGGAGAGCTGGGTGAGCAGCTTGGAGTGGTAGTCGGAGTAGGACGCCGTGGGCTGGAAGACGAGCTCGACCTCAGGGTGGTCCTTCTTGAACTGCTCCTGGACGGCGTCGTAGCGCTTGAGCTCCTCGGGTGAGCCCCAGGTAGACCAGGTCACGGTGTTGGCGCCGGAGGATCCGGACGAGCCGGAGCATCCGGCCAGGACGGCGGCTGCCAGGCTGAGGCTGGAGATCTGGGCGAAACGGCGACGGGACAGGGTGTTCATGGTGTTTTCTCCTTCACTAGTCGACGGTGACGTTGTGAGATGTGACTGCGGCTTGGGTGGTCGTAGCCACGGGGGTCTGTGGGGTGCTGCGGGCGCCGAGGACCGTGGCGGCGAGGATGACGCCGCCTCCGATCAGCAGCCGCGCGCTCAGGTGCTCCCCGCCGAGCGCGATCGCGAAGAGGGAGGCGAAGACGGGCTCAAAGGTCATCATGAGCGCGGTCCGAGTGGCGCTGAGGTGCCGCTGGGCCCAGGTCTGCAGGAGCATGGTGGCGATACCGGCGACCAGCACGGTGTAGGCGATGGCACGCCATGCCACGGGGTCGGCACTCAAGTGAACGCCGCCGGGGATGGCTGCGACCAGGCAGGTCAGGGCGACGCCGACGAGCTGGACCGCGGTGAGGGCCAGCGCGTCCCACTGGGGTGCGAAGCGCTCCAGGACCACGATGTGCAGGGCGTAGAAGAAGGCTCCGAGCAGTGTGAGCCACTCGCCCCAGCCCATGGCGGCTGGACCGGTCAGCGTCAGTACACCCAGGCCGAGGCAGGCCAAGGCGACCGCAATCCATGCCTGGGCAGACAGGCGCACCTTGAGGAAGAGCCACAGGATGATGGGCGTGAGGACCACGTAGGTGCCGGTGATGAAGCCCGAGACCGAGGCGGAGGTGTGCTTGAGCCCATAGGTCTGGGCGATCTGTGCCAGCCCGTACAGGACGCCGAGCCCTAGTCCCGCGCGCCAGCCCCCGGCGGGCAGGCGGCGCAGACGCGGCCACAGGACGAGGGCGATGAGCGCTGCGGCGATGGTGAAGCGGATCGCGAGGAAGTCGATGGGCTCCATACGGTCGACGGCGTCCTTGATGATGAAGAACGTCGAGCCCCAGATCACGGTGATCGTGAGCACAGCGAGCGTCGCCAAACCTGAGCGTCGCATCCTCGCCTCCTTGCGATGTAAGCGGTTGCATTGAAGGGTAGGCGCGCTCCTTCTGCTTGTCAATCACAGGTTCTGATGGGGTGTCATCTGGCTGTATGTGCGGGTTTTCCCCAGATGACGGCGAAAAACGGGGCGTGTGCCGTCTAGGGGATGAGCAGGTGTGCCGCGGAACAGATCGTGATGAGCGTCATCAGCGGCCGGAAGACCTTCTGATTCATTCTCGAGGCGAGAGCCCGCCCGAGGTGGCAGGCCACGATGACCACGGGTACGAGGGTCAGGTCGATGCCGAGGGCGTCGAGCTGGATGATGCCCAGGCCGATCGAGAACGGCAGCTTGACGAGGTTGACTAGGAAGAAGGACCAGGCGGTGGTTCCCAGGAAGGTCGAGACCGGGAAGCGTGAGGCCAGCAGGTACATGGTGGTCACCGGCCCTCCGGCGTGGGCAGCCATCGTGGTGAAGCCTGCCAGGGTGCCGTAGACCGCCCGGCCGACCCTGCCCTGGACTCGTGGCGGGCGGGGTAGACGCATGAGCAGTAGGGTGACGGCGATGAGGACCAGGAGCAGGGCCCCGATGAAGACCTTGGTCGTGGAGTCATAGGCCAGGTGCAGGAACACCGCGCCTGCCACGACTCCAGTCAGCACGCCGGGCACGAGACGGCGCCAGGTCGGCCAGTCGGGGTCTCGCCGTACATCCAGATGGCCAGGACGTCTCCCACCAGGAGCAGGACGAGCATGGTCCCGGTGGATTCCTTGACGGGCAGGACGGCGGCGAACAGGGCGACGGCGAGGGTAGCGCTGCCGGGCAGAGCCGTCTTGGAGACCCTGATGGTGGCGGCCGCCGTGACCAGGACGATCCAGTCTGAGATAGACAGCGTTGTCAGCACAAAGGATCCTTGTCCGAGGGTTAGCGATCTCCTGCCGCTGTGGCGGGGGCGAGCGCTGGCTCGGCCCTTCGGCGCATATTGTCACTCAGGAGGAGGTCGATGACGGTTCGACGGAGCTCAGCCCAGCGGCGGCTGCGCCTGGCGCTGGCGTGTACCAGTGCCGCCACCGGGGGAACCTGGGGGAGCGTGGCGCTGGCGGTCGCGCACGATCCGCGCGGCCTGACGGTGCTGGCCGGGCAGGCGGGCAGTGGTGACCTGATCGCGGTCCTCTCCCTTCTTGCGGCGCCTGCGATCGGTGCGTTGCTCGGAGCGCTGCCGCTGGACCTGCTCTCCCACGCCGTTGGCCGGCGTCCGGCCGTGCTAGCCAGCGCGGTGCTCGTGGTCCTCGGCGCGCTCGTCGGGGTGGTCTCGACCACCTGGACGCAGGTGGTAGGGGCAGGGGTGGCCGGACTCGGCTCGGGTGGCTACGCCGTCGTCGCCCCCAAGCTGGCTCATGAGCTGGCCGAGCGCGGGCACAAGCGCCTCATGCCGCGCCTGGCGGCTGCTCTGCCTGCCGGTGCCGGCCTGGCCCTGCTGGCAGGTGAGCTGGGTGACCTCCTGGGCCGGGACCAGACGCTCGTCCTGGGCTGGCTCGTGCCGCTCCTGCTGAGCGTCGGCGTGATCCTGCTGGCGATCGGGCTGCCGGAGACGCCGCACTGGTACGTGGCCAACGGCAAGGTGGAGGCGGCTCACGCCGCATTGCGACGGATGACCGACCCACCGGAGGCGGCCGTGGCGATTGACTGGGGCATGATGGATGCTGGGATGCTCGGTGAGCAGAAGCCGCTGTCCGCCGGTGACCTGCGGGTTGAGCGGGTGCGGCGCACCGTGGTGGTCGGGGCGGTGCTGGAGCTCATTCAGGGATTGCCTGGCGCTCTGGCCGCCATCTGTCTGACGCCGGCTCTCCTTGCTCTCGGCGCGGGTGGGCGTGGGCCGGTGTGGGCCGTGGCCGGGCTGGCGTGTGCCTGGGCCGTGCTGGCGCTCGTGTCTCGGTGGAGGCGGCCGGAACGGATGCTGCTGGCCTGGGTCCTGGCGGGAACAGGGCTGGCGGCCTGCGGTCTGGTGCTCCTGGCTATGCTGCCGCGGCTGAGCGGGACGGCAGCGGTCTGGCTTCTGATGGTGGTGGCCACGATCCTGGTCGCGGCTCAGTACCTGTGCGTGGCACCCGCCTGCACCGGTGGTACCGATCCGTTGGTGCCGCCGTGGCTGCTGCGCTCCCAGCGTCGTGCCGAGGCGCTGAGCCGACCCTTGGTCCAGGCGGCCTCGGTCCTTACTCCCACGCTCATGCTCGGGATGGGGGCGCCGGCTGCGGTGGTGGTGGGGGTGTGCCTGGCTCTCCAGGTGCTCTGCCTGCTCCTGGTGCTGCTCGCGCTGCCGCGCTTGTCAGCGGCGCTGCGCTGAGGAGCGAGCCTACGGCGTCCGGCTGCCAGGGCCGGCGGCGCTGGGCAGGAGACGCGGACGTGGCGCGGATATAGCAAGAGCGCCGACCCTGATGGGGCGGCGCTCGCGGATGAGTGTGAAGCTCGGGCTCAGCGGCCCGGTGTGCGGTGCTGCGCGGGCTTCACTGGCCGCGCAGCTCAGGAAGGCGTGTTGGTAGCGTGTGCCTTCTAGGATCTGTTGCCGTCAGTTCTTGGTGAGGCTGACGCCGGTGTAGATGCCGACCCCCGCGGTCAGAGCGCCGGTGAGAGCTGCTGCGATGAGCAGCGGGGCCGAGCCGATGACGGCGCCAACCACCGCCATGACGGCGATGACGGCGGCGATGATGGCCAGGCCGATCTTGAAGGTGAGGACGTCGGCGGCCTTGGCCTCAGCCTCGGAGGAGATGGCGGCGGGGGTGGTGGCGACGATGGTCTGGTCGATCACGGGAGCGATCATGAAGGTGTCCTTTCGGTTCCGCCTTGCGGAACCGATTGGGTGGCCCCGCACGGCTGTGTGCCTGACCGCGATGGTCGGCTCCGACCCTGGTGGGCCGGTAGTCCTAGGTTGCTGGACAGGAAGAGAGGTGTCGAGGGATATGTCTGCACAAATAATTGACTCATCGGTCACTTTTTCGTGCTGAGGCCTCCTCTGCTGCTGTGATGGCGCGCGTCGCCTGCGCGGCGAGGTGGGCCTGCAGCGTGCCGGCTGTGCGCCGTCGTCGCCCCTTGGCTCCCAGAGCGAGGGGCGGGC
>OKMX01000178.1_pt1 | contig 18023 bp, 24 predicted proteins | sample 1613551 | NCBI WGS metagenome assembly OKMX01 (sample SAMN04436865, study PRJEB24849) | human gut metagenome | biome: human gut; feature: NICU; material: stool | host: Homo sapiens | place: USA: Saint Louis, MO | collected 2011-10-01 | reverse complement strand
GGCGACAAACGTATTGAAGGCTCGGTCTGGCCAAAGTCCATCCGTGGCTCCACGCCCAAAGTGAGAGGCACCTGTCAGATTGAGCGTGCAGCCAGTGAATCCCCGCATTTTATGCGTTTTCATGTTGCCTGCCCGCATTGCGGGGAGGAGCAGTATCTTAAATTTGGCGACAAAGAGACGCCGTTTGGCCTCAAATGGACGCCGGATGACCCCTCCAGCGTGTTTTATCTCTGCGAGCATAATGCCTGCGTCATCCGCCAGCAGGAGCTGGACTTTACTGATGCCCGTTATATCTGCGAAAAGACCGGGATCTGGACCCGTGATGGCATTCTCTGGTTTTCGTCATCCGGTGAAGAGATTGAGCCACCTGACAGTGTGACCTTTCACATCTGGACAGCGTACAGCCCGTTCACCACCTGGGTGCAGATTGTCAAAGACTGGATGAAAACGAAAGGGGATACGGGAAAACGTAAAACCTTCGTGAACACCACGCTCGGTGAGACGTGGGAGGCGAAAATTGGCGAACGTCCGGATGCTGAAGTGATGGCAGAGCGGAAAGAGCATTATTCAGCGCCCGTTCCTGACCGTGTGGCTTACCTGACCGCCGGTATCGACTCCCAGCTGGACCGCTACGAAATGCGCGTATGGGGATGGGGGCCGGGTGAGGAAAGCTGGCTGATTGACCGGCAGATTATTATGGGCCGCCACGACGATGAACAGACGCTGCTGCGTGTGGATGAGGCCATCAATAAAACCTATACCCGCCGGAATGGTGCAGAAATGTCGATATCCCGTATCTGCTGGGATACTGGCGGGATTGACCCGACCATTGTGTATGAACGCTCGAAAAAACATGGGCTGTTCCGGGTGATCCCCATTAAAGGGGCATCCGTCTACGGAAAGCCGGTGGCCAGCATGCCACGTAAGCGAAACAAAAACGGGGTTTACCTTACCGAAATCGGTACGGATACCGCGAAAGAGCAGATTTATAACCGCTTCACACTGACGCCGGAAGGGGATGAACCGCTTCCCGGTGCCGTTCACTTCCCGAATAACCCGGATATTTTTGATCTGACCGAAGCGCAGCAGCTGACTGCTGAAGAGCAGGTCGAAAAATGGGTGGATGGCAGGAAAAAAATACTGTGGGACAGCAAAAAGCGACGCAATGAGGCACTCGACTGCTTCGTTTATGCGCTGGCGGCGCTGCGCATCAGTATTTCCCGCTGGCAGCTGGATCTCAGTGCGCTGCTGGCGAGCCTGCAGGAAGAGGATGGTGCAGCAACCAACAAGAAAACACTGGCAGATTACGCCCGTGCCTTATCCGGAGAGGATGAATGACGCGACAGGAAGAACTTGCCGCTGCCCGTGCGGCACTGCATGACCTGATGACAGGTAAACGGGTGGCAACAGTACAGAAAGACGGACGAAGGGTGGAGTTTACGGCCACTTCCGTGTCTGACCTGAAAAAATATATTGCAGAGCTGGAAGTGCAGACCGGCATGACACAGCGACGCAGGGGACCTGCAGGATTTTATGTATGAAAACGCCCACCATTCCCACCCTTCTGGGGCCGGACGGCATGACATCGCTGCGCGAATATGCCGGTTATCACGGCGGTGGCAGCGGATTTGGAGGGCAGTTGCGGTCGTGGAACCCACCGGGTGAAAGTGTGGATGCAGCCCTGTTGCCCAACTTTACCCGTGGCAATGCCCGCGCAGACGATCTGGTACGCAATAACGGCTATGCCGCCAACGCCATCCAGCTGCATCAGGATCATATCGTCGGGTCTTTTTTCCGGCTCAGTCATCGCCCAAGCTGGCGCTATCTGGGCATCGGGGAGGAAGAAGCCCGTGCCTTTTCCCGCGAGGTTGAAGCGGCATGGAAAGAGTTTGCCGAGGATGACTGCTGCTGCATTGACGTTGAGCGAAAACGCACGTTTACCATGATGATTCGGGAAGGTATGGCCATGCACGCCTTTAACGGTGAACTGTTCGTTCAGGCCACCTGGGATACCAGTCCGTCGCGGCTTTTCCGGACACAGTTCCGGATGGTCAGCCCGAAGCGCATCAGCAACCCGAACAATACCGGTGACAGCCGGAACTGCCGTGCCGGTGTGCAGATTAATGACAGCGGTGCGGCGCTGGGATATTACGTCAGCGAGGACGGGTATCCTGGCTGGATGCCGCAGAAATGGACATGGATACCCCGTGAATTACCCGGCGGGCGCGCCTCGTTCATTCACGTTTTTGAACCCGTGGAGGACGGGCAGACCCGCGGTGCAAATGTGTTTTACAGCGTGATGGAGCAGATGAAGATGCTCGACACGCTGCAGAACACGCAGCTGCAGAGCGCCATTGTGAAGGCAATGTATGCCGCCACCATTGAGAGTGAGCTGGATACGCAGTCAGCGATGGATTTTATTCTGGGCGCGAACAGTCAGGAGCAGCGGGACAAGCTGACCGGCTGGATTGGTGAAATTGCCGCGTATTACGCCGCAGCACCGGTCCGTCTGGGAGGCGCAAAAGTGCCGCACCTGATGCCGGGGGACTCACTGAACCTGCAGACGGCTCAGGACACGGATAACGGCTACTCCGTGTTTGAGCAGTCACTGCTGCGGTATATCGCTGCCGGGCTGGGTGTCTCGTATGAGCAGCTTTCCCGGAATTACGCCCAGATGAGCTACTCCACGGCACGGGCCAGTGCGAACGAGTCGTGGGCGTACTTTATGGGGCGGCGAAAATTCGTCGCATCCCGTCAGGCGAGCCAGATGTTTCTGTGCTGGCTGGAAGAGGCCATCGCCCGCCGCGTGGTGACGTTACCTTCAAAAGCGCGCTTCAGTTTTCAGGAAGCCCGCAGTGCCTGGGGGAACTGCGACTGGATAGGCTCCGGTCGTATGGCCATCGATGGTCTGAAAGAAGTACAGGAAGCGGTGATGCTGATAGAAGCCGGACTGAGTACCTACGAGAAAGAGTGCGCAAAACGCGGTGACGACTATCAGGAAATTTTTGCCCAGCAGGTCCGTGAAACGATGGAGCGCCGTGCAGCCGGTCTTAAACCGCCCGCCTGGGCGGCTGCGGCATTTGAATCCGGGCTGCGACAATCAACAGAGGAGGAGAAGAGTGACAGCAGAGCTGCGTAATCTCCCGCATATTGCCAGCATGGCTTTTAATGAGCCGCTGATGCTTGAACCCGCCTATGCGCGGGTTTTCTTTTGTGCGCTTGCAGGCCAGCTTGGGATCAGTCGCCTGACGGATGCGGTGTCCGGCGACAGCCTGACTGCCGGAGAGGCACCCGCGGCGCTGGCGTTATCCGGTGATGATGACGGACCACGACAGGCCCGCAATTATCAGGTCATGAACGGCATCGCCGTGCTGCCGGTGTCCGGTACGCTGGTCAGCCGGACGCGAGCGCTGCAGCCGTATTCGGGGATGACCGGTTACAACGGCATTATCGCCCGTCTGCAACAGGCTGCCAGCGACCCGATGGTGGACGGCATTCTGCTCGATATGGATACGCCAGGCGGGATGGTGGCAGGGGCATTTGACTGCGCTGACATCATCGCCCGTGTGCGTGACATAAAGCCGGTATGGGCGCTGGCCAATGACATGAACTGCAGTGCAGGGCAGCTGCTTGCCAGCGCCGCCTCCCGGCGTCTGGTCACGCAGACCGCCCGGACAGGCTCCATCGGCGTCATGATGGCTCACAGTAATTACGGTGCTGCGCTGGAGAAACAGGGCGTGGAAATCACGCTGATTTACAGCGGCAGCCATAAGGTGGATGGCAACCCCTACAGCCATCTTCCGGATGACGTCCGGGAGACACTGCAGTCCCGGATGGATGCAACCCGCCAGATGTTTGCGCAGAAGGTGTCGGCATATATCGGCCTGTCCGTGCAGGCTGTGCTGGATACCGAGGCTGCAGTGTACAGCGGTCAGGAGGCCATTGATGCCGGACTGGCTGATGAACTTGTCAACAGCACCGATGCGATCACCGTTATGCGTGATGCACTGGATGCACGTAAATCCCGTCTCTCAGGAGGGCGAATGACCAAAGAGACTCAATCAACAACTGTTTCAGCCACTGCTTCGCAGGCTGACGTTACTGACGTGGTGCCAGCGACGGAGGGCGAAAACGCCAGCGCGGCGCAGCCGGACGTGAACGCGCAGATCACCGCTGCGGTTGCGGCAGAAAACAGCCGCATTATGGGGATCCTCAACTGTGAGGAGGCTCACGGACGCGAAGAACAGGCCCGCGTGCTGGCCGAAACCCCCGGTATGACCGTGGAAACGGCCCGCCGCATTCTGGCCGCAGCACCACAGAGTGCACAGGCGCGCAGTGACACTGCGCTGGATCGTCTGATGCAGGGGGCACCGGCACCGCTGGCTGCAGGTAACCCGGCATCTGATGCCGTTAACGATTTGCTGAACACACCAGTGTAAGGGATGTTTATGACGAGCAAAGAAACCTTTACCCATTACCAGCCGCTGGGCAACAGTGACCCGGCTCATACCGCAACCGCGCCCGGCGGATTGAGTGCGAAAGCGCCTGCAATGACCCCGCTGATGCTGGACACCTCCACCCGTAAGCTGGTTGCGTGGGATGGCACCACCGACGGTGCTGCCGTTGGCATTCTTGCGGTTGCTGCTGACCAGACCAGCACCACGCTGACGTTCTACAAGTCCGGCACGTTCCGTTATGAGGATGTGCTCTGGCCGGAGGCTGCCAGCGACGAGACGAAAAAACGGACCGCGTTTGCCGGAACGGCAATCAGCATCGTTTAACTTTACCCTTCATCACTAAAGGCCGCCTGTGCGGCTTTTTTTACGGGATTTTTTTATGTCGATGTACACAACCGCCCAGCTGCTGGCGGCAAATGAGCAGAAATTTAAGTTTGATCCGCTGTTTCTGCGTCTCTTTTTCCGTGAGAGCTATCCCTTCACCACGGAGAAAGTCTATCTCTCACAAATTCCGGGACTGGTAAACATGGCGCTGTACGTTTCGCCGATTGTTTCCGGTGAGGTTATCCGTTCCCGTGGCGGCTCCACCTCTGAATTTACGCCGGGATATGTCAAGCCGAAGCACTTAGCATGGCTTTCTGAGGCTTTCGTGTAGTTGCTGGTTTTTACACTTAATCTTTTGATAATAAAGAATAAGTTTATCTGGTGCTTTCACTGAATTTTCCTCGTTATCTGTGTGTTGCAATCATCTCTGTATTGCAGCTTGTATTGCTTTTTGGGGCTAAAAATGGCTGGCGAGAACAAACTGAGCGACAAAGCGCTTAAAGGATATCTGGGGAAACCCAGAGAAAAGCAGATCACCATTGCTGATGGAAAGGGGCTTTCTATTCGTGTGAGTACTAAAGGGGCTGTAAGCTTTGTTTTCTTCTACAGGTTAGCAGGTGGCCGGGCTGCTCCGGTCTGGCTAACGTTGGGTAAATATCCTGATATGTCACTCAAACAGGCAAGGGAAAAGCGCGACGAGTGCCGTGGTTGGTTGGCTGACAAACGTGATCCGCGTATCCAGATTAAGATTCAGGCTGAAGAACGCTTAAAGCCGGTCACAGTGGAGGATGCACTAAATTACTGGTATGAAAATTACTGTAAGGTGCGTCGTAAAACTCATGCTGTAACGCTTGGCAGATTTCGAAAGCATATCTTTCCCTATATCGGTCATTTGCCCGTAAATGACACTCACCTATATGAATGGCTGGACTGTTTTGACCGAATTAAACGTAATGCACCAGTTATGGCGGCGTATGTTTTTTCTGACACTAAATTAGCTCTTCGTTTTTGTCGGGTACGCCAGTACGCGACGTGTGATGCTTTAAAGGATTTGCGCATGAGTGATGTGGGGCAGATTGCAGGTAAGCGGGATCGGGTTCTGGATGAAGCCGAACTCGGCCAGCTCTGGAAGGCAATTTTTGTCGAGCCTGATTTAAAACTAATGTCTGAATACACGCGAAAAATGTTTGTGCTTTGTACAGTATTTGGATGTCGAATGAGTGAAGCCCGATTATCAGAATGGAGCGAATGGGATCTCGAAAGTTGGGTTTGGACTGTACCAAAAGATCACTTAAAAACTGGTGTTGAAATCGTCAGACCAGTACCTGAAATTCTACGACAGTGGGTAACGGATGTTCACGAAGAGACAAAACATACTGGTTATGTGCTGGGAAGTCTGCGAATTAGAGAAAGCGTAAGCAAGATTGGGGGGAAAATCGGTAAACGTTTGGGCCATGAAAAACAATGGTCACTACACGACCTTAGAAGAACGCTATCTACTCATCTAAGTGATCTCGGTGTTGAATTTTATGTAGTAGAACAACTGTTAGGCCATGCGCTACCTGGCGTGGCAGGTGTTTACAACCGGAGTAAGTTTATGGCTAAAAAACTGGATGCTCTGGAACTCTGGACTACATATCTCAATAGCATCGCAGGTGCTGATTCAAAAGTGACAATCCTCAAACAAAAGGTTGGTTAACATGAAAAAAATGGCAATTGTTGATAAAAAGGGTCTGGAGTACATTCCTAACATTGACCGAATGATCCGTGAGAAAGAATGTCGGGAGCTAACCACTCTTGCGAACAGCACACGCTGGAAGCTGGAGAAGGAAGGAAAATTTCCTAAGCGGATCAAGATTGGTTCCACTGCTGTTGCATATCGTCTTTCAGAAGTGCAGGCATGGATTCGAGGTGAGTGGGTAGTTTAAATTATCTCAGAATAAAATATTATGAATTACTGATTTGAGAATTTGTACTCAAATCAGTAATAACATTCTTTATAAGAGATTAAATCCAAATAAAGAGTAATCATATACCGGGGTGCATTGCATCCCACTGAATATGCTGATGTTTTTTCTATTTCTATCCTTTTTTCAATAAGTTGTTGTATATTTTTACAGTACAATTTGTGTGTGATGTTATTATCGTAAGCCTGATATAGCAACGTCAATGTTGATGCTATGAAACATGCAGAAAGAAAATGAACTAGTACATGTGAGCGTTTTTTGGTTGTCCATGATGCATTCGCTTGTGAAATATAAATCATTCTGAGAATGATAATGATGATAGACAGTAACAGACCACTCAATAAAATAAGTATTGGGTTTGCGTATTTAATTAATGGTTGAGAGCAAAAAACTATTATAGCTCCTGTGACTGCGTATGAGAAAAAGGAGTAATTAAACTTCTTACTCCTTCTCTCAAGTATTTTAATTTCATCTTGCGTGGGGGTTTTAGATGCCTCCAATATAAGTTTATTAAATGTTTCTGTTATCTTGTTTTTTGTGTTTGTGGCTATTTTTTTTAGATTCATAGCATTCTAACTCCCTTAACTTATTTATTACTTTCTCTTTATGATAAGAGAGGGGAATGACTTGGTAAAGTGATTTGTCATTAATAATGATAATCCTTGCGATAAATATTTCTGCAAGTTATTTACCTGTTTGTTGCTATCTTGTTAAGCGTTGGGTGTGGTTTATGTTTGGAGCGACTTTATTTAATCGTGATTTTATGGATTTATATTTATATCCTGTAAGATAAGCGCATGTTAGTTCAGGAGTAGTGTCAGATAAAATTATTCGGAGTAGAACTACCTTTTCTGTTTATTGCCAGTATTTACATAGCAATGCGCCGTAGTTACTCACATCACGGCGCTGATACTAATTATTCAGATTCTTTGGCTTTACGCCGCTGGAGTTCTTCACGAGCGACGGCTACGAGTTGCCCGATTTCCTCCGCTGCCTTGATGCCGATTTGTTCGACCTTAGCTAAGGCATCCAGTGAAGACACGAGGGGATTTTCTCCGCTTCCTTCTGCCTGGCGGCGGGCGATCTCACCGCGCATGGCGGTTACTATGAATCCGGCGTTGCTTTCGCCGTCCAGTTTTACGGATTCCATGCCCTCCATAACATCGTGGGGAACCCTGATCGTTGTCATTTGCGATTTTGCATTTTTGTATACAGACATAGTTAATCACCAATTTGTTATGTGTATATCACTATACACAAAAGTGAGATATAAAAACACTTGCAATGTATATCACCACAATATAATGTATATCTCACATTATGGTCGCTATGTATCTCACAATGATCGATTCATAAAAACGACGAAACCCGGCAGTGCGCGAACACTAACCGGGCTTCTAACCAAACCGTTAAACGAGGTAACGATTATGGCTGGAACACAGCATACCCAAACTCACCCTAAATTTATATACACCTTTCTGGCACTACACCACGACCGCATGGCAGATGGAGCAACTACGGTACATGTTGCCGCTGACACGCTGGTTGATGCCCGCAAGATGGTTAAGGAGATGGGCTATACTGCGGCTTTCTGGAAAGGGCGTGAAGAAAACACGCTGTTTATTCAGAAATGCGAAAACAATTTCATCTGGCGTTTTATCGCCCTGAGCACCGCACAACCACGCGTAATACACATCGAGGCCACCAGCGAACAGGAAGCCCGCCAACAATCCCCAACTGGCTGCGTGATGATATTCGCCGCCCGTATTCGTCAGGAGGTATGCCGTGCTTAAAACCTTCCGTGTATTTGCTCGTGCGGTTAACCCACTAGGCCACACAATTGGTATCGCTCAGAACGTGAAGGCTGTTAATGTTCAGACGGCTATTGCTGCGGTGAGAAGCGAATCATCAGAATATGGCTTATCACAAGTCATTATTTCAGCAGTGTATGAATTAAAAGAGGTGCATTAATGCAGGAAATTACATTACACGAAGCCGCTGAACGTGCGCACCAGACAGAAATTATTTGCCGCCTTCTTGAGGTATACCCGAACAAAATTACAGATGCTGATATATCCGCACTGGCGAGCCTACTGGCGCGTCTTTCGGGAAGTGTCGCTAGTTTTTTGATTGAGGAAGAAAGTAAGCTGGTGGGGGATTAAATGAATACAGAACGGGAAGTCTTTTTTAAATTGTTAGCATGTGCAGAAAGTTCATTAACTTTAAATAATTCAGCAAAAGCAATATTAAATATGTGGCTTGATTGCATAAATGACAATGAAGATGCAAATATTGCTTATGGCCTGTTGTCACTTATTGATGAAGCAGCAGAAAAACTCAATGACGCAATAAATAGTGCCCTGCTATCAAATAAGTCGAGTTAAGTCGAGGAATAAATAATATGGAAATGAAAAATTCTGGCTTTATTGCCAGCGGCCCCGCTCGGCCTGAATTTATGAACGGCGATATTTACCGCGATAAATACGGCGGCACGGTAACGATTAAAGGCGTGGCAGAACGGCGCATCACTTACCGCCGTGAGGGGTATAGCTATGACTGCGTGATGCCTGTTTATCAGTTCCGGCGTGATTTTTCCCTGGTATATGCCGCACCCCGCAGTAAGCCCATCAGCAGGGAAAAAGCGCGGGGAAACATCCAGAAAATGAAAAGCATGATTAACGCATTCAGGGGCAAAAAATGAAACTGGCACCGAACTTAAAAAAACAGCCACGCGACAGACTGACAGAGGTAATCATCTTTACAGGTAGTGATGCGTGGAGCCATGCGAAAGAGTGGCAGGAATGGGCGGGTAAACATATTGCCGCCGACGATGTGCCGCCTGTCGTGCTGGCTGATGAGCAACTGAAAAATATCACCGATTACCGGATCATTGATGAAGATCGTCAGTGTGTGCGTGTTTACCGCGCAGGACATATCACAGAGCACAGCATGACGCAGATTGTTACGTTATTGGCTGTGGCTGGAGTGAAGACCGTACACGAATACGCGGGGATTACTGACACCAGCCCCGTGGATTTATCCGACCAGTTGCCGCGACTCAAAGAGGAATGCGAGCGTGGGGAAAGTCTGGTGCTTAATCTTCCGACGAAGCAAAAGGCGCAACTTTCACAGATGGCAGACAGTGAACGTGCACAACTACTTGCCGATCGCTTTGATGGTGTGTGTGTTCATGCAGAAAGTGAAATCGTCCACGTATGGCGCGGCGGGGTATGGTGTCCGGTCAGCACAATGGAGCTGAGCCGCGAAATGGTGGCGATCTATTCAGAGCACAGGGCCACATTCAGCAAGCGTGCAATTAATAACGCCGTGGAGGCGTTAAAAGTTATTGCCGACCCCATGGGGGAGCCGTCCGGTGATTTGCTACCGTTCGCCAATGGTGTGCTTGACCTGAAAACGGGGGAATTTTCCCCGCACTCGCCGGAGAACTGGATCACCACGCACAACGGCATTGAGTACACGCCACCAGCACCAGGGGAGAACATCCGCGACAACGCGCCAAACTTTCATAAATGGCTTGATCACGCAGCCGGAAAAGACCCGCGCAAGATGATGCGTATATGTGCCGCGCTGTACATGATTATGGCGAACCGGTACGACTGGCAGATGTTTATTGAGGCCACCGGAGACGGCGGGAGCGGAAAGAGTACATTCACGCACATAGCCAGCCTTCTGGCAGGGAAACAGAACACGGTAAGCGCTGAAATGACTTCGCTTGATGATGCTGGTGGGCGTGCTCAGGTTGTCGGGAGACGTCTTATCGTCCTGGCTGACCAGCCGAAATATACAGGCGAAGGCACGGGCATCAAGAAAATCACGGGCGGCGACCCCGTGGAAATAAACCCGAAATATGAAAAGCGTTTTACGGCGGTAATCAGGGCGGTGGTGCTGGCTACCAACAATAACCCGATGATATTCACCGAACGGGCCGGAGGTGTGTCACGTCGTCGCGTAATTTTCCGCTTCGACAATATCGTTAGCGAGGCAGAAAAGGACAAGGATTTACCGGAGAAGGTCGCGGCTGAAATCCCCGTGATTATCCGCAGATTGCTGGCAAACTTTGCTGATCCAGAAAAGGCGCGACATTTGTTGATTGAACAGCGCGACGGTGAAGAAGCACTGGCGATAAAGCAACAGACGGATCCGGTTATTGAGTTTTGCCAGTTTCTGAATTTTCTGGAGGAAGCGCGCGGCCTGATGATGGGTGGCGGTGGCGATTCCGTGAAGTACACGACCAGAAACAGCCTTTACCGCGTCTATCTGGCGTTTATGGCATACGCAGGCAGAAGCAAGCCGCTAAACGTGGCTGATTTCAGCAAGGCCATGAAGCCAGCGGCGAAAGTTTACGGATGTGAATATATAACGCGCAGGGTTAAAGGACTTACGCAAACCAATGTGACAACAACAGAGGATTGCGACGCGTTTTTATAATTTTAGACAAAAGCCCTCTACCTCCTCTACCTAAAGAAAATAAATATATATTATTCAATATGATAAGCAGGTAGAGGGTCAGGTAGAAGGCAAATAAAAGCCCTCTACCTCCTCCACCATGATTAAGGTCATTTGTGAGGGGCGGGTAGAGGATGGGTAGAGGGCCCCGAAAGCCCTCTACCCATCTGAAAGCCGCGCCATTACTGACCTGAAAGATGATTAGGTAGAGAGGTAGAGGAGGTGCACCACATTTCAAAACTTTTTAAACGAGGGGGTAAAAATAAAAATGCACACATCAGGAAAACTGAACAAACATATAAAGCCACATTACCGCGCCCTTGATATGGCTGAACACTGGCTAAGGGTGGCGATTAAGGCAATAGATCGCAACGCCGGTGAAGGATACGCGAAAGCACATCCCGAACTGATTAGCGCATTCATGACAACGGCGGCTGCAAACTTTGCCACTCTGACCGAACGGGAGATTGCTGAAGCGGAGGAAGTGACAACCATCAATATTAAGTCCGGAGAGCAGGCAGCATGACGGCGCAAATATCAGTTTACGGGAGGTTGGTGGACGACCCGCAGACAAAACAGACCAGCAAGGGCATCCCCATGACGCTGGCGCGTATGGCGGTATCACTGCCCTGCAGTCGGATGACGGTCAGGCGACGATGTGGTTATCTGTCCTGGCGTTTGGCAGACAAGCCGACACGCTGGCAAAGCATCACAAAGGCGAACTCCTGAGCGTGGCGGGTAACATGCAGGTGAGCCAGTGGACTGGACAGAACGGTGAAACGCGGCAGCGCTGGCAGGTTATCGCAGACAGCGTAATCAGTGCGCGAACGGTGCGACCTGGCGGGAACAGACGTAAAACCACAGGCACACAGGGCAACACACCACCAGCGGGAGGGGATGATCTCTACGGTGACAATATTCCATTCTGAACGCACAGGCCGGAGAAATCCGGCTTTTATCAGTTGAGTCCGTCACACCACGCAAAAAAAAGGCCGGAATATTCCGACCCTTTCATCACCAAAGAGAATAATTTATGTCTTTGAACTTGTAACGCTGTACAGAATGACACGTAACGCCGGATAAATAAACGAAGATTGAAACTTTGCACAATATTGCATAGCAATGCATAAAGATGCCGATCAAGGCAGATGATAAAATTAATACGACACTTTTACTAAGTATTAAGAGGTTATATGAGTGGTTTATATTCGCCAGCGGAGTTAATACAGACTGTTAATGCCGAAGATATTCAATGGCAGATTAACTCTTTATTTATAAACCTGTTTTTTAAGCGAGTCGTTACATTTGAGACGCGGGATATTGCGCTTGATATTATTGACGATCCAGACATCCCGATGGCTGCATTTTGTTCCCCTATGGTTGGTAGTAAAGTATCACGCGATGAAGGCTACGAATCAAAAGTAATTCGCCCTGGCTACATGAAGCCAAAAAGTAGTATAGACCCAAATAAAATAGCCGTTCGTCAACCAGGCGTATCACCGGAACAATTCAATGCATATTCATCACGCAATTTCAAAATAAAGCGAGCGATGGTAAGACAAGCGCAGGCCATTCGCGCACGTATTGAATGGCTTGCTGTTCAGGCAATCACAACGGGGAAAAATATCATTGAGGGCGATGGCATTGAACGTTATGAACTGGACTGGAATATAAAACCACAAAATATTATCACGCAGTCCGGCGGCACGGAGTGGAGCGGTAGAGATTTATCAACATTTGATCCAAATGATGACATCGAAGAGTACGCAGAAATCAGCGAAGGGACTACAAATATCATCGTAATGGGACGCAACGTATGGAAAAAATACCGCGCCTTTAAAGCAGTAAAAGATTGCCTTGATACTCGACGGGGATCTAATTCCGTTCTTGAAACGGCCCTGAAAAATCTTGGGGATTCCGTCAGTTTTAAGGGTTACGTAGGCGATGTGGCTATTGTTGTGTATAGCGGACGTTATACCGACGAGGACGGAACAGAAAAATATTTCCTTGATCCTGATTTGATGGTTCTTGGCAATACATCACTTCAGGGCATCGTTGCATACGGTGGCATTCAGGATCCGGAGCTAATCCGAATGGGGCTGACTAAAGCCGAACTCGCACCGAAAAACTACATTGTGCCTGGAGATCCGGCTATTGAGTACGTACAAACGCACTCTGCACCACAGCCAATACCGGCCCGCATCAATCGTTTTGTTACCGTTCGCATTGGTTAAGGGGGAGCAATGGCTACTCATTACACTGAACTCATGGCTGGCACTGAAGCACTGGTTACTACGTTGGGGATATTTTCAGCTAATAAAGGGGTAATTCCTGCATTTACGCCACTGATGCAAGAAGATGCAACTGGTGCACTGGTGGTATGGGATGGAACGAGCGCAGGCAAAGCTGTTTATGTTTCCGCTGTACAAATCGATACAGCGACAAAAACGCAGGCTCAGGTTTATAAAACCGGCGTCTTAAATGTTGATGCTCTGAACTGGCCTGAGTCTGTAACACAACTATCAGCAAAAGTTGCTGCGTTTGTTGGCTCAGGTATTTCTGTTCAGCCGCTGGCACGTGTGTGAGGTACGAGAATGATTGAAAGAGATAGTCAGCTACGAGAGCTATTAGATATCGATGACAAAATGCGCTTAAGCGAGCGTCTTGTCGATATGAATCAGGTGATGGAACTTACAACCCTGAGTCGCCGTACACTGCTAAACCTTGAGGCTCGTGGAGAGTTCCCTGAGCGTGTGCAGGTTACGGAAGGGCGTAAGGCTTGGTATTTAAGCGAGGTTGTTGAGTGGATTAACAATATCCCGCGAGCATCAAACTATTGCCTCGTACCCACACCGGAAAAACCTGATGCGGCGTTATGCCTCAAGATTGAACGCGCCAGGCGTAATGCCCTGAAAGGGCGCAATAAGTTGATTGGTTGATGAAATTAGGGCCCGCTCTGGCTGGCGGGTCCTTTCCGGCAATCCGGCAGACTACGGGGCGGAAGGCGCGCGGGTTTTCGCTATTTATGAGCATTTTAAGGGGACTGGTGGTGGTTTTGTTGTTCGCTATATCTGTATGAATAATAAGAGAAAAATACAATCAATACACCAACCTGAAACAGTAATTAAGTTGTGGTATCAATGAAATTACACCTGATGAACAAAAAAAACATGGCAAAAAGTTGCCGTGTAAGCGCCACTGCGTTCGATAAGTGGGGAGTGATTCCCGTCGAGCGTAAGGGCCGTGAGGCGTTCTATGATGTTGCCAGTGTAATAGATAATCGGGTTAACAATGCAATCAGCCAGATTACAAACGAAACGGGCGATATTGATGACGATGAACTTTTACGCGTCAGGATCAGATTACTGACAGCACAGGCAGAGGCGCAGGAGCTTAAAAACGAGCGCGAACGCGGCGACGTTATTGATACAGAGTTTTGTATGTATGTTCTTTCCAAACTGGCGAGTCAGATTTCATCTATCATGGACAGCCTGCCGCTTACCATGCAAAGGCGCTTCCCACAGATGACTCCGGCTATGCTGGATGGACTTAAAAAGGAAGTGGCTAAAGCCTGTAATGCCAGTGCCGGCGTTGCTGACAACCTCCCACAGATACTGGCTGATTATCTGATGGAAAGTACAGGAAACGTACCGGATAAGTTGCAGCTGAATAAGGATAAGTAACGTAGTACGCTATGACTGAATCCGAACTACTGAAAGTAATCTGCCATGCTGGTGGAGTCAGCCACCAGCATGACGAACAGGCCACGCAGCCGGGCAGTGTCACCGCTGAAAATTACGCTCGTGTGGTTGCTGAGGTTATGTGGCGTGACGGTATAGAACTGAACGGACAGGATTGCTTAGTCATCCGCACCAAAGTGCTGGCTATACTGGCAGCTAGGCGGAGGCAGGGACAACGCCAGAACGTTGCATCGTACCAGTGGAAGAAGCCTGACAGACTGCGGCGATAACTCTTTGATTTTCTCGACGGCCCCAAAATGGGCCTTACCATAGCCAGCTAATAAATGAGCAAGCCTCAAAAGTGAGGTTTGTGGCCGTTTGGCCTATTCATATGCTAACTCGTTGATATTCCTGACGACGCAAATTTACGCCTTGTGGCTGGTAGTCGAATTGCAAATTTGCAACTCGACTATGAAACTACCTGTAGTTTGGGTAGTAAAAGCAACACACTGATTTTGGGGCTTCTTCGCGATACCTAATATTATGGTATCGGTGGAAGAGATATCGTTTCTCATAGGTTAGCACCGAGGGCGGAGTTCCGCCCTCATCGAAAAATTGCTTACGAGTCGTCAAAATAAATTAATCGACTGAGTATAATGATTAACTAATTGCTCGTGTTACTTCATTATACGTTATTTCCCATCTTTAAGGTTTAACCAAGTGTTAATTAAAAAAAGAGCCATTGAGCCTGATAAATTTACTGCAAGTTCGGCATGCCTTGGGGATGGCTTAATTGATGAGCTGTTCGTTCCATGTGCATCACCGAGTTTATTACGAAGAGTACCTAACCCATTTACAACTGCAGAACAACCGCCGAGAATTTGTTTGAAGATATTTTCAGTATGTTGGTCGGCAGATAGGTTAAGTTCTTTTGAAAGAGTTTTATAAAGCTCTGACATTTCAATATTTTTATTATTATACTGAATGCCCATATCATCAAGAATGTGTTTGCAAACTGTTTCAAGAAGTGTTCTTGCGGAGGTTATCGCACCATCCGGATCTGTATGGCGCCGTTCAAGTGCTTTTATCCAAACGGCGTGGACTCCATCCTCGTTAAACTTTCTTAATACATCAGATATGTCTTCATCCGCTGGAGCTTTATTTTTCCCTTCTAGATAGTCCAGCATCGGCTGAAATGCCTTATAAATCAAATCTCTCCGGGGGGCATACTTTTCAGTCTTTTTTATAAATCCCCAAAATTCTTTTAGTGAGCGATTAGTTCTCACAAACTCTGGTAATAGCTGATGTAAAGGAGGATTTTGTAAGAAATATGTTCTTAGAAGCAAATAATCATTATTAGCTTCATCCTGGGCTCCTGTAGCTCTTGCAATTAGTATGTTTTGAAGCGCTACTGCGCGCTCTAGGTCATTTTGAAGGGTATCTATAATATTCATAACAAATCTTTATTCACTTCATTTGTGGGTTGATAATTGAATGGTTTGTACATTGATTTCTGTGTATTGCAGTGTGTATTGCAACATAGCCATTCAGGTAGAGATTATGCTCTATTTTTCCTCTTATATCATTCACATACTTACACCATTGACTCATGTAGCCGAAGCATGAGGTGAATCCGCAGATGACCCTGCGTCGCCTGCCGGATGAAGATCCGAAGAATCTGGCGGACCCGGCTTACCGCCGCCGTCGCATCATCATGCAGAACATGCGTGACGAAGAGCTGGCCATTGCCCAGGTCGAAGAGATGCAGGCAGTTTCTGCCGTGCTTAAGGGCAAATACACCATGACCGGTGAAGCCTTTGATCCGGTTGAGGTGGATATGGGGCGCAGTGCGGCAAACAACATCACACAGTCCGGTGGCACGGAGTGGAGCAAGCGCGACAAGTCCACGTATGACCCGACCGACGATATCGAAGCCTACGCGCTGAACGCCAGCGGCGTGGTGAATATCATCGTGTTTGATCCGAAAGGATGGGCGCTGTTCCGTTCCTTCAAGGCCGTCAAGGATAAGCTGGATACCCGTCGCGGCTCTCATTCCGAGCTGGAGACAGCGGTAAAAGACCTGGGCAAAGCGGTGTCTTATAAGGGAATGTATGGCGATGTGGCCATCGTCGTGTATTCCGGACAGTACGTGGAAAACGGCGTCAAAAAGAACTTCCTGCCGGACAACACGGTGGTGCTGGGGAACACTCAGGCACGCGGTCTGCGTACCTATGGCTGTATTCAGGATGCGGACGCACAGCGCGAAGGCATTAACGCCTCTGCCCGTTACCCGAAAAACTGGGTGACTACCGGCGATCCGGCGCGTGAGTTCACCATGATTCAGTCAGCACCGCTGATGCTGCTGGCTGACCCTGATGAATTCGTGTCCGTACAACTGGCGTAATCATGGCCCTTCGGGGCCATTTTCTCTCTGTGGAGGAGTCCATGACGAAAGATGAACTGATTGCCCGTCTCCGCTCGCTGGGTGAGCAACTGAACCGTGATGTCAGCCTGACGGGGACGAAAGAAGAACTGGCGCTCCGTGTGGCAGAGCTGGAAGAGGAGCTTGATGACACGGATGACACTGCCGGTCAGGACACCCCTCTCAGCCCGGAAAATGTGCTGACCGGGCATGAAAATGAGGTGGTATCAGCGCAGCCGGATACCGTGATTCAGGATACGGCTGAACTGGTCACGGTCGTGGCACTGGTGACGCTGCATACTGATGCACTTCACGCCACGAGGGATAAACCTGTGGCATTTGTGCTGCCGGGAACGGCGTTTCGTGTCTCTGCCGGTGTGGCAGCCGAAATGACAGAACGTGGCCTGGCCAGAATGCAATAACGGGAGGCGCTGTGGCTGATTTCGATAACCTGTTCGATGCTGCCATTGCCCGCGCTGATGAAACGATACGCGGGTATATGGGAACGTCAGCCACCATGACATCCGGTGAGCAGTCCGGTGCTGTGATACGTGGTGTTTTTGATGACCCTGAAAATATCAGCTATGCCGGACAGGGTGTGCGCGTTGAAGGCTCCAGCCCGTCCCTGTTTGTCCGGACTGATGATGTGCAGCAGCTGCGGCGTGGAGACACGCTGACCATCGGTGAGGAAAACTTCTGGATAGAC
>OKMX01000170.1_pt1 | contig 18822 bp, 20 predicted proteins | sample 1613551 | NCBI WGS metagenome assembly OKMX01 (sample SAMN04436865, study PRJEB24849) | human gut metagenome | biome: human gut; feature: NICU; material: stool | host: Homo sapiens | place: USA: Saint Louis, MO | collected 2011-10-01 | reverse complement strand
GGTTCCCGTGCCGTGTCGATGGCGACGGCGATGCCGGCGGCGATCATGGGGCCCATCTCCCATGGGTCCGTGCCGGAGGTGTTCATCGGTTCGGGAAGAGGCGCTGGCGAAGGCTCGGCCGGTCCGGCGCGGTGGCGGCCATGCCGTCGGCGGCGTCGGCCGTCCGTTCGCGCAGCTGCCGCTGTTCCATGACCCATGCGGGATGCTGGCCGTGCTCCTGCGCGTCCATGAGGCAGCGCGTGACCTCGCCCTCGGGTGAAACCGCCGCGAGCCGGCCCAGATGGCCGGTGAACGCGGCCTCGGGATCGCCCTGCATGAAGCTCATGTACGCGGCCGCCTCAAGCGCGCCCTCCCTTCGCGCGGAATCCGGGATGGTGTTGGACAGCCGCCACAGCAGTGCGGGTATGTCCTAGTGGAACTCGCTGTTGGCGATCTCGCGCACGTTGTAGTCGGCCTGGTACCACGGTTTGACCTGGCCCGAGGCGAACAGGGGCAAGGCGCGCGGATCATGCTCGGCGACCATGAGGAAACGGGCGCGCTCCAGGCCCGGCGATATCAGCTTCGCGCACACGGCGTCGCGCAGCCCCGTGTCGCCGGACAGCGACGCCAGCAGTCCCGCCGTGGCATGGTCCTTTCCCGCGTCCGCGCCGATGCGGTATTGTCCGGCGCGCAGCGAGTCGAGAAAATCGAATACGGCCAATGCGGTTTGCCTGTCAGCCATGTGCAACCTCCAGAGGAATGATGATGGTGCGAACAATGTCAGAGTCGATGATGCGCCGGGTCGCGGGCCGCTGCGGGGCGCACCGTCTACAGGCCCCATCGGGAGCACGGTTCCACGGTTCCACGGGTTCCGGGCATGGGAAAGGCCCTTCGCCGGGGGAGAGGCTGGCGAAGGGCCTGGGGTTCACACGCCGTCCGGGGCACGGGATTCGGAAAGCTTTATGCCCCTTTCCGGCATGTGAAGTCAATGGGGGCGTCCCGGCCGTCATCGGACGACGAGGCCGGAACGCCACGGGGTCACTTGCCCGCGTTCACGGCCGTGTGGCGGCCGGAACCCTGTGCGCAGTGGCGCTTGCGGAACACGAGCAGCGAGCCGCCGGCGAGCAGCACCGCCAGGGCGCCGCCGGCAAGGCCGAGCACGGCCGTGCCGGTGGAGGCCAACGGCTTGGCACGGTAGCCGTTCCAGTCGTCGGTGTTGCTGGCGGTCTGGGTGTCGGCGCACAGCCGCCTGCCGTCGATCTCGGTCACGTCGCCGGTGGAGTATTCCGGATCGGTGCCTTCGCCGCCGTCGGTCTTGTCGTTGAACGGGTCGCCGTTGGACGGCGCGCATTCCACGAGCGGGGTTCCGGTGACGATGGCGCGGTCCGTGTGGGTCTCGCCTTCCCTGACGCCCTTGAGCGTGCCGGTCACGCTGACCGACTCGCCCGGCTTGAGCACCAGGGTGTCCCAGTCGGCGGGATAGGCGAGCGAGCCCATGTCCACGTGCGCGTCGCCGACGATGGTGGAGTCGTCGAGGTCCAGGTCGCTTGCCTTGAACCACGCGCCGTCACCGGTGGCCGGGTCGGTCTTGGACGTGTTCGTGATGATGAACGTGATGCCGATGCTGTCGGCGTCCATCTTCAGCGCCTGCTTCGGGTCGTCGCGGTCCGCCTGCTCCTGGCCTTCCTGCTTGAGGGTCGGGGTGTCGACCTTCTCCAGGTGGATGCTCGGGGTCATGTCCGGGGTCTTGGTGACGACCTTGTTGGATTCGCGCGGCTGGCCGTTGATGGACTCGGTCCACGTGTTGGGCACCTCGTCGGCCACGGCGATGCGCTTGCACTGGAGGTAGAGCACCCAGCCGGCCTCGTGCTCGTTGTCGGCGCTCACTAGGTCGAGGTAGGCCTGGGTCGCGTTGACCGTGACCTTGCCGTTGTCGCCGGCGTCCACGGTGAACAGGTTGCCGCCGAACTTCGAGGAGTCGAAGCCGCTGCCCGCGATCTTCTCGCCCTTGGCCGCGAGCACCTGGCCGTCCCTGTACAGGTCGCGGCTGGCGTAGACGGCCCAGTTGCCCAGGTACTGGTCGTACTCGGTGTTCAGCCGGTCCGTGCCGCCCCAGTCCGTGACGGTCTGGTAGGCGCGGTCCGGGGGCAGGATGCTGGAATCCAGGCGGTAGAGGAACGTGTGGTTCAAATACACGCTCTTGCCGTCGATGCTGTCGCCGCCGACCTTCACGGTCACGTCCTTGGTCGGGTTGATCTCCTTCAGCGGGTTGGTGACGGTGTTGGTCTTGTCATGCTTGTCGTTCGTGACCTGCGTGGCGGTGTTCTTTACCGTGTGGCCGTCCTTGACCTTGGTGACGGTCATCGGCATGACCACCTGGTAGGTGTGGCCGAGCAGCGACCGGTCGATGCTCGGGTCCTTCAGCGGGTCGTAATCCTTGTCGGACTTCTCGCTGTACGCCTTCAGGTCGCCGGGCTGCGGGTCGCCGGGCACGGTCTCGCCGGTCGCGGGGATCTGGGTGTCCACGGTCCTGGCGAAGGCGTAGAGCACGCCGTCCTTGTCCTGGATGTTGAACTCGCCGGTGCGGTCCCTGCCGGTCTCGTCAAGGATCTCCACATGCTTCGCGTCGAGGGTCAGGTACTCCTGGTCGTAGTCGTCCGTCATGCCCAGTCGCCATACCTTGTAGGCGGTGTCGGCGAGCCTGGAGGCGTCGATGTTGACGCGGTAGTACACCTTGTCGCCCAGCAGCGCGGTCTTGCCGTCGATGTTGATGGTCGGGTCCTTCTGCGTGTCCTGCTTGGAGGGCTTGATGACCGGCGGCTCGTTCTCGACCTTGTTGGACGGGGTGACGCCGTTGTTGACGGTCAGCGCGGCCTTGTTGCCGACGGTCTTGTCGGTGGGCGCGTCCTCGTTCACCTTGGCCTCGAAGCGCAGCAGCGCGCGCGGGTTGGAGCCGGCCTTCCAGTTGGCGGCAACCCAGTCCCTGGCGAACGTGGCCTCGAACGAGTGGGCCTTCTCGTCCCACTGCACCTTGTAGGCGCTCTTCGGGATGATGCCGCCGGTTCCCAGGTCGGTGATCTCCAGGGTCTGCTTGTTCGCGGTGGTGTACTCGGAATAGGTGTCGCTCAGCTTGATGGCGGTCACCGAATATGCCTGGTCCGCAGGGATCTGCGGGTCCACGCGCACGGTGTATTCCACGGTCTGGCCGGGGAACACGGTCTTGGTGTCGATGCTGGACTGGTCGCCGCCCTGGGAGGATTCGGCGATGACCTGCTTGTGGATCGGGGGCACGGTCACGCAGATCTTCGGCGTGTTGGTGTCCACCGTGCTGCCGCCGACCGTCTGGCCGCCCTTGTTGTCGAGGTCGTCGCCCTTCGGGTCCGCGCACGTGTTGAGCTCGTCGCCCTCGGACTTGCCGTAGGATTCGAGCAGCTTCACGGTGTCGAAGTTCACGTCGAACGGGATCACGACGCTGATCTGCTTCGCGGTCTTCAGATCCTTCTGCGCGGCCTCGTAGGAGTCCTTCGCGCTGACCGTGACCTTGGTGCCCTCGGCGGTGATGTCGAACTGGTCGGTCACGTCCTTGCCGGTCTTGTTCAGGTCGTTGACGCTGGCGTTGGCCTCGTCGGTGGTGTCCTGCTCGTAGACCTTGATGTTGGAGGTGTCCTTCAGGTCGAGGATGCTATCGACGTTGGCGAAGTCGTCGGTCCACGCGATCTCGGGCACGCGGCCCAATCCGGTGGGCAGGGTGCCGGAGATGACCGCCGCCACCTCGTCGCCGAGACGGTAGTACTTGTCGTCGCCGCCCACCTTGTCGCTCTTGGTCGGATCGACGGTCAGCTGCCACTTGCCGTCAACCTTCATGGCCCACGCCTTGTTGGGGTTGGGCGTCCACACGAACACCGGCGGCTCGTTGGTCGGTCGGGTCTCGTTGTTCCACTTCTCGTACGCCTTGTTGGTCAATTGGATCTTCTTGCCCTCGGTGGCACCCTTTTTGATGGTGCCCGTCAGGTAGAACCTGACCTTGCCCGCGCTGTTCTTGAACATCGTCTTCGCCATGTAGGCGGACTTCGCGGTGGCGGTCGCGGTCCCGGCCTTCTGGTCGATCGCGATGGTGAAGTTCGCGGTCTCGTCCTTGCCGTCAACGAACACCTTGCCGGACTTCCAGTCGATCCACTGGATCGAACCGGTCAGATCATCGGTAATGGAATAGGATGCCAGCGGGTTGAGCAAGTGGCTCGGGATGCTGCCGTTGACCACGACGCCCACCTGGTCGCCCACCAGGAAAGTCTTCTGATCGACGCCCTGCTGGTTGGTCCAACCCTTGTCCTCGGCCACGAGAGCGCCGGACTCGTCCAGCACCCACACCTTGTCCGGGGTCGGCGTGACCTTGCCCACGCTGTCGCCGTTGCCGGTCTGGCAGTCGGCCAGGCTGCCGGTGCCGTTGTCGCCGTTCCAGCACGCCACGGAACCGTCGTTGATCTCGTAGTCGCCGCCGGTGGGCTTGGCCGACTGGGGCACGTTCAGCGTGTAGAGGCCGGAATGCGGGGCGGTGGCGTGCGCCTTGACCACGCGCTTGCCATCGATGGAATCGTCGATGGAAATGTCCGCCGGCACGATGTCGCCGTTCGCGTCGGTCACGGTCACCTTGCTCACGTCGTCCTGCTCGGTGCCGCCGATCACCACGTCCCTGGTGTCGATCGTGTCGTAGATCCAGAACTTGCCGGAGGCGTTGGAATGCGCCTTGATATGCGCCGTGTACAGCGAGCCGGACGCGATGGAGTCATTGCCGTCCCGCACCGTCTGGCCGGCCCCGTTGGTCAGCCATTTCTCGGGCGGGGTGGCGGTCTTCTCGCCGGACTCCTTGCCGTCGTTCGCTCCCTTGTGGGAGACCGCCTCGGCCATGCCGCCCTGCTTCGCCACGTCAACGTCCCACCAGCGCTTGCCCGCAGGCCACGACTCCCACGAGGCGTCCATGTCCTTGAAGGACGCGCTCACCGTGGCATTGCCCTTGTTGGATGCGGTGAACCGCTTCGCCACCGTCTTCTCGGTGCCGTCAACGCCACGCCAATGCAGGGTCGCGGTGCCGTTCACGTTCTCGGTCTTCGACCCGTCGCTGGACAGGCTGATCACATCCGACGCGTCCTCGGTGTCACCCGACTGGCCCGACATCTCCGCAGCCTGCGTGCTCACGCTCAGATGATAGGTCGGCGGTGCCGGCTGGTACTTGTCCAGCACGATCACCACGATCGAGGGCTTGCTGGAAGCCTCCACATTACGACGCATGATCGCATCCACGCTGTTCGACGGATCATCATCGAACGGATATGAGGTCCTATATACGGTGCTGCCATAATGGTAGGTTCCGGAAGCGACGTAGGTGTTCCAGTTGTCATACCAGCCGCCGGTCCCGGTCGGCGAAGCCCAGCCGGACCCGTTGTAGATGTAGTTGCCGCCGAAGACGGCTGGCACCGCGCCGACTGCGACCACTCGGCAGTCGCCGTTGCCCTCGCCGGGGTGACGCCGCTGGAAACCGGTCTCGCATTCCGTACGGGCCTGGTCCAATGCGGCCTGCGCCTTCGTGACGCCATCGCCCTCCAACGTCACGCCCGCGTCGTTCATGGCGGCGCGCACCGAATCAAGACTCGTGGCCGGACCCCATGCGCCCGAAGCATCGTCCTTGTACTGCCAGAACTGCACCGCGGCCAGGTCGCCGCCCGTGCCGGGCCGGTTGCCGCCGCCACCGCCCGCGAACGCGGTCGAAGCGACGACGCCGCCGGCACCAAGCGTGGCGATCGCGGCCAACGCGGCGACACCGGCCTTCATCATCTTCCTGCCAAAGTTCATGTAAATGAACCTCCGTTAACCTTGTCTGTTCATCCCCTCCCTCAATCGTTCCGGCCATGGCCCCGCCGCCTCTTTTTTCAAAGGGTGACGGGGCTTCCGACCGCAGGAATAACGGGAGGTAGCCACCGGTTGGCCCGGCAACCACCAACAAGCCTCACAGGCGACACGCCGAACCACGGAGCACGACGTCTACAAAAATCCAAGAATATTTCCCGGCAATACGGGTACACGGGAATAAGGGGGACACAGGTTCACAGGGACATGGCTTTCCTTTGCGAAATCCATGAAAAAGGCCCGTACCGGTTTCCCGATACGAGCCATAATCAGTCATTCATCGATCAGTGATGGTAATAGCCATCATCCACGCCAGTGCAGCTGTTGCCGCAGCCGTAAGCGCCGTTGAGGTTCGGCTTTGGGGCGGAGGCGGCGGCCGGGCCGGAGCCGCCCGATGTGGTGCCACGGTATGTGTTGGAGCCGGAAGTGGAGCCTTCCGTGCGCCCGTACGCGCCTCCGGAGTAGGAGGAGACGCCGCTGTAGGTGGATTGGGCCTGCGCCTGAGCCTGGGCTGCCGCTGCGGCCGCTGCGGCGGCTTGCGCATCCGCGTCCGTCTTTGCCTGGACGCTCGCGTTCACGCCGTTGATGGCATCCTCCAGCGTTTTGCGCGCTCCGTCGATCTTCGCCGGATCGTTCCCGTCCTTCAGCCCGTTCGCCGTGTCGATGGCGTTCGACAATGCGTCGCGGGTGGCGTTGTCCGCGACCTTGCCGTCCGAATCCGCGAGCAGCTTCGACGCCTCGTCCAGCTTCGCCGTCAGATTCGTTTTCGCGGCATCCAGCCTCTTCGCGGCCTTGGATTCGGCGACGGCCCTCACCGCCTTCGACAGGCTCTTCTCGTGGGTCTCGTACCAGTCGGCCTGTTCATTGAGCTTCACGGTGGCGGCATCCAGTCCTTGCGCGTTTTCGGCCACGCAGCCCTCGTATTCGGGTGCCATGGCCTTGAGCTCCTTGCCCAAGGATTCGACGGTCTTCGAGTCCTTGACCTGTTCGGCCTTGACGGCGGCGGCATCGGCGGCATCGCCGTTGAGCAGCGCGTTGTATTCGTTGGCATTGTTGCGCACGGTGTCGGCGGCGGTGGCGCACGCCTCCTTGGCCTCGGCGAGCTTCGCGCCGCTGTAAGCGTTCCAGCCGATGATGCCGGCCGCGACCAGAATCACCGCGCAGACGGCCGCGACCAGGGGCGGCAGCCACTTCGGACGCTTCCTTCCATCCTTGCTTGGCTCTGTGATGTTCTCGGCGGGTGTTTCGACGGGTTCGAGGATTTCCGTCTTGTCGTTCTCGTTCATCATTGTTCTCCTTGCATTGATACCGCTTTATTGATCTGCCGGGATACCCGCGTTGGATTGCAGCGTTTCCCGCGCGATGTCGAGTAGCCGCTCGTCGCGGCCGGGTTGGGCGTCCGCTGTGTGGGGGAGCCAGTCCTGATCGACGTCGAGGGTCAGGTCATCGAAGGCCTGTTGCCCGTCATCGCGGCCCAGCAGGCCGCGTAGCCTGAACGTCTCGTTCATGTGCTGTCCGTCCCATTCGATGCGCCGGGCGTACAGCAGGAAATCCAGAGTAAGGAACCCCGGCCCGGCCTTGTCCACCTGCACGTACCGGGAGCGCGTCGGCGTGAATCTCACCTGCGGCACGCCTTTCAGCCGTTCGTGCAACGGGCTGTCCGGCACGATGTAGCGTTTGACCAGGTTCTGTCCGCCGGCCGCGAAGAACAGCATCTGCGGCAGATTGCCGTAGGTCGCGTCGTAGTAGCGCCATCCCTGGTCGTCCCGCCATTTGCGAAGCATGTCACGGGCGGCCCCCGGCCCCAGATGGATGCCGGAGAACCGTTCCCACGCCAGCGTCACCCGGTCGAACTCGCCGCGCATGAGACCATACAGGGCCCGCCCGGTCTGGTCCTTCGGATGACGTCTCGCTCGGGTGTCCGTCCGATGGTTCGGATCCGCATACGGGCAGTGCAGGTAGGCGTCCTCGTCGTAGCGGCACAGGCCCGGCACATCGCCCCGGTGGTGTCGCCCGTAGGGCCGGCGCGCACGGCTTTCCTCCTGCCGGCGGAACAGGCCGACGATCTGGATGGGATTGTCGCACAGCGGGCACACCGCGTAGTAGGACGGCCCCTTGTCGCCGTCACGACGCCACGGGGCCACGCCGCCGGTGCACCTCATGTATGACTCCTGGCTGATCACGATGCTTTCCGCCCTTCCCGGCCATGCCTTGAACACATCCATAGTCGGCCCCCCTCGCCGCGCATCGTCGTCATCGATACCTCCTGTTGATTCTAACCCACCAATCCGCCGGCAGCTCGGGCACCGCGCCCTCGCGTTCGGCGAACGCGAGGCACGCGAGCACCGTGCGCAATCCCAACGGGAACTCCCGCCGTCCCTGACGCATCAGGAACGTCCAGTCCTCCGTGCACTCCTCGCAATCCGAATGGTCCATGATCCCGCGACGGGCCAGTGCGGCCCGCTCCTCGATGCCGTCCGTCATCATCCACTCCTTCTTCCGTCTTGCTTCGCCTCGGCCCTTGCGTCCGCCGCGTCGAGGGGAGGGCAGTCGCGTTCGATCCATGCCGTGAGCATGTCGCGGATGGTGGTGCCGCGCCGCACGGCCTCGGCCTTGAACCGTTTCTTGAGCATGGGGTCGAGCTCCACCGTGATCTTGGGCAGCTTGACCGGTTTCTTGTAGTCGGTGAGGGTCGATGCCAGCATGTTCCTCGTGGTCATCGGCTTGTTGATCTCCATGATGTTGTTCCTTTCCGTGTCCCCGTGTCCCCGTGTCCACGGGTTTGCGTGGACACGGGTTTCCGGGTTTCCGGTTCCGCGGGTGTCAGGCGTTGAATGCGTCGCTGAGTTCCTTGGCGATAAGCCCGTAGCCCGAGGCGGACGGGAACCGGCCCTCGTCCGGCGCGAGACGCATGGCCTCCTTGTACGGGATGGTCTCCCTGCAATGGGCCAGTCCGTTCTCGGCCAGGAACTCCTCGGCGTGCCTGAGGCTGCGCGTGCCGTAGCGGGTCTGGGTCAGCAGCACCGAGGAGGGCTTGTTGATCTGCCGGATGGTCTCCAGCATGCGTTCCAGGTCGATGGGGCCGGTGGTGGTGACGAGCAGCACGAGGTCGGCCGCGTCCACCGCCGCCTCCACCAGATCGGTCTGCAAGGGAGGCGTGTCGATCAGCACCCATTCCTCCTCGGCGGGCGCGGCGACGGTGAACCGGTTGACGACCTCCACCCCGAAGGGCAGTGGACGGCCGGCCGATAGGGCCTTGTGCGCCCACAGGGTCGCCGCGCCGGACGGGTCGGCGTCGCGCACCGTCACGGTATGGCCCAGTCGGGCGAGTGCTTCGGCGGTGCCGATGGCGCTGGTGGTCTTGCCGACCCCGCCCTTGAGGTTGACGAAGGCCACCGTTTTCGTGTTCGTGGTCATTGGGATTGTTCCTTTCATTCGGGTTTCCGGCTTCCCGTGTCCACGGGTGCGCGGTTCCACGGTTTGCCGCGTATGCGGGTTTCCGGAATGGTTCGTCCTTATGGGGCCGGACCGGTTATCTGCATCGGATTGTCTTCAGAAGAGGGTGTCCTGCAAGGGCGGGGTGTGTGTGGCGGCGGCCGGGGCCTTCGCCTTGCCGGTCGAGCGTGTGGTGGCGCGCCATCGTTGCTGGCGTGCGTTGCGCTGCTCGGTCTTGCGGCGCTTGCATTCGCGTTCGCGTGCCGCCGCCACGATCTCGGGGTTCTCGCGGATGTACCGGGCGAGCCGCCGTTCGGCGGTCGGGTCGTCGGGGTCGAACCGGAATCCGGCCTCCCGCGCGGTCTTCAGCACCTGGCGTCGGGCGCGCAGGGGCAGTCCGCCGTAGATGCCGTACTGGTCCCGGACCATGATGCCGAACGCGAGGCATTCGGCCCTGACCGGGCAGGCCTCGCAGATCCGCACCGCCGCGCGGCGCAGCTCGTATTGGGTTCGCTGGTTGGGCAGGTCGTCGGGCCCCCACATGCGGTCCGACCACGAGTCGGGGAAATCCGCGCATTCTCCCTTCAGGAACATGCCGGCACCTCCTTCGGCCCACGGCCGCCGATGAAGCCGAAACGGACGGGCGCCGGCCCGGTCTCGGCCGGCTTCCGCCGCCCGAGGCCGTCGTCCTCCTCCCTGGATTCCGCGTCCAGGAAGGCGCGGCCCGCCCGCAATGCCTCCAGCACGGCATTGCATTCGCCTTCTGCGTCGTTCGCGGGGATGTTCTTCAGCAGCCGGCGCAGGGTGCGTTGGGCCTCGAACCCGTCGTTGCCCGCATCGAAGTCGTAGGGGACGAGCAGTCGCCTCGTCCGGCGGTCCAGGTCGTCGGGGATGCCGTAGTTCGGCACCTTCGGCGTGGATTCCGCGCTCGGCGGCTGCGCCGTTTCGCCCTTGTCGGCGAGGATGCCGTGTCCGGCGAGCAGGCGACGCCCGTGGGGGTCGTCGGCCATCTGGAGGCATACCTGGTCCCAGTGCCGTGCGAGGGAGCGGGGGCCGGTGAGCGTGCGACGCCAGAAACCGTCATACGGTTTGCCGGAAGCGTCGCCCTTGTCGGTCTTGGAAGGCGGCAGCGACACCCATTCGGCCACGGCCAGCACCAGTGGCATGCCGTGGCGGGCGATCAGCCGTCGGGCGGCGTCGAGTTCGCGTTTGCCGGGCCGGGCCAACGGTTCGGGCACCGGCATCGGCGGCATGGCGCGCAGCCCGTCCGCCATCGTGCGGCACACCGCCTCCGCGTCGGAACCGGCCCCGGCGGATTCGCTGCTTGGGGGTTCGGCTCCGGCGGCGTCGGCCCATGAACCGTCCTCGCGGATTCCGTCATCGTCCGGGGAGGTCTCTCCGCTTGCGGGGAGATGCCCCGTAGGGGCAGAGGGGTTATTACGTACTAGGGACGTACTGTAGCTCACCAGGTGAGCTGGGGGTGGGGTCACAGCTGTGAACCGTGGTTCACCCGTGAGCCGGGGTTTTCCCGTGTCCCCGTCGCCATAACCACGGTCCACATGTGAGCCGGGGTTTCCCCTCGCCCTGTTTTCCGTGGAAGGCCGTCCTCCTCGGGTCGCGTCAATGTCGTTCGAGTCGAAGAAGTCGGGGTCGAGCTCCAGACGGTTCCCCAGGCACAGATCCCACACGACGGGCCGGTGCCACTCGCTGAAATGCCCGGCCTGGCGTTGGTCGCCGCGACGGATCAGCCCGTTCGCTTCCAGCCATGACAGATGGCGTTTGACCGTGCTCACGCTGCACTTGCACCACGCGGCCAGCTTCCTGTGCGTCGGATGCGCGTTGCGCCCCTCGTCGTCGGCCACGTTCGCCAGACACATCAGCACGCGAGCGGCACCGTCGTGCCTGGCGTCCACGGGCGCGAACCTGAGCGCCCAATCGACCGCGTTCACGCTCATGCGGCACCCCCTCGGCGGGAGTCTTGCAGACGTGCGCGCAGCACGGGCACGCGCGGCACGGGAACGTCGAGCATCATCGACAGGTAGAAGTCGTGGCTGCCGTCCGACGGGCAGGCCGCCAACAGGCCCGACGCAGGCCCACGGGCCGGGAAGCCGCCATGACGCCCGGCACGCTCAAGCGTTTCATGCGCTCTCATGGCCCTCCTCACCCACGGAACCGGCCGACTCCTCACGCCAACGGGCCTCAAGCATGTCGCGGCGCGTGGCCGCGCGGCACAGGGCGAACATCAGCAGCAGGCCGAAGCAGGCCACCGCGAGCACCACGAACAGCAGGATCACCAATTCCACCACTCATCACCCCCGCTCACCGAAGGATGCCTGAGCATCGAGAACACCGCGTCATCGCCGCTGAGGGACTCCACGTCGCGCATCAACGCGTCGATCTCGTCGGACACCATGCCCGCACCGGCCTCGTAGCCGCGATTGAACACGCAATCCGACGGACCGCCATGGATCAGACGACGGTTCAACGTCCGAGACGGCGACGAAGCGTTCCGCACGTCACGAAGAGCGTCATGCCGGCCGATCAGATAGGCGACCGCCATGACCTCCCTCACGGTCATCGACTCATCCACGGACAGGGACAACAGGGACATGTAGTCCCGGAAATTCGAGCGCTCCTCGTTATCGAGGGAACGCGCGCCAACGGTCATGGTCATTGCCTCACCTCCGCGTGAAGGGACCAGAAAGCGAAATCCCAGGCATCACGCGAGTTACGGTCGCACCAACGGCCCACAAGGACCATCACGCAGGCCAAAGGAACCAGAAACACGGCCGGCACGAGGAGATCCCTCGCGGCGATCAGCACGGCCACGAACACGACGACCGCCACCGCCGCCACGACCCACGAGGCCAGGCCCAACAGCTCGTAACGCCGTCCCAGACGACGCCAATACAACGATTCGGGAAAACCCGGGAAACATGTAGACGCCATGCACCGTGAAACACCCGCGCAGGCGGTACCATCAGAATCAGAAGCCACAAGGACTTCGGTTACACTTGACATTTGTGCAGCCTCCATAATCTAAAAGGCAATGCGAACGATTCACTGTCGCCAAACATCGGATCGTTCAACATTGGATGTGTTGCATACGCCCGGTTCCGATGTACCAAATCGAGACCGGGCATTCCTTTATCAGACCGTCACCTCCTCTGAATAGGGAGTAACAGTGATACCCAGCACGAAATCAGAAGAAAGCCCATAGCGATCGTGCAGAAACAACAGGTCATATTGCTGCCACTGCGTTTCGCCATTGACCTTCTTACAAACGGATGACGCAGACTGTCCCATAGAGGAAGCCAGCTCACGATAGGAAATACCCTGATTCTTCAGCCACTCCTTCATCGCAGCAGTTCCTTTCACAGTCGTTTGTTTCGTCATGGCTAACACTATAGTGTTTCTTTTGACGAAACGCAAATCGAATGATAAGGTCGCTATTATTAAATGAAGAAATTAACCAAATTAACCAATGTGAAAGTCAGAAAAATGACTGCTGTAGAACCAATCAAGATTCAGAAAAACATGGATGACGAGGTGCAGTATGCGGAACTCGTCATCGCATGGAACGTAAAAATGCTGCTTACCGCGCAAGATAAATCGCAAAGCGCTCTGGCGTCATTCCTCGGCATCCAAAGGCCCACCATGACCAATAAAATGAAAGGACGTATCGCATGGTCGGTAGCAGACCTAGTGAAGTCTGCCGATTTTCTCGGGACGACCACTGAAGCACTAATGGATGATTCGCTGATGAAGCAGCTTCAGGGGATGGGCAACAGAAAAGCCACCGGCGACACGCCAATGGCTTCAGGTGAGCTCCTGCGGCTGGGCTTGAACCAGCGACCGTCCGATTAACAGTCGGATGCTCTGCCAACTGAGCTACGCAGGAATGTCTGCTGTGTTTGAGATTTCTCTCGCGCACAAGTCATGTATCTTACATGCCTGCCACGAAAAAGCAAATTACATGCGTGTAGGGCATGTCGCGCTGAATTCCGCAGAATCGGACTCATCGAATACTATCTCATACAGCCAAAAACCGAACACGGATATACACTAGCGACTAACGGTAGAGGAGCTGGCTATGGAACGTCGAATACTCATGTGCAGATCACATCCAGTGATGTCGTTCGACTACAACCGGCAATCCGGTCACGCCGTAGGCGTTGGCGAGATCTTGGACCGTAATCGCCTGCCTCTGGAACTGGTGACTCACAGCAAAGACGCTGTATATGCACGTCGAATCGACATGTGGTGGGCCCATCGCGCCATCCCATCCACCCGAGACGGCATCCGCAGAGTATTGGACTCCATGGGCATGCGGTCCACGGTCGAATTGCTTGACAAGTCGTTGGGATTGAGCTTATCCGACCAGTATTGGGTGAAACCCGAATCCTCTAACGCCCGATGGAAGGACGTAAACTTTTTCACCAATCCATTCGATGAAAATCTCGGCAAGCTCATGCGATGAAATGCTCAGTCCCCGAGAGGAGCTGGTGTCTGCTTGGCAAATACTGGAATCGGTGAAACGGAACAACCGTCTGAGCATGCGAACCCAGTGGGAACAATCACAAGAGTTCTGATGTTCCGCTGTCACTGCATGGCAGCGGTTGTGACATGGATCGGCCACGGCTGAAGGTCGAACAACATGACGATGCGGCGATACTGTCGCGCGGAATTTCATTGTGGATAACTTCGGAAGCTAGAACCACATAGGTCGTTCTGGCTGGACATCCTGTTTCGGACCCCTCAAGGTGGGTATCACCGGCAAAGAAGCCGGAATCACATCACACTCACACTATGGGGAGGAATCTCATGAATGCACCACTGTTGTTTGATTGGCGTCGCGACGAAGCCCGACGTGCCAGCAGGCGGCGTCAGCAGGCGCGTCAGCGGGCTCAGGAACGGCAACGGCGTATGGATGCCATAATCGCGTTGGCCGCCGTTATCGGCCTGCTGCTTGCCTTGGGAGTAGGGCTGGCATCCACGCCTCAGCATGTTGCGCATGCGGATACTGCGGTGACCGGAGATGCGGCATACACGGTGGAGGATTTCACCGATATGTCTGATTTGGCGTGGCGCAATGGCAATCAGTGCGAATCCCGGTTCGACTGGCCGGTCGACGATCCACAGGTCGAACAACAGTTCGAGCGGCCGATCAACCCGTGGGCACCAGGTCATCGCGGAGTGGATCTTGTTGCGGAGCAAGGTACCGTAATTCTGTCACCACAGGCAGGGACCGTGAGTTTTGCTGGCAAAGTAGCTGGCAAAGATGTGGTGAGTGTACGGCATCGTGGAGGTGTCACGTCGACATTCGAACCGGCCGTTACCGAGCTCTCAGTGGGGGATACGATCTCCCGCAGACAGCCCGTAGGCATCGTTGAAGGCAGCTCGGACCATTGCGAAGACCGTTGCCTGCATTGGGGCCTCAAGCGAGGAACGGCCGACTATCTTGACCCACAGCAATATGCGGGGAGCCGAAAAATCGTACTGAAACCGTCATGATTTAACGGTGATTGTCGGCCGGAACAGGGCCGTACGGAAGAGACATCGCAGGCGGCTAGCGGCGTGACGAGTATGAATCACAGGCCGGCATCGGCCAAGGAAATATATCCGGGGTCGATCAGCGCGAACTTGAGATTGCTGGCGCTGACAGCCAGCAACGGTTCGCTGATGGTCGGGATCTTCTTCACGCCGCCTACCTCGGAGTTCCTGATTGAAGGCATGGAATTCAGCGCTTCGTCCTTGTTGAGCTTGGCGCAGGCCTGAGCGATATCCGTGGCGATGGTCTGTCTGTCTTCCATGCCGGTCATCCATTGCTTGCCATTGACGATGGATGGGATGTTCGAGACATACGCGCCGTATCCGGTTACCAGAGGCCACTGCGAGTCACGGTCCTTGTCGGAAGCGGAGGTGTCCTTGTCCGCATCGTCATCGGAACTGGATGAGTCGTTTGCGTTGTCGTTTTCAGGGGATTTGATCGGGTCCGGCACGGCGTCGCGGCTGAGATCCTTCTTGCCGGTGATATTGCCGACAATGCCCGAGATGGTGATCTGCGGATTGATATCGGCGGCAGAGCCGGTGTATCCCAGATCGTCCAATTCCTTGACGACCTCGGAGGCGATGTAGTCGTTCATCGTGATGATGCCGTCAATACGGGTGAGTGTGGACTGTCCGTCGGTTTTTGCCAGACGCTTGTCAAGCACTTTCGCAGTGGAGCCTTCCTTAGCGGCATCGTAGGCCACGGCTTGCCAATCGTTTTCCGTGGATTTGCCGTCCAAGGTACCTGAAGGGCTTTCCACAACGCCCTTCTGATAGTAGGAGCCCAGTACCTGCCAGATACCACGGAACGCCTCTTGGGCGAACGTGGAATCGTCGGCGTTGCCTTTTTCGTCCACGGCGGTGTATGGCAGCAGCACCTCAATGTATTTGGGGTTGTCTTTACTGGCCTTATCCAACTTGAGTTTGGACACCATCTTTTCCGCCTGTAGCTTGCCGATGGTCTGGGCGTCCGAGAACTTGACGAAGGCGTCCGGCTTATATCCCTCGATACTGTTGCCGAGCAATACCACATGCATGCCGGATTCCTTGGCCAGCTTGAGCGATGAGACCAGCCGGTCCACGGCCTGCGCCTGCTCGTCCGATGCAGTGCTGTCGCTCTCAGTGTTGGACGAATCGTCTTTGGACGAGTCGTCTTCGGAAGATTCACCGTCAGAAGTAGCTCCCTCATCCGTGGCATCGTTGGTGCTCAGGTTCTGGCTGACGTAATCGCCGTATTGGCGAGTGGAAGCGTCGGCCTCGACTACTGGAGCCACGAGCAATGTCATGTTGTCGGGCGCGATGGCAATGCCGGAATCGTCCGTGGTGTTATTCGAAAGATGATCGACCACAAAGTCTTGGATGGCGCGGCTTTGCTTGTCCAACGAGTCGGACGTCGTATGATCGATATCGCCTTTCTTGAAACCGGCGTCGACCAGAGCCTTGGTCAGGTCAGGCACCAGCTTCGCCCACTTGTTCAGTGGCGTCTGCTGGTTCAGCGTAATGCCGTCCGAAGGTGCGAACACGGCCACGCCGCCGGCAGAATTGGACGTCACCGTGGTTCGACCATCTACAACGGTCTTATTGTCTGAGGTGCACGCGGCCAGTGACAGCACCATCGCGCAGGATGCGATAATGGCGGCGAGCAGGGTGGTTGAGCGGCGTGCGAACACCATAAGCGGCGAAACCTCCTCAAGCGGGCGTGAAAACAAACTGAATCACGATTCTAGTAGGCCGTATACGAAAAAGTCCCGGACCAGTGGACAAATCGCCACATATCCGGGAACAATTAGGGGTATTACGTGCGTGTATCGAACAACTGTCATGATTATCGTGCTGAGGAACATTCCAGATGAAGCACGACAATCATGACAGTTTGCGACATGACATGACCCATGTAGGTCCGCACGATGTGTTCGATGATTTACTCGGCCAGAGCCTTGGCCAGGTTCTCGTCCAGCGCGTCCATGAAGCCGTCGGTGTCGAGCCACGGTTCGTCCGGGCCGATGAGCATGGCCAGATCCTTGGTCATCTGACCGCCTTCAACGGTGTCGACGATGACCTTCTCCAGCGTCTTGGCGAAGTGACGGACTTCGGGCGTGCCGTCCAGATCGGCGCGGTGCTTAAGGCCGCCGGTCCACGCGAAGATGGAGGCGATCGGGTTGGTGGAGGTCTTCTCGCCCTTCTGCCAACGGCGGTAGTGACGGGTCACGGTGCCGTGCGCCGCTTCGGCCTCGACGGTCTGGCCGTCCGGGGTCATGAGCACGGAGGTCATGAGGCCCAGCGAACCGAAGCCCTGGGCCACGGAGTCGGACTGCACATCGCCATCGTAGTTCTTGCAGGCCCAGATGTAACCGCCGTGCCACTTCAGGGAGCTGGCCACCATGTCGTCGATCAGGCGGTGCTCGTAAGTCAGGCCTGCCTCGGCGTACTTGTCCTTGTATTCGGTCTCGAACACCTCGGCAAAGATGTCCTTGAACTGGCCGTCGTAGGCCTTCAAAATCGTGTTCTTGGTGGACAAGTACACCGGGTAATGACGCATCAGGCCGTAGTTGAAGCAGGCGCGAGCGAAACCGCGGATCGAATCGTTGACGTTGTACTGCACCTGGGCCACGCCGCCGTCTTCGCCGTAGTTGTAGACCACGTGCTGAATCGGCTCGGAGCCATCGTCCGGAGTGAAGGTGACGGTCAGCTGGCCAGCTCCCGGAACCTTGAAATCGGTGGCCTTGTACTGGTCGCCGAATGCGTGACGGGCCACGACGATCGGCTTGGTCCAGCCGGGCACCAGACGAGGCACGTTGCTCATCACAATCGGCTCGCGGAAGATCGTGCCGCCCAGGATGTTGCGGATGGTGCCGTTGGGGGACTTCCACATCTTCTTGAGACCGAATTCCTTGACTCGGGCCTCATCGGGGGTGATGGTGGCGCACTTGACACCGACATGGTGCTTCTGGATGGCGTGGGCGGCGTCGATGGTCACCTGGTCATCGGTCTCGTCGCGGTGCTCGATGCCCAGATCATAGTAGTCGAGGTTCACGTCGAGGTACGGCAGGATCAGACGATCCTTGATGTCCTTCCAGATCACGCGGGTCATCTCGTCGCCGTCGAGTTCGACGACAGTGCCTTCGACCTTGATTTTGGCCATGCTTCCTCCTGATAGATGGTGTGAAGATGATTTAGTCATAGCGCATGTTTGTAACGACTTGAAGCAATCGTCCGGTCCGTGGGAAACGGCCTTGTTGGCGTCCCACCCGGGCAATAGGCTGGAAACCATGTCTCAGGAAATTGAAATCGGTTTGGGCAAAAAAGGCCGTCTCGGCTACGCACTCGACGATGTGGCAATCGTCCCCTCCCGTCGCACCCGCGACCCCGAGGACGTCTCCACCTCTTGGCAGATCGACGCCTATGAGTTCGATGTGCCGGTGATCGGCGCCCCCATGGATTCGGTGACCAGCCCGGCCACCGCCATCGCCATGGGCAAGATGGGTGCGCTCGGCGTGCTCGATCTGGAAGGTCTGTGGACCCGTTACGAGGATCCGACCCCGCTGTTGGACGAAATCGCCGGACTGCCGGCCGATCAGGCCACCGAGCGTATCCAGCAGATCTATGCCGAGCCGGTCAAGCCGGAGCTCATCACGCAACGTCTGCACGAGATTCGCGCCGCCGGTGTCACCGTGGCCGGCGCGCTCTCCCCGCAGCGCACCCAGCAGTTCTACTCCACCGTGGTGGACGCGGGCGTGGACCTGTTCGTGATCCGCGGCACTGTGGTCTCCGCCGAGCACGTCTCCTCCGGCCAGGAACCGCTGAACCTCAAGAAGTTCATCTACGACCTTGACGTGCCCGTCATCGTCGGCGGCGCATCCAACTACACCGCCGCTCTGCACCTGATGCGCACCGGCGCGGCCGGCGTGCTCGTCGGCTTCGGCGGCGGCGCGGTCTCCGCCACCCGCCAGACCATCG
>OKMX01000163.1_pt1 | contig 19597 bp, 24 predicted proteins | sample 1613551 | NCBI WGS metagenome assembly OKMX01 (sample SAMN04436865, study PRJEB24849) | human gut metagenome | biome: human gut; feature: NICU; material: stool | host: Homo sapiens | place: USA: Saint Louis, MO | collected 2011-10-01 | reverse complement strand
ACGGCATTACCCGTATCATCTACAAAGATGAAAAAGGAGAAACTCGCCAAGTAGCTACCTTGGATGACGGACTGAAATTCAAAGGCGATAACGACACCATCGTAACCCGTAAACTGAACACCCAACTGGCAATCACAGGTGGAATTACCAACGAAAGCCTGGTAACGACCGGCAACATCGGCGTATTCGGTACACAGGACGGCGGCATGGCGGTCAAACTGTCCAAGAACCTCAAAGGCCTGACCAGTGCGGAATTCAAAGATGGGGATAACGTCACCAATATCACGGCAGGAGATATTTCCATCACCAAGAAAGATGGAGATACGACTAAGACAGTCAATCTTTGGGACTTGAGCAAAACCGTAGAAACCAATGCCAAAGCGACGAAAGTGACCGTAGATGGAGAGGAAAACAGCCAAAACGGAAATCTGACGATTAAGAAAACGGAAAAAGATGGCCAGCTGACCTATGACCTCTCCTTGAACGATAACATCACCATCGGTAAGGACGGCAAAGACGGCAAAATCGGCATCAACGGTAAAGACGGCAAATCCGCGGACATCACCGTCGGCAAAGGTGAAGCCGGAGTAGATGGCAAAGACGGAGAGACCATTACCCGTATCATCTACACAGACAAAGACGGAAAAGAGCATAAAGTAGCCACCTTGGATGACGGCCTGAAATTCAAAGGCGATAACGATACCGTCGTGACCCGCAAGCTGAATCAGCAACTGAACATCACAGGCGGTGCGGACGCAGCTGACCTCTCTGATAATAATATCGGCGTGGTAGGGGCAGCCGGAGACAACGGCGGAATGAAAGTCAAACTGTCTAAGAAGCTCAAAGGTCTCACCAGCGCGGAATTCAAAGACGGAGATAACGTCACCAACATCAAGGCAGGAGATATTTCCATCACGAAGAATGAAGGAGGCAAAACAACAACTCGCACTTTCTGGGAAATCAGCAACAAGGTCGATGAAAATACGACGAAGATTAACAATATTGAAACGAATATTGACACAAAGATTGACCAGAAGATTGAAGACGCTAAGATTACGGTCGAGGGAGATACGGACACCGGCGTCAAGGCGACAGCAATTGAGGACAACGGCAAAGTCAAGGGATACAAGGTTTCCTTAGACAAAAAAGTCACAGTAGGCAATGTCGCTATTGACGGAAAAGACGGCAAGGGCGAAATCACAGGGCTGACGAATAAGGACTGGGATGGTGAAAACATTGTTTCCGGCCGCGCAGCGACAGAAGATCAGCTGCAAAAAGCCATGGGCAAAGTACAGGCGCAGAGCCGTACGACCGTTAAAGGAAGCGGCAACATCACAGTAACGCCGGGAACCGCGGGCGCCTCTGAGTATACCGTCGGTCTGGCGAAAGATATTTCCGTAGACAGCGTCACGGCAAAGGAATACAAAGTTGGTGATAAAACATACATCAATAAAGACGGCATCAATGCAAACGGTAGCAAAATCACAAATGTGGCTGACGGAACAGTTTCCGCGGACAGCACGGACGCGGTGAACGGCAAACAGTTGTATGAAGTCAGCCGACAGATCGAAAAATCCGCGATGGGCAATGTACAAAAAGAATTGTCCGAGATGGGCGACAAAGTCAATGAAGTGCGGGACGAAAGCCGCGAAGGCGATGCGATGAACGCGGCAATCGCGGCGCTCAAACCGCTCGACTTCGACCCGTACAACCGCAGTCAGGTCATGGCCGGCGTATCGACCTACAAAGGCAAGCAGGCGGTCGCAGTCGGCTTGGCGCACTACTCGAACGAAGATACGCTCGTACATGCGGGTATCGCGTACGGCGGCAGTTCGGATCTGATGGCGAACGCGGGCATCAGCTGGCGCTTCGGCGACAAGGACGATCGCGACGCGCGGGCAAAACGCGCCGAACGCATGCCGCAGTATGCGGATGGTCCGATTACCTCCGTCTATGTGATGCAGGATGAAATCGCGACATTGCGTGCGGAAAATCAATCGCTGAAGGAAGAAAATCAGGAAATCAAGCGGCAGGTGGAAATGCTCATGAAGCATGCCGGCTTGAATGCCTAAACGATCAGCGATGCAGGCAGCAAAATAAAGCACTATCACCGGAAGAGTCATTCTTTCGGAACAGAAAAAGGTCACGGCGTATGCCGTGACCTTTTTCGCATGGAAAAACGCGTTTATCCATGGCGCAGCGGCAGGATCACGCGGCAATGCATGCGAAAAAAATCAAAGCAATCAGATAAGAGGAGAAATTACAACGGGAAAATAAGGAAAATACCGGCAGCGCACCGTATCCGTTGGCTCGCGGTAAAAGTCGCCGCCGCCAACAGCCGATAAGAGCGAAAATGACGGCACGAAAGCAAAGGCACCAAGGAGCCGCGGCTTGAGGATAACGCGAATCAACGAGTCAAGATTACAGTGGCGGCTCTTGATGGCGTTTACTTTAAGGAGCGGCTTTTCTGCACATGGCATGATCCTTAAAATGGTCGCCGAAGAATGAGCGGATCACTTTTCCCGTGCCGAAAATTACCCGTTCGCGAGCGCTAACGTGTATAATAAATGCAAAAGTGACGAAATCAGATGACGGAGGCAAGGAATGAATGAAAAGGCGGCGCGAGCGTATCGCGCGTTTTTAGAAGCGTACGGACTGGATTTGCAAGCGCTCGGAATGGAAAAGACTCCGGCGCGGGTGGCGGAATTGTATGAGGCGTTGTTGGCCGGCGTCGGGCAAGGAACCAAGCCGATTTGGGGCGAAGTTTTCGAGTCAGACTACCACGGACTTTTGACGGTGACGGGATTGCATTTTTATTCGCTTTGCGAGCATCACATGCTGCCGTTTTTCGGAACGGCAGATATTATTTACGATCCGCGCGACGGCATGGTGGCGGGCCTTTCCAAAATGGAAAAATTGGTGCAGATGTTGTCGCGTCGTCCGCAGTTGCAGGAACGGTTGACGGAAGAAATCGCCCGCGCGGTGATGGACGATCTGCGCGCGCAGGGCGTATTTGTCCGCGTTAGCGCGGCGCATTTATGCATGACGATGAAGGGCGACAGTTCGCCCGATACGAAGATTACCACCGTGCGCGGCTTGGGCACATTGGCGCCGGGCGGTCAAAATGAAGCACGCGTTTTGGCGCTTTTGGGAGGAACGGATGGCGGAACAACGGACGTATGTACTGAAGAATAATCGCAGCTGGACGCTCGGCGACGCGACACAGGTGATGGGTATCTTGAATTTGACGCCGGATTCGTTTTCCGACGGCGGGCAATGGTTCAATTTGGATCGGGCGCTGGCGCATGTGACGGAAATGGAAGAAGCGGGCGCGGATCTGATCGACATCGGCGGCGAATCATCGCACCCGGGCTTCGTGCCGGTGGGTGCGGACGAAGAGATCGCGCGTTTAGAGCCGTTTCTCGCACCGGTGTTGGCATGCGCGACGGTGCCGACATCGATTGACACGTTCAAGGCAAAAACGGCGGATTGGGCGCTGCGTCAAGGCGTGGATATGATCAATGATATTTGGGGATTGCAGTACGATCCGGAAATGGCGGCGGTGGCGGCGTACCACCAATGTCCGGTGATCGTGATGCATAACCAAGACGGCACGGACTATGAAGGCGATATTCTGGACGCGATGACGGAATTTTTTGAACATTCGCTGAGCCTCGCGCAAAACGCGGGCGTGAAAGAAGAAAATATTATTCTCGATCCGGGCATCGGTTTCGGCAAGACGGCGCTCCAAAATATGGAAGTGCTGCGCCGTTTACCGGAACTGATTGAACGGTTGCCGTATCCGTGGCTTTTGGGCACGAGCCGCAAAGGTTTCATCGGTCAGGCGCTGGATTTGCCGGTGACGGAACGGATGGAAGGCACGGCGGCGACCTGCCTTTACGGACAAATGGCGGGGTGCAAGATTTTGCGCGTGCATGATGTGGCGCCGATCGTGCGCATGACGAAGATGATGGACATGATTACAGGGAAGCGACCGTATGGATCAAATTGAAATGAAAGGCATCGCGGCATTCGGCTACCACGGCGTGTTGCCGCAGGAACGGGAACTCGGCCAGCGTTTTTATGCCGATATTACGCTCGAAACGGATATGACGGCGATCGGCCGGAGCGACGAGATCGCGGACGGCGTGAATTACGCGGAAGTGTATCAGACGGCGCAGGCGATTTTGACGGGCGCGCCGGTCAACACCTTGGAAGCGCTGGTGACGAACATCAACGCGGCGATTTTACGCGCGTATCCTTTAGTCAGCGCGGTTACGACGACGGTGTACAAGCCGTCCGCGCCGGTGTCGGGACCGCTGACACATGTGGCGGTGACGCGGCGGGAGGAACGATGAGCCGCTACTATGTCGCGCTCGGTTCTAATATGGGTGATCGCTTGGCGTATTTGCGCGCGGCGTTGCGCGAACTGAAGGAAAGCGGCGCGACGGTGGTGCGCGCCTCGGCGGTCTACGAGACGCCGCCATGGGGCAAGACGGATCAACCGGCGTTTTTGAACGCGGTGGCGTTGGTGGAGAGCGATCTCGCGCCGGTGGATTTTTTGGCGCTACTGCAGGCGATTGAAGCGGCTAACGAGCGTACGCGCGATGTCCATTGGGGTCCGCGCACGTTGGATTTGGATATTATTTACGCTGAGGGCGTGCAATGCGATTCGGCGTATTTGACTTTGCCGCATCCTTATTTTTGGGAGCGCGCTTTCGTGCTGGTACCGCTGCGCGATGTGGCGGCGGATTTTACCTATCGGGGCGAAACGATCGCGCACCGTATCGCGGCGCTGCCCGACGCGGCGGCGATACGCGAAGTGGCGACCTTGTGATGTGGTATAATAAACTTAATTTGAATACCTCGGCTTCGCGTGGCGAAGCCCTTTTTGCGTGAGTGATACTATGAAACCCGGATTTTGGCAAAAAATAAAAAACTCCGCGCGCTTGCAGGAACTTTTGACAGCGTTTCAGACGCGCGGCGCGCAACTGATCCACGGCGGGAGTACGGCGCAGGAAGCGGCGCTGGTGGCGGCCGCCATGCAAGGCGGTTTGCGGCATGTGGTGATCATCGTGGAAGACGCGGCGACGCGACAGAAATGGGAAGATGACCTGCGCTTTTTCGCGCCCGAAATTCCCGTTTACGAATTTCCGTGGGTCGAACCCGCGCCACAGCACGTGGCGGCGCAAAGCACGGAGACGCGGGCCTTGCGCACGCGCGCGCTCGCGGCGCTCCGGACGGATGAACCGGCCGTGGTCATCGCGACGATTCGTGAAGCGAGCGCCAAGATCGCCGCGCCGTCAGATCTCGCCAAGCAAATGACGACGCTTTCCTTAGGCGACGCGCGGGATCGGGAAGCATGGTTCGCACGTTTGGTGGCGCAAGGCTACGCGCGTGAGGAACAGGTGGAAAGTTGCGGCGAATTCGCGGTACGCGGCGATATCGTCGATATTTACGCGCCGAATTACGAGTATCCGCTACGGCTGGAATTTTTCGGCGATGAAATTGACAGCATTCGCAGTTTTGATCCGGTGACGCAACGTTCCGTCAGTACCTACGAGACGGTGACGCTGGCGCCGTTCGCGCTGCCCGAAGGCGCGAGCAGTTTGTTGGCGTATTTGGCGGACGGGGCGCTGATTTGCGATGAACCGAGCCGCACGGCGGAAGCGTTGCGCGCGCTGCGCAAAGAAGACGCGGGGAAAAGCAAGCGGCATTGGTCGTGGGCGGAACTTTTACGCGACTCGCACGCGCGCAACACGGTTTTCTTCGCGCTGATTTCGTTGCGCGTGCCGGGGGCGGAGGTTCATGCGCGCTATCCGCTGGACGGCCGACCGGCGCCCACATTTCGTAACCAATGGCCGCATTTTGTGCAGTCGGTGCAAAAATGGTCGAGGCAAGGCTATGCGACAATTATCGCGGCGGCGGATGAAACGAAGCGGGCGACACTGGAAACGACTCTGCGCGAGGCTGGCATTTTCCCGACGGATGAAGTGGCGGCGGGCATGGTCACGATTGTTGCGGAAAATGTCGATACCGGTTTTATTTGGCCGCAGGAAAAAGTGGTTGTGCTCGCCACTGCGGATATTTTCGGCACGCAGAAAAAGAGACGGCGCAAGCATGTTCGTCACGGCAACGAGATCCGCTATTTCTCGGATTTGACGGAAGGCGATTACGTGGTGCATCAGGTGCACGGCATCGGTCGCTACACGGGTTTGGAAACGATTACGCTGAACGGCGCGAACCGCGATTATTTGCGGATCGAATACGCGGGCGAGGATCGGCTGTTTTTGCCGGTCGAGCGCATTCAGCAGCTGGAAAAATATATCGCGCCGGACGGGACGGTGCCGACGCTGCACAAAATGGGCGGCGCGCAATGGACGAAAGCAAAGGCCCGCGCGCAAAAATCCATTGATGATTTGGCGGATAAACTGGTGGCGCTGTACGCCGAGCGCGAAGTGGAGCCGGGTTTTGCGTTTCCGCCGGATACGCCCTGGCAGCGTGAATTTGAAGACGCGTTTATGTACGAAGAAACGCCCGATCAGTTGCAGGCCGCGGCCGAGATCAAAGCGTCCATGGAAAAACCGCAGCCGATGGATCGATTGCTTTGCGGCGATGTCGGCTTCGGCAAGACGGAAGTCGCGATGCGAGCCGTTTTTAAGGCGGTTATGGCGAATAAACAGGTCGCCGTCTTAGTACCTACGACCGTGCTTTCGCAGCAGCATTATCGCACGTTTAGCGCTCGTTTGGGACCATTCGGCGTCAATGTGGCGGTATTGAATCGGTTCCGCAGTGCGGCGGAGAAAAAGGAAATTTTGCGCGGCGTCAAAAACGGCACGATTGATGTTTTAATCGGCACGCACGCGTTGTTGAATAAAGCGGTGCAATTCCGCGATTTGGGACTGTTGGTAGTCGATGAAGAGCAACGGTTCGGTGTGGCGCAAAAAGAAAAGTGGAAAGCGCGCAACACGATGGTCGATGTGCTCACGCTTTCGGCGACGCCGATCCCGCGCACGCTGCATATGTCGCTTGCCGGCGTGCGCGAGCTTTCGGTGATGTATACGGCGCCGGCGGATCGTCAGCCGGTGCAAACGTACGTGGCGGAAACCTCGGACGCGATTTTGCGCGACGCGATTTTGGCGGAAGTGCAGCGCGGCGGGCAGGTTTATTTCGTGTACAATCGGATCGCGACAATTCGCGACATGGTGCGCAGGCTGGAAACGCTCGTCGGACCGTCGGTCACGTTTGATATCGCGCACGGCGCGATGTCCGGTGAAGAGTTGGAACGGGTCATGGCGGATTTTTACGCGGGCGATTTTGATGTGCTCGTCTGCACCAGCCTGATTGAAAACGGACTGGACCAGCCGAACGCCAATACCATTATCGTGTACGACGCGGATCGGCTCGGTCTTTCGCAGCTGTACCAGATGCGCGGGCGCGTGGGGCGTTCGGAACGCAACGCGTTCGCGTATTTTCTGTATCGGCCGGATCAGATTATGAATGAGGCGGCGGAAAAACGTCTGTACGCGATTCGCGAATTTACCGAACTCGGCGCCGGGTTCAAAATCGCGATGCGTGATTTAGAAATTCGCGGCGCGGGGAATTTGCTCGGTAGTGAACAGCACGGCAATATGGTCGGCGTCGGTTTCACCACGTATACGACGATGCTCGATGAGGCGATCGCCGCCCGACAGGGCGAACGCGCGCCGCGCAAAACGGTGGCGGCGCCGCTCTTGGAACTGACCGCGGAAGCGTATATTCCGGACCGTTACATTGAAGATCCGACGCAAAAACTCGAAATGTACCGTCGTTTGGCGGAAGTGGATACGGCGGCCGAAGTGTCCGACTTGATTGACGAATTGGTGGATCGGTTCGGCACGCCGCCCGCGCCGGTGGAACAATTACTGCGCGTGGCGCAGTTGCGCGTGCTCGCGGCGAAAGCCGGCATCGGCAGCATTCGCGAGTTGCAAAACACGGTGGAGATCACATGGAACCGACCGGAAGCGATGGCGATTTGGGATGTGTCCAAGGTGCCCGCGAAAGTGATGAAAAGTTTACGCTTTTTGCCAGGCGAGGTGCCGCGTGCTACAATAAATAAGTTACAGTGGAGTCATTCCGCGGTGGATTTTTTGCCGGAAATATTAGCGGCTTTTTTACAGGAAGATATTGCGCAAAGCAAGGAGTAATGTGTGAGTAAAGATACATTTATTCGCGGGGCGATGATTTTAACGATCGCGGGTATTATCGTGAAAATCATCGGCGCGGTCAACCGTATTTTGCTATCCCGCTTACTGGGCGGCGAAGGCATCGGTTTATACCAGATGGCCTATCCGATTTATTTATTGGCCTTAAGTATTTCATCGGCGGGCTTGCCGGTAGCGATCTCGATCATGGTGGCGGAAAAGAACGCGATTCGCGACTATATCGGCGCGCAACGAGTATTTAGGATCTCGTCGTTGGCGCTGACCGTCACGGGTTTTGTTTTCAGTCTGCTTTTATACGCGGGCGCGCATTGGCTGGTCGATACGGGACTGGTGCGGGATCCGCGCGCGTACTGGGCGCTGGTCGCGCTTTCGCCGGCGATTTTTATCGTGACGATCGTTTCCTGTCTGCGCGGCTACTTCCAAGGCTTACAGGAAATGAAACCGACCGCGATCAGTCAAATTTTGGAACAGTTGTTCCGCGTCGTGACCATGATCGCGTTCGCCGTCTTACTGTTGCCGTACGGTTTGGAATACGCGGCGGCGGGGGCGACTTTCGGCGCGTTCCCGGGCGCGTTGATCGCGCTCGTGGCGCTGGGAATATTTTATTACCGCGATCGCCATGAACGCCGGCGCATGCTGGCCGACCAGGATACGACATTGCCGCGCGAATCGCTTAAAACGATTTTGAAACGTTTATTGGTGCTGGCGTTGCCGGTTTCCTTGGCGAATATCATGCTGCCGGTAGTGGCCAACATCGATTTGTTTGTCGTGCCGCATCGTTTGGCGGTGGCGGGATACTCGGTTGAGGAATCGACCGAACTTTTCGGATACTTGACGGGGATGGCGACATCGCTCGTGAACTTGCCGACCATTTTAACGGCATCGCTCGCCGCGAGCCTTGTGCCGGCGATTTCGGCGGCGTACATGGTGCATGATCGCGCGCAGATTTTTCGCCGCACGGATGTCGCCATGCGGATCGCCAATATTTTAACGATCCCTTCGTTTATCGGACTTTGCGTCATCGCGACGCCGATTTCGCTCATGCTCTACGCCACACCGAACGCGGGATCGTCGATTCAGATCATGAGCTTCGGCATCTTTCTGCTGGGGGTACAGCAGGTAACGACAGGCATTTTGCAAGGTATGGGGCGGACGGCTATCCCGCTCATCAATATGGTCGTGAGCGCCGCCGTAAAATTTATTTTAAACTGGACATTGACGGCGATACCGGCGCTCGGTATTGAAGGCGCCGCATGGGCGACCAACGCCGATTTCGGCGTGGCGGCGTTGTTAAATCTCTACTTCCTGCATAAATATCTTGATTACCGCATGGATTGGCAGCATACCGCGCGTATTTTCGCCGCCGCTATCGGTATGGGCATCTTTACGTATTTCGGCTATACGAGCCTCGCGGCGGCCGTGCACAGCAATACGCTGGCGACGTTGGGCGCGATCATCATCGGCATGATCGTCTATACGGTCGGTTTGATTTTGGCGAAAGGCATCTCGTCTAAAGATGTCGCCATGCTGCCGAAAATCGGCCCGAAATTGGCGCCGCTCATCGCCCGTTGGGAGCATCGCTGATGCGACACGAGCAATGGCTGCGGGAACTGGGTTGGAACCCCGCTGACGGGTATCGCATTTGCGATGAGATTCCCGCTGAACGCGTAGTGCCGATTATATTGACAGAGGAAGCGATTTCGAAATTCGCCGGCGCGCGCATTGACGGCGAGTTCCGCGCGTATCGCGACGACGTGTGGGAAACACATGTTGACGCCACGCTGCCGGCAGAGAGTGAAGCCGTGGTATTGGCACCGCGGGCGGCTGTCGCCGCGGAAGTGCTCGCGCTCTACCGCATTATGAAAACATTACGCAGCGAAACGGGTTGCCCTTGGGATCGCAAGCAGACGCACGCCAGCCTGCGCCGTTACTTGATCGAAGAAACGTATGAAGTGTTGGAAGCTATCGATCGGCGCGATATGGAACTGTTGCAAGAGGAATTGGGCGACGTTTTGTTGCAGGTCGTTTTTCACAGCGAACTGGCGGCGGAACGCGGACAATTTAATTTCGCCGACGTCGCGCGTGGCATCGCGCATAAAATGACGATTCGTCATCCGCATGTTTTTGGCGATTCGGACGGGCGAAAAGTCGATTTTTCCGATTTTGACTGGGAAAAACAGAAAAAAGTCCATAAAAAACGGCAAAATATCCTTGATGGCGTGCCTAAAGGCTTGCCAAGTCTTTTGTTAGCGTGTAAAATACAAGAGAAAACAGCACGTGTCGGCTTTGATTGGCCGTCGGTTGGTCCCGCATTGGAAAAATTGACAGAAGAATGGCAGGAAGTCCGTGAAGCTCTTTCTGAAGAAAGCCCAACTCATTTAGAAGAAGAGTGCGGCGATGTCCTCTTTGCGACTGTCAATGTTCTCCGTCATCTGGGAGTAGAGCCCGAAACCGCGTTGCGGCGGGCGAACGCCAAATATGCTGAACGCTTTCATTTCATCGAAGAGCGGCTCCGTAGGATGAATAAATCTTGGGACACAACGACTCCGGAAGAGTTGAATGCGTACTGGAATGACGCTAAAGCGCAACTGGCGCGGCGTGGCGTAACGGGTTCACCGTTCGAGTGAGTTCGCAACGCGGACTCTAATCAAGAGGAGGGTTCATTATGAACAAAACAGAATTGATTGCTAATGTTGCCGAGATGTCGGAGATTACGAAAAAGGATGCCGAAAAAGTCGTAAAAGCGATGTTCGAATGCATCAGCGAAACCTTGGCTAAAGGCGAAAAAGTACAGATCATCGGTTTCGGTACGTTCGAAGTTCGCGAACGCAAAGCTCGTGAAGGCCACAACCCGTCTAACCCGAAACAGAAAATTAAAATTCCGGCTTCCAAGAGCCCGGCTTTCAAAGCTGGTAAACAGCTCAAAGAACGCGTTAACGTAAAACCGGCTAAAAAAGCTCGCAGAAAATAAGATACGTTCATAAAATAACGTATAAAATAACTCCCCGGCAATGCTTGGGGAGTTATTTTAGTATATAAAGTCCGTGACTATATAAAAAATAATGATTAAAATGCAAATCAATAGGATTTACATTTGACACCCGATTTTACCTGTGCTACTATATACACAAGTTCAAATTGATCTATAGGTGCCGAAAGGCCATAGAGGGAAGCCGGTGCGAATCCGGCACGGTCCCGCCACTGTAAAGCGGAGCGAGTTCCAAAAGCCACTGGGAAACCGGGAAGGCGGAGTAAGCGATGAAGCGAAGTCAGGAGACCTGCCTATGGGAATTTTCCGTTTGACCTACGAGCGATAGGGAGGGAGAATACGAGCGATCACGCCGTGTCTCTTTGCCTACGCAAAGAGCTTTTTTAATTGCATATTTCCGTATGGATGCCGAAAGGCCATGAGGGAAGCCGGTGCGAATCCGGCGCGGTCCTGCCACTGTGAAGCGGAGCGAGTTCCAAAAGCCACTGGGAAACCGGGAAGGCGGAGCAAGCGATGATGCGAAGTCAGGAGACCTGTCCATATGCAGCACCCGTCAGACTCGCGAGCGATGAGAAGGGGAGATTTGTTCTCTTCGCGTTGTGAGAGAACATTTTTTTCTTGGTAACTTGCTCTTAGGGGCAGTTATATAAAAGGATCTCAGGATCCGGTAACAAGATATATTGGCCTATGTTTTGTTACATCCATCTCCTTGTGAAGAGGATACTGACAGGGAACAGTATTCTCTTCCCTCCTTTGTTAATCATGTCATGTGCATAATAATGATTCATCCCCCCACCCGGCAGAGGAAACTCTGCCTCTTTTTTTGTCATATTATAGACAAATAAAAGAGATGCTTTTATTGCTATGCGATACAAAAAAGTAAATAGGGAAATACGCACTGGGATTGAACGGCTCAATAACGCCAAATATTGACGGATGATGAATTCGTAGTATACAATAATCGCATACCCTTTGAACGCGGTTTATTTCCGCGGAACGCTTGCGAGAGTGGCGGAATGGCAGACGCACCAGATTTAGGATCTGGCGCCTTCGGGCGTGGGGGTTCAAGTCCCTTCTCTCGCACCAATCTTTTTATATAGGTTTCCGTAGGTTTTCATACGCGTTCAAAATAGGTATAATCGCCGTAACAATAACGTTTGCGGCGGTTTTTTAATTTCCGTTAGTTTTCGTAAGTTTGCACGAGATTGCCCTTTTTTTGCCCTTTTTTGTTTTTCACTGATTTTTTCATCGGTTTTTACAGGTAAAAACATGAGAAAGCCTTTAGGTACAGCGTTTTTTGGCAATAAAAAAAGGGCAAATCTTTATGCCCTTTATGAGTACAGCTTATCAAGTACGGCTTTTACCTGCTCTTGTTGCGACTTCATGACGTGCGTATAAATTTCTAGCGTTATTTTTGATGATGTATGCCCGACACGTTCCATAACGACATTAATCGGTACGCCTTGCGCTAATAAGGTTGATATATGAGTGTGTCTGAACATATGAGTAGTAACAGGCTTGTCGAGATTTAATCCGCTTAATATCCTGTTTACTTCACGCAGGCGAATAGGGTTACCAGTGTTGGCGGTAAAAATATATCCATGGTCTTTATAGCCTTTATACCAATGTTTAAGCCGATAGTTTTCCGCTATAAAGTGATCGATTATTTCTTTTGCCCGTTCGCTTAATAATACGTCCCTGTAAGATCCCGCCGTTTTTGGTGCGACTCTTTCAGGCAAGCGTTTACCGTCTGGATCGGTGGCGTAGTTGGTAATAGTGCCGTTTACGTTAATCTTTTTCCCGTCATAATCTTTTTTCCTAAGCGCCGATAATTCACCAAACCGTAATCCTGTTAGTGATTGAAATTCTAACGCTAAACCGATACGGTTATGGCGTTCGCGCACTAACTGTAAAACTTTTTTTAATTCGTCTGCCTCCATAAATTTATGCCGCTGCCGCTGGATCTGTTCAGGGGTCTTTTTTATTTTGGGTATTTCTACCTGGTCTAAAAAAGAAATGTCATGAACATATCCGTACCTATTAGCGTAACGAATAACCTGTTTTAACGTTTGTATTTTTTTGGAAATATAGCCGCGCGATATTCCTTTTTTTGTCCATGCGATAATCAATTTTTGTAGATGATTTAATTCTATATTATTAACGGCTATATCTGGCGGCAATTCTTTAAGTAAACTGTTTAATATCTGCTTGCGGTTATAAAGGGTAGTAGGCTTATCCGATAGCGCATGCCAATCCAAAAACTCATCTATTACGCTTTTCAGTGGCGTGTTTATTGCGTCCGCTTGATTAAGCAGGCTATCTATTTTTTGCGCCAACATGGTCGTAGCCTGTTTAACGGCAGCGCGCGTATTAGTGGGCAAGGTAACGGACGCTTTCCGCGCCTTTCCCGTGCGTGGATCGGTATATCTTTCATAATATGCGTATACTATTGTCCCGTCTTTTTGGCGGCGTTCTTCCGTCCACATAATATATGCTCCTTTATATCCTTATTACACTCAACAAGCGGCGGTCTTAATTAGCGGTGCGAGCCGCGCTGACCTGTATAGGGGTTAGTATTCCCCTGGTATGAATAGTTATCCGACTTTGTCCCGTTTGGATCGGAACGGTAATAACCCTGTACGTACGTTCCATCAGAACGGTAATAACCTTGAACGTATGTATCGGCGAAAGCTAAAAGCGGAAAAGAAAAAACAGCAATCAAGCTAAGTGCTATAAACTTCTTCATTTTGCCCTCTTTCTGCCGCTTGTTGAGTCTAATAAAAACACCTAAGACTTTAACCTAACAATCGGCAGGGGTACACCGTACATTTTTCCGATGGTTTCTAGCGGTATTCCTGCATGCTCTTTGCAAAGCGCATCAGGCAAAAGTATTTCCGCGGCGAAAGTATCGGCTTGCCGTTCTATCTTATCAATAGAGAATAGGGTATGACGGCTTAAAAACGGCAAATTAGAAGCACCATGTAATAACACATGTCCTAATTCATGCGCGCAAATATACGGGCGAATTTCATCGTTTGTTTGATCGTTTATCACAATAATCTTATTGCGGCGGTCGTGCATGTAGTAGCCGAGGGTCGTACCTAACGGGCAATAAAGCACATTTACACCTAACGCGGCGGCAAGCTGGATCGGGTCGGTCGTGCCGTATTTATCAATAAGACTTTGCGCAAGTCTTTTTATTTTCATTTCCGATCCTTTCTGTATTTCTTTGGCGTGTATTTCTTTTTGGCGATCTGTTTCGATAAACGCAAGGCCATTTCAAGTGACGCACGTAACAGCTCGCGGTCGTTTTCATCTTCTACCGTTCCGCCAACAGCGGCGAATGCCGTTTCATCATCTAAATTATTCATCATGTTTTCAAGTTGCTTTGCTATTTCGCGCTCGTCTTTGGGCGTTAAGTCGGGCAACTCTTTTTTTATGCCCGCTTCTCTACCGAGTAAATAATCTACGGTTACACCGCCAATATCGGCAATAGCTATTAACATATCCGCTTTAGGGGAGCGCCTATCCATTTCATAGTTGGCAAGGGTGCTTTGGTCGATGTTTAATTTCCGCGCAAATTCCATTTGATTTAGGCGTAGTTGTTCGCGCACCGCCTTTATTCTTATTCCCAATGTAGTCATTTAGGCCTCCGCTTTAGTCTTGCATTTCTAACTAGTGAAAATATAAATTATTTCGACTTGCAATTAAAGTATATTCCATAATGAAATAGAGGGCAAATTTCTTTTCGAAATAAATTTTACAAAAACACTTGACTTTTATTTCAACATGAAATACAATGATATTGCGAGATGAAATTGAAAGGTGGCGAAAGCATGGAAAACAAAATCAGAGAACGGCGATTAGCTAAAAAAATGACACAGAAAGAAATGGCAGAAAAGGCAAACATTACGCAGTCAATGTTATCACTGTACGAAACGGGGGCAAGATTACCTAACGCCTGTATCGCTTGCCGTATTGCGGCGGCCGCTGATTGCCGAGTTGAAGATATTTTTTGCCTTAAATAATTTCGTAACGAAATAAAACACAGGGCGGTGAAGTCATGAAATGGGAATATGCGAAAAAGATCCGCGAAATGAACGGCGGACTTTCACAGACTACATTGTGGCGCATTAAGCATGAAATGCTTGCGATCCCCAAATACGCTAAAGGCGTGCGGGGGCGCGGGCGCAGCTTGCAATTCAATCCAGATATTTTTGAAGCTTACATGAGCGTAAGGGGGTGAAACGATGAAAAGACGGACACAGCGAAAAATTGAGCGGTTAGTGTTGTGGCCGCTTGCGGTAGCGTTCGTGTGGTCGCGCCGACATTGGCGTGAAGCCTCCGCTGCCGTCGGCGGCGTGTCATTGTTAGCGGGTATTAGCGGCTTAATCGCAATGGATATTGAATTATACGCTGACTATGCGGCGGCGTTACAGAGAATGGCCGTGTGTTGGCTGATGGTTATTTGCGGCGGTTCACTGATAAGCCTGTTAAGTGAAAGGAGTGATAAACATGCTTGATATTGAAAATCCAATGGTCATTGATCGGCCGACGATCCCGCAAACACAGGTTTACACGGTGCAAGTAAAAGCAATAGTCACGGCGACTATTAAGGTAACGGCTGACGATGAAGAAGAAATTGACGGAAAAATCGACTACTACGAGGATAGCATTATGGGCAACATCGACAACTTCGAAATTGATGACTGGGAAGTTGTTTTCTGTGAAGATGCGGAGGACTGAAAAATGACTGAAATAAAAAATGCGTCCGTGGGCGCGGACGCTATGAGCAATATGCAACTAGAATATATCACAAAACAAGTAATAAATCAAGAGATACTAGGCAAGTCTATTGCAAGTGAATTAGCCGCCTATGAGGCGATAGGCCGCTATCTTGCAGATATAAGCGGCGAATTTGGAGTGCTTGACAAAAACGCTACTGATTATATGAACGGTCAAGGACGGGCAATGTTGCGCGTTGTATGGGCGATACAGGCACGTATTAAGTCGTTGACGGCAGCCGCCGAGATAGAAAGGGAGTGGAACGAATGAGAATGTATGAGTTAACAGAAATGTACAAGGAGTTACAAGCGGCTATTGAAAATGAGGAAGTAACGGAAGAAGAAGCCGCCGATACGTTCGAGGCAATAAACGACGCTATAACCGTAAAAATTGACGCATTGTCGGCGATCTATTTAGAAGCAGAGGGCGACGAAATAAAAATCGACGCGCGCATTGAAAAGTTAAAGAAATTAAAAGCACGAGCAGGACGGACGAAAGAACGAGTAACTAACATAGCCGCTAATTTCCTGACGGCAATGGGGAAAGATAAAGCAAAAGGTGATCAATTTACATTCAAGCGTCGGAAGTTTCCGCCGCGTGTAATTGTCGCTGATGAAAAGTTACTACCAAAGGAATACACCAAAGAAAAGATCACGACGAGCGTCGATAAAATGGCGATCAAAAAAGCCTTGCAAAATGGCGATGAGGTCACGGGCGCAAGTTTGGAACAGCGACAGGGGGTCGTGTTCGAATGACGGGAACAGAAATAAAAGAGAGATTACTCTTTGCGAAAGAAGTATACAGCGGTCTTGTGTTTGCGCGGTGCGTCGCGGACGAAAAAGAGATATGCGGCCTTGAAAAGGCGATAAAAATATTAACGGAAAAGGTTTTTGAAATGGGGCGAGACGATGAAGAAAATAGCGGAAAAGCTTGCGAAAGTACAGGCGAAACTTGCAGTTCCCAAGGGGCGTGAAAATACGTTCGGCGGCTTTTCGTACCGTAGCGCGGAAGATATCTTGCGAGCGGTTAAGCCGTTACTTGCTGAACAGAACTTATTATTGACGCTAAACGACAGTATAGAAATGCTTGGTACTCGGTTTTATGTAGAGTCAAAGGCAAGCCTCATTGACACAGAAACGGGCGAGGATATCACCGTGCAAGCAATGGCACGCGAGCCTAAGGAACGCACCAAAATGGACGATGCGCAAGTCACGGGTAGCAGTAGCAGTTATGCTCGGAAATATGCGCTTTGCGGTTTATTCGCGATTGATGACAGTAGCGACGATCCCGACGCGCGCGACAATACGAACGGTATTACAAAGGGAACACTCGGAAAATTAGTAGCGATTGCAAAGGCTAAAAACATCAGTCCGCAAAACATGACGGCGATTATGTTATCAGAGTTTAAGGTAGAACGGAGCGCCAATTTAACGGAAGATCAAGGGCGCGCGCTACTTAAAATCTTAAATGAAATGGCGGCTAATTAGTGGATAGTCCACAAGCAACAATGAAGCGCTTAATGGCGCGCATGAACACATTGCTAGACGAGTTAGAAAAGCTAGGTATTCAAGCCGCACAAGCGGAGTATGAGTATAGGGTTGAGGAAGCAAAAAAAACGCTCGTTTTGCGCGATGACGGCTTTCAAGCAACACTTATACCGACGCTGACTAAAGGCGATGAAAAGGTAGCAAAAACGCGGTTAGCGCGTGATGTTGCAGAGGTGCGCTATAAAGCGGCACAGGAACGTATCAATGCCGTAAAGAAAGAGATTAGCGTATTAGCAGAAGAAATAAATCGAGAATGGAGTAATTCAAAGTATGGGGTTTAAGCGGCTAACGCCTTACAAGTATTCAAAATTGCGGCGGCAGATATACGAACGTGATGAGGGTCAATGCGTATTATGCGGCGGTAGTGGAGCGCATATCCACCATATTATTTTTCGATCACAAGGTGGGAAAGATGAGCCGCGTAACTTGGTTACGCTTTGCGGTCATTGTCACGAGCGAGCGCACGGACGCGGCAAAGGCGCTTATACGCAGAAAGAAATTCGGGAAATGCTATTGAATTATGTTAGGGGTGAACAAAATGACTGAAGATATTTTACAAGAGGCGTATTTAGCGGGTGATCTCACTGTAAACAGATATATTATGCGCAAGTTAGGAGTAAACGCGGCTTTGCTGTATGCTGCCTTGCTAGAGCAATATGACAGCGTTAAAAACGGTAAGGACGTAACGCTAAGAACGGTATTTAAGGAATTACAAAATGACGCGCACCTTTCCGTGCCCGATTTGCTCCATGCTGCCGCAGTCCTGGAAAGCATGGGTGTTATTGATAAAAACGGTGATCAGGTTAATGTTTGTGTTGTTGAGGAGGGGCAATGCTGATGAATGAAACAAAAGAGCCGCAAGGCACGGTAACGGTAGATAAAAACATGATCTATCGTTACGGTTTACAGGCGGCAACATTTTATGCGGAGGCGAAAAGCCAAAGAGCAGAGCGAGAAAAAACGGGTGAAGTTCGTGAAGATGGCTTTTTTCGCCTTACGTTTGAGGACATTCGAAAAGAAATAGACTTAAGTGTCCACTTGCAGATGAAAGTAGTTAATCAGTTAGCCGCTATGGGCGTGTTACGGGTGCGGCGGTTAGGACTACCAGGCCGCCGATATATCTGTTTGGACAAATAAAAGGAGGCTTATACCGTGGGTCGCCAAGTCAAACAAGGACTCGACTATTTCACGGTGGATGTAGATTTTTTCGACAGCATAAAAATCAGAAAAATAAGAAAAGCGTGCGGTACTCAATCCATCACTCTACTGATCGCGTTGCTCTGTAATATCTATCGCGAAAATGGCTATTACGTGGGTTACGATAGCGATCTGAAGTTCCTTATTGCTGAGCAGTTCAGCGTAAGCGAGGGCGCAGTAGAGGAGGCGGTTCGAAAGGCTGTATCTGTGGGTTTTTTTGATACCGACATGTTTAATAAACATAACATACTCACGTCACATTCAATCCAGGAACGCTATTTTATAGCAGTGGATAAGCTAAAAAGAAAGCGTGTGGCGGTCACAGGAGATTTTGTACTCAAAAGCATTATTGAGTGTGGCTATATTGATAAGCTCGGAGCAAATGCTGTTTTCCACCGTGATAAATCAAATAAATTATTGAATAAATCCGACTATGTAAAAGTAAAGGTAAAAGGAAAGGTAAAGGAAAAGGTAAACGTAAATAAAAGCATAGTCGAGAAAGACGAACGGCAGACAGAAAACAAGGCAGAAAACGAACAAACAAACAACACTTGTACAGAAATTATTGAGTACTTGAACCTAAAAGCACAGACAAGGTATCGAGCAAGTACGCCAAAGACTAAACAGTTAATACGTGCTAGATTGTCGGAGGGTTTTATCCTGGATGATTTCAAAATCGTCATAGATAACAAATGCGCCGACTGGAAAGGTACAGAATGGGAAAAGTTTTTACGACCAGAAACATTATTCGGTACAAAATTCGAGGGTTACCTGAACGCGCGGCAGACGGTACAGAAAAGCACCAACAAAAACGCTGATCTGTACGCACGAGCATTAGCGAAAGCGAGGGAAATAGATGAACGCCAATCTTGAAA
>OKMX01000160.1_pt1 | contig 20179 bp, 16 predicted proteins | sample 1613551 | NCBI WGS metagenome assembly OKMX01 (sample SAMN04436865, study PRJEB24849) | human gut metagenome | biome: human gut; feature: NICU; material: stool | host: Homo sapiens | place: USA: Saint Louis, MO | collected 2011-10-01 | reverse complement strand
CGATCTGGTGCGTCCGATTCTGGACGATGTCAAGGAACGCGGTGCCGCGGCCCTGCGCGACTTCGAGGAGAAGTTCGATCACGTGCGTCCCAAGGACCTGCGCGTGCCGGTCGAGGCGATCAAGGACGCCCTGGCCACGCTCGACCCCGAAGTGCGCGCCGCCATCGAGGAATCGGTGCGCCGCGCCCGCGCCGTGGCCGCCAACCAGGTGCCGAAGGACTTCTACACCGACCTCGCCGAAGGCGCCCGCGTGGCCGAACGCTGGATTCCGATTCAGCGCGTCGGCCTGTATGTGCCCGGCGGCAAGGCCGTCTACCCGAGCTCCGTCATCATGAACGCTGTGCCGGCCCAGGCCGCCGGCGTCGAATCGCTGGCCATCGCCACCCCGCCCGCCCGCGACAATGAGGAAGGCCTGCCGAACAAGACCATCCTCGCCACCTGCGCCATCCTCGGTGTTGACGAGGTGTACGCGGTCGGCGGCGCTCAGGCCATCGCCATGTTCGCATACGGCGCCAAGGGCAGCGAGCCGCAGGACGGCGACATCCTGTGCGATCCGGTTGACAAGATCACCGGCCCGGGCAACATCTTCGTGGCCACCGCCAAGTCGCTGGTCTCCGCATTCGTGGGCATCGACGCGGTCGCCGGCCCCACTGAAATCGGCATCATCGCCGACGAAACCGCCAACCCGAGCCTGCTGGCCGCCGACCTCATCGGCCAGGCCGAGCACGATGAGCTCGCCGGTTCCGTGCTGTTCACCGACTCCACCGAGATTGCCGACAAGGTGCAGGAGAACCTCAAGTACCGCGTGCCGCGTACCGAGCACGCCGAGCGTGTCCACACGTCACTGTCCGGCACCCAGTCTGCCATCGTACTGACCGACGGTCTCGACCAGTCCATCGACGCGGCCAACGCCTACGCCGCCGAACACCTTGAGATTCAGACCAAGGATGCCGATGCGGTCGTCAAGCGCATCAAGAACGCCGGTGCCATCTTCCGCGGCCCGTACTCCCCGGTGCCGCTGGGCGACTACATGTCCGGCTCCAACCACGTGCTGCCCACCGGCGGCACCGCCCGCTTCGCCGCCGGCCTCGGCGTGCACACCTTCATGAAGCCGGTCGAAGTCATCGAATACGACGAGGAAGGCCTCAAGGCACTCGCCTCCCGCATCAACGCCTTCGCCGTTTCCGAGGACCTGCCCGCCCACGGCGAGTGCGTGCTCTCCCGCTTCGTCAAGGATCCGTATGACAAGGCCACCCTGCGCGAGCAGGAGAAGGAAGCCGGTCTGCGATGAGCTCGATTCCCGCAAACCTGCCGCTGCGCAACGATCTGATCGGTGAGGAGCCGTACGGCGCTCCCCAGCTGGATGTGCCGGTGTGCCTGAACGTCAACGAGAACCCGTATGCGCCGGACCCGGCCGTATGCGACACCATCGCCAAGCGTGTGCGTGAAATCGCCCCCACGCTCAACCGATACCCGGATCGTGAGCACATCGAATTGCGTCAGGCATTCTCCGATTACCTGGCCCGCGAATCCGGTACCCGTCTGGACGTGGACGAGCTGTGGGGCGCGAACGGCTCCAACGAGATCATGCTCCAGCTGTTCCAGGCTTTCGGTGGCCCGGGCCGCACCGCACTCGGTGCCGACCCGACGTACTCCATGTACCCGGAGTACGCCCGCGACACCTTCACCGGTTGGAAGCTCGCCCACCGCAACGCCGACTTCACGCTGAACGTCGACAAGGTGCTTGAGGCCATCGCCGAGGTCAAGCCCTCGATGGTGCTGCTCACCAGCCCAAACAACCCGACCGGCACCCCACTGCCGATGGAGGATATCGAGCGTATTCTCGCCGCCTGCGAAACTGCTGAAGTGGCCGGCGCGGGCGAGGGCGTGCACCCGATTCTCGTCATCGACGAAGCGTACGTGGAATTCCGCAAGCCCGGCACCCCGAGCGCGGTGAGCCTGATCAAGAACCACCCGAACTTGGCCGTCAGCCGCACCATGAGCAAGGCCTTCGCCTTCGCCGGCGCGCGAGTCGGCTACCTGGCCGCATCCAAGGGCATCATCGACTGCGTGCGTATCGTACGTATGCCGTACCACCTGTCCGCCGTGACTCAGGCCGCCGCACTGGCTGCCTTCGAACACACCGATGAACAGCTGAGCCGTGTCGAGCACCTGCGCGAAACCCGCGAGGCCACCGCCGCATGGCTCAAGGAACAGACCTACAAGGACCAGCCGCTTGAAGTGGCCGAATCCGGCTCGAACTTCCTGCTGTTCGGCGGGCACTTCGACAAGCGCGAAGCCATCTTCGACGAGCTCCTGAAGCGCGGCGTACTCATCCGCGTGGTCGGACCGGACGGTTGGCTGCGCGTGTGCATGGGCACCGACGAGGAGATGGAAACCTTCCGTAACGCCCTTGTTGAAGTGCTTCGTATAGTGGAAGCAGCATAAGGGACGTTTCTTTCCGATTGCGGCGAGACCCGAAGTGATTCGAGTCCCGCCGCAATCCAATATGACGAATCACACAGGAGACATGATGGCAAGAACCGCGCACATCGTCCGCGAAACCAGCGAATCACACATCGACCTCGAACTGAACCTCGACGGCACCGGCAAAACCGATATCGATACATCCGTGCCGTTCTACAACCATATGATGACCGCGCTCGGCAAGCATTCGCTGATCGACCTGACCATCCACGCCCACGGCGACACCGACATCGACGTGCACCACACTGTGGAAGATACGGCCATCGTGTTCGGCGAAGCTCTGAAGCAGGCTCTCGGCGACAAGAAAGGCATCCGCCGCTTCGCCGACGCCACCGTGCCGCTCGACGAGGCGCTGGCCAAGGCCGTGGTCGACATTTCCGGCCGCCCGTACTGCGTGTGCAGCGGCGAGCCCGAAGGCTACGAATTCTGCATGATCGGCGGCCACTTCACCGGCTCGCTGGTCCGCCACGTCTTGGAATCCATCGCCTTCCACGCCGGCATCTGCCTGCACATGCAGGTGCTCGCCGGCCGCGACCCGCACCACATCGCTGAAGCCGAATTCAAGGCGCTGGCCCGTGCGCTGCGCTTCGCCGTGGAAATCGACCCGCGTGTGGACGGCGTGCCCAGCACCAAGGGAGCCCTGTGATGGCCGACGACAAGTTCGATCCGGACGAATCGCACTTCTCCGACGAGGAGCTTGAGGCTGCGCTCGCCGGATTCGAGAAAGAATTCGCGGACGATTCGGCATCCGGCGATGCCAGTGATGCCGATAAAACAGCGGACGCTGCTTCAGCGAAGTCCGATTCCGGCGCGAATGATGATACGGCTGATAAGGCTTCCGCTGATTCCGGCCAGCCTATGACCGACGACGTCACCGGGTCCGTTGCGGATGCGGTGAACGAGGCCATGGCCGACGTGATCGACCCCTCGCTCGGCTTCGACAACGAACTCGCTGGACTGTTGGGTAACAAGGCGAAGGTGGCGCTGATCGTCACCCGTCTTGCCTCCGCCGAACTGTTGGCCGCGTTCTGCCAGCTGTCGGACATCTCCGCCGCATGCATCGGTGCCAATCAGGGGGCCGTCGCGGTGCTGAAGAATCTGGACGGCGACGGCCCGGAAGCCGCAGCCAAGGACCTGACCACCGTGGTATCCGGCATGGCCGTGATTCTTGCAGTCAACCGTGCCGACAAGCTCGAAGTGGCCATGTACGTGCAGGGAGAGGCCGGCCAGAGTTTCGCGCCGCCCGTGCTGTTCACCTCCACACCGCGCTTCGTCGAGGACCTGATGCTCGGCATCGTAACCCTGAACCAACTCAAGACCCAAGGGTTTGAAGTGGTGGATTCCGCTGGACTCGACCATGACCAGGCGATGCAGATTCTCGCCAACCATACCAAGCGTGGGCGTGGCGGACGCGGCTCCCGCATCGAATAGACGCCAACCAAACCAGTAGGGGATAGGGGAGAATATGACCACAGCGGTTGTTTTCGATTACGGTTTCGGCAATGTACGTTCCATGGTGCGTGCGCTCGCCAATCTTGGCGTCGACACCACCCTCACCTCCGATTACCGTCAGGCGCTGGGGGCCGACGGCCTAGTCGTGCCGGGCGTGGGTGCGTTCGCCGCATGCATGGAAGGACTGAAGAAGGTCGACGGCGACCGTGTGATCTATGATCGCATCCGCGCCGGCCGCCCGGTGCTCGGCGTGTGCGTGGGCGAGCAGATCATGTTCGAACACGGTCTGGAGCACGGGGCCCATGCCGCGGGCATCGGGCTGATCGGCGGTTCGGTGAACCTGCTGGACGCCGACGTGGTGCCTCACATGGGATGGGACACGATCGAGGCCGCCCCCGATTCGGTGCTGCTCAACGGCGTGGAGAACGAACGGTTCTACTTCGTGCACTCCTATGCCGCGATGGAAGTGAAGCCGGCGGATACGTCCCGCTTCGACATCGATCTGAGCGATTCGCCCGAACGCGTGAGCTGGTGCTCGTACGGCCGGTCGCGCTTTGTGGCCGCCTACGAACACGGCCCGCTGTCCGCTACGCAATTCCACCCGGAAAAGTCCGGGGACGCTGGCTCCCGGCTCCTCAAGAACTGGATCGCCACGCTGTAAAAAGCATGAAGCTCCCTCTGACGAGGGAGCTCAAATTATGTATAAGTAACTGAAGAAAGGCTCTTCTTATGTCGTTGACTCTGCTGCCCGCCGTCGATGTACGCGATGGCAAGGCCGTGCGCCTGCGCCAAGGCGAATCCGGTTCCGAAACCGATTACGGTTCGCCGTTCGAGGCCGCCCGTACTTGGGTTGAGGCCGGTGCCGAATGGATTCACCTGGTCGACCTTGATGCCGCTTTCGGTACGGGCAACAATCGCGATCAGCTGCGTGAAATCGTTCATGAGCTCGGCGACCGCGTGAACATCGAACTGTCCGGCGGCGTGCGCGATGACGCTTCGTTGGATGCGGCCCTTGAGGCCGGTGCCGCCCGAGTGAACATCGGCACCGCCGCTTTGGAGAATCCGGATTGGACCGTCTCGGTCATCAAGAAGTACGGCGACCGCGTGGCTGTTGGTCTGGATGTGCGCGGTCACACACTGGCGGCGCGCGGCTGGACGCGCGAAGGCGGCGACCTGTTCGAGACCATGAAGTTCCTTGACTCCGTGGGCTGCTCGCGTTACGTGGTCACCGACGTGGCTAAGGACGGCATGATGTCCGGCCCGAACATTCAATTGCTGCGTGAAGTCGCTGAACGCACCGACGCCAAGGTCACGGCTTCCGGTGGTATCTCCAAGCTGGACGATTTGCGCGCCATCAAGGAATTGGCCGAGATCGGCGTCGATTCCGCCATCCTCGGCAAGTCGTTATACGCACGTGCGTTCACGCTCCAGGAAGCGCTCGCAGTCGCGAAGTAGGCAAAGGACTCGCCTTAGCGAGACTGTTAATCTACCTTCGCTCAGCTATCGCTTCACTCAGGCCTCGCCTACGGACAGCCCACTGGGCTGTCCGCTTAACGGCTCAGCAAGGGAGGTCGCCGGATTTGAGGAGATTTTTGAAGACGGCGTAGTCTTCATCATTCTGTTCGGCGTAGCTGACGGCGAATGAGGCGATGGCCTGATCGAATTCGTCGGTGCCACCCATGTAATTGGCGATCGCAATCGAATCGCCGGTGCGGGCGTGGGCGTGCGCCAACGACCATGCGCACATGCGTGACAGATCGCTCAATCCCGAAGCGTTGAGATTGTCGATATCAATCGACCCCTTGCCATTCCACAACTGGCGTACGTAGTAGTCGCGCGGTCGGCCATCCTCGGCCATAAAGCTCGACCAACCCAACAGCACATCGGCCGTATTCTGAATCAGCTTCTGCCCCTGAACCACGCGCTCACCGTGCGTGGCGTACGGCGACGCGCCGCAGTAATGCTCGAGCACGGAATACGTGGCTTCCTTCATCTGAATCATCATCGGATCGTCGATATCACGCGCGATCCACACCGACGTCCACGCGCGCTGGCCCACCGAGCCCACGCCCACCACCTTGCGGGCCGCGTCCTGATAGCGCAAATGATCGAACACCCAACGGCGATCGTCGTACAGGGAATGCCGGTAGCTCTCGAACAGCGTGTCTATACGTGCCTGCAACGCATCCAAGTCGGCGTAATCATCCAGCTGATTGATCGGCACCAGCTCGGGCGGATTGGATTTGAACCTGAGCTTGCCGCTCTCATAACGGCACAGTTTGGCCGCCGCCGCGTCGTTATCCTTCAGCAGCGCCTTCATCGCCGCCTCGCGCAGCACACGGCTGTGTTTGGAACCGGTGGTCTCGAAGCGGTCGAGCGTCTCCTCCACGTCCAGGTGCTCGTACCACGCGTCAAGGTAATCCATTTCGGAGAACCACTTCATGCGTGTGCGGTACGTGTGTACACACTGGACCACGGCGGCGCGACGGTCCTTCTCCTTGATTTTGTTGGCGCGTCCGCAGATCTCCACCGAGGCGGCGAGACGCTTCAGATCCCATTCCCACGGGCCGATAGCGGTTTCGTCGAAATCATTGATATCGAACACCAGACGGGCGGAAGGGGAGCGGAAAATGCCGAAATTGCCGATATGCGCGTCGCCCACGCACTGCACCGGAATGCCAGTGACCGGCGTGGAAGCCAGGTCATTGGTCATGATGAGCACGGTGCCCCGGTAGAAGGTGAACGGGCTGACGCTCATGCGCTTGTAACGCAGCGGAATCAGATCCGGTACGCGAATCGCGGACTGCTCCTCCAAAAGGCTGATCGCCTCACGCCGGCCCTCCTTGACCTGCCAGATGGCATGTGCGTCCAGCGGCGCCTTGGCACGAGTGGCGATGCCGGCGCGCGAACGGTCGCGCGGGTCGGTGGCCTGCGTCCAGCTGGTCACGTCGACGGGCGGATTGGCGGATGGGGTGAGATGATCTTCGCTCATAGTCACTACCATAGTGCCGTGCCGGCATGGGCCCGAACCATGCCTGACATGCGGACCGGGGCATGTTGATGAAATCTCGCGACTCGCAGGTGACGAACAGTGAGATGTTAACGCCCCTCGTAACACGGTTATGGAACGATAGGCGACTATGGATAAACAGCAGGAGTTTGCGCTGCGCACGGTCGAAGAACGCGACGTGCGCTTTATTCGTCTGTGGTTCACGGACGTGTTGGGAACACTGAAGTCCGTGGCGATTGCTCCGGCCGAACTGGAAGCCGCGTTTGAGGAGGGTCTCGGCTTCGACGGTTCCGCCATCGAGGGCATGACCCGCGTGTCCGAAGACGATATGATCGTTCAACCCGATCCTTCGACGTTCCAGGTCCTGCCGTGGCGCGGCGGCCCGCAAGGTACCGCCCGCATGTTCTGCGACATTCTGACCCCGGACGGCGAGCCTTCGCTCGGCGATCCACGTCACGTGTTGAAGCGCACGCTCGCCAAAGCCAAGGACAAGGGCTTCACGTTCTACGTGCATCCGGAAATCGAGTTCTACCTGTTCGAAAGCCAGGACGACTGGTCCAAGGCCCCGACCCCGATCGACGAGGGCGGCTACTTCGACCACGTGCCGCGCAGCCCAGGCATGGACTTCCGCCGCGCCACCGTGAACATGCTCGAGCAAATGGGCATCTCGGTGGAATACTCGCACCATGAGGCGGGGCCAGGCCAGAACGAGATCGATCTGCGATACGCGGACGCGCTCACCATGGCCGACAACATCATGACATTCCGTACGGTGGTCAAGGAGATTTCCTTGGAGCGTGGCATTCACGCCAGCTTCATGCCCAAGCCCCTGGCCGACGCGCCCGGTTCCGGCATGCACACGCACCTGAGCCTGTTCGAAGGCGATTCCAACGCCTTCTACGAGGCCGGTCAGGAGTTCAACATGTCCCTGACCGCCCGCCAGTTCGCCGCCGGCATCCTGTACCATGCGGCCGAAATCTGCGCGGTCACCGACCAGTACGTCAACTCGTACAAGCGCCTGTGGGGCGGCAATGAGGCACCAAGCTACATCTGCTGGGGCCACAACAACCGTTCCGCGCTGCTGCGCATCCCGCAGTACAAGCCGGGCAAGGGCAACTCCGCGCGCATGGAGTTCCGTGCGCTCGACCCGGTGGCCAACCCATACCTTGCCTACTCGGTGCTGCTGGCCGCCGGTCTCGATGGCATCGATAAGCAGATGCAGCTGGGCGAACCCACCAGTGATGACGTGTGGGAGCTCACCGACGGCGAACGTCAGGCTATGGGCATTCAGCCGCTGCCGCGCTCGCTGGATGAGGCGCTGAAGATCATGGAGAAATCCGATTTCGTGGCCGACGTGCTCGGCGAACACGCCTTCGGCTACTTCCTGGACAACAAGCACCAGGAATGGGAGGAGTACAACCAGCAGGTCACGCCTTACGAGCTGAAGAAGTATCTGCCGAAGCTGTAATCGCAAGCGTTGCACATGTGCCGAACCCCGTCGATGATTGGTCATCGGCGGGGTTTTCTATGGCGTGTCGTGGTGGTGGGTGGCGGGCAGAGGTGGGAATAGTGTTATCGCTGAGTTGATACGAAAGAACGATTGACGTAACTGACGAATCAGCTTGTAGTACGAGCGAGAGCACTCAAGAAAGCACCCATGACGAACGCACCTGCGAACACCGCGCGCACCGACCGGTTCTTCAATCTACCGGTCACCATCCTGATCTTCGCCAGCTTCATGCTGGGCATGAGCGAATTCGTGGTAGTGGGCATCTTGCCGGACATCGCATCCGGACTTAAGGTCTCCGAAGTGACCGTGGGTAATCTGGTGGCCATCTTCGCATTCGTGTACGCGCCCTGCACGCCGCTCGGATCCGCATTATCCGCCCGATTCCCGCGCTTTCTCACCTATCTGACGTTGATGGGCGTGTTCCTCGTCGGCAATATCCTGTGCGCCTTCGCGCCGAACTATCCGATGCTGCTCATCCCCGACTGCTCATCGCCTCCGTGTCCGGCACGCTGGTGGCCATCTCCATGACCTTCGCGCCCGACGTGACCACCGACAAATACCGCACCAAGTTCATTGCCTGGGTATTCTCGGGTTTCTCCATCGCTTCCGTGGTCGGCGCACCGGCCGGCACTTGGGTGGCCGATACTTTCGGCTGGCGTGTCACCTTTGCCTTGGTCTCGGTGCTCACCGCCGTGCTGATGGCATCGATGGCAGTGTCTCTGCCACGTAATTCGCATCCGGCGAAGATCGGTTTCCTGAGGCAATTCCGCCTGTTCCTCGACCGCCGCATCCAGCTCGGTGTGGCGGATGTGGTCTTCGGCGCAGCCGCCTCCTACGTCTTCTACACGTATCTTTCGCCGATCATGCGCGACGAAATCGGTGTGCCCGAACGCTATATCAGCATCGGCTTGGTGATTTACGGCTGTGCCTGCCTGTGGAGCAACCTGTACGGCGGCAAGCTGGCCGACAAAGGTCATGGCGTGGAACCATTGACCCACATTCGACCGATCTACTGCGTGCAGGCCGTCTGCCTGTGTCTGCTGGCTTTCGCCTCGCTGGTGCCGGTCGGCGGCGCACTGCTGCTGGTGGTGCTCGGCATGCTCATGTACCTGCAGAACTCCGCCTCCCAAGTGCTGTACATGGATGTGGCCTACCAATCCCATCCCGGTTCGGTGAATCTGGCCGCCTCCCTGAATTCCATGTCGTTCAACATCGGCATCGCCATCGGTTCCGCGGTCGGCGGCGTGGTCAACGACCTCCTTGGCTTGACCTGGCTCGGCCCGACCGGCGCGATTTGCGCGCTGCTGGCGGTTGGCACCACGACCCTGCTGCGTCCATACGTCGAACGCTGACAGTGTTGGCTGAGCCCAATCGGACAAGACCGGTCAGCTGCCGTTATCAGCTTCGCGGCGAACCGAACCAGCTGGTGTAGATAAGCGCGAAGTTGCGGTTGCCATAACTGGAGCAGGAATCGCCGGTACCGTTGCCAGCGGCCAGTGCGGCGATGTTCGGCTGGTAAGGCGTATAGATGTAGAGCAGGGCGGTCGCCTTGTTTTCGATATACACTTGCGCGCCGCCGCATGCCGCGTTCGGATGATATTGGATGTAGTTGAGACTGTGCGCCATGTATCCGTACTGTTCCTCGTGCTCGAGATAGTAACGGTACCGCTTGGCCGCGCCATACACCTGCCGAAAGAATCCGGCATAGGTGGGATCGCAGTCGGCGGTATCCGGACAGTTCAGCCCCATCGCCGCCATGAGCTGGTAGTTGCTGGGATTGACAGCGGTGACCAGATGCTGCTCCTTCTGCATCACGGTGAGCAGCACTTTCTGACTCACCTTGCAGGCGCGGGCCGACTGGCCGATGATTGCCGCCGCCGACTCGTCTTTGCTGCCCGTATAGTCCGTGCACAGGCCTTCGCCTGACTCGTTCGATGTGTCGAAGGTCATCGCGGCCAGCGAGCCGTCTTGTGCATCCAAAAACGATTGGACTTCAGCCTGACTCATCGCCGAACCATTGAAGAACTGACCATCCGAAATAATATTGCCCGGATTGAAATCGTATGTTCGCGTCAGTTCCAGCTGTGCCGCCTCGGCTGCGCGAACCTGTGCCCGCCAGTTCGTGAAACGAACCAGCCCGGCCACCAGCGCTACGACAACGACCACCGCCACCGTGGGAATCAGCACCATCTTGATACGGGTCGGCCAGTTCGCCTTACGCCAGGAACGCTTCAGAGCATTGATCGGACCGTGCCTACGATTGCGTTTCCTTTTCCGATTGCCGAGGCGTCCGCGCACTTGCCCACGCTGTGATGATGGCTTGCGCGTGCGCTGGCGTGTGGCCTGACGACTTGTTCGCCGTTCGGTCACGCCAGCGCTTTCTTGATACGGTTGAGCGAAGCCGGCCCCTTGGTGCCAAGCTCCTGCGCCCATAGGGACACGTAGAACTCTTCAAGCATCCAACGGGCCTGTTCGGCCTGCTTCATCAATGCCTCATGCTTCGGGCCGGCCGGCTCCGCCTTGGCACGGGCCAACGCCTTATCGACCACCTGACGGGCCTCGTCGGCCTGCCAGGCCCACTTGACGTCACGGTTCTTATCGGTTTTCGCCTTATTGAGTCGGCTCAGATCGGCTCTCAAATATCGGCTCAACGACTTCAGCGCATCCGGGGGAGTGCGCCCGATGAATCCGGGGTAGATGAGCGTGGCGATATGGTCGCGAATCGACTGCAACACCGAAAGCATTGGCAGATCAGCCTTGCCGCCAGTGGCCTTGTCGACTTCGGCATAAGCCTTGAGCACGGCGATCACGTCATGCGCCACCTGATAGACGGTGTCCTCGTACACTTCGCGCACGTCGAGCACCGCATTAGCCAACGCCTCATCGTCCGAGAGCCTGTCGACATTCGGCATCAGCCGTTTGATCGTGGCCAGCTGCAGGTCTTCGACCAGATCCTTGGTGGACTTGTACGGAGCAGAAGCCAGCATCAACGCCTCGGTACCCAGCCAGCGCGACGAAATGCGTTCGGCCGGCAACCGCAGCGCATCCAATGCGCCACGCCAGAGCATCGTGGCCCGGGACTCGGTGGTGGCACCCGCCTTATGCAACAGGTTCGCCTGACTGACCAGCTTGCCCTGTTCTCCAGCCTGATCGGCCTGCTTCTTGACCATTTGACGGGCCGACGCCTCCGCCTGCGCGGCGAACTTGCGTTGCAGCGCCTTCAGATCCTTGGACACACCCAGCACCTTGATGGGGCCGCGCGCATGCCGACGTCCACGAGGATGCTTGCCGGCCGGCAGTTGCTGCTCCACCGAGAACGTGACCCTGAGATACGGGGAAAGACGCTCGACCAGTTCCGGCCCCAACACTTCGGGATGAATCTGAGCACCCTTGGTGGCGATGGCCGCCTTGGTGAACACATGTGCCAGATCGGGCCAGCCAACGGTCGTGCCATCCTCATCCACCGGCGGCAGATTCGGCTTCTGCTGCGAGCCCGAGCCCGGCAGATCCGGGTAATGCTCGTCGATCCAGTCACGAATCGCACGCGCGGCATCCGGGGCCGGCACGAACTGGACGCGCAGCTGCTTGGGCAGCGCCTTGATCATCGACAGGATCAGCTCATCCAACAGGCCCGGCACATTCCATGTGAACTGGTCGGGCGTGATACGCGAGAGCGCCTTTAACGGCACATGCACGGTGACGCCGTCGGCCGGGTCGGCCGGATCGTACACGTAGCTCAAACGCAGGTCGATGGGTTGGCCGTCCGATCCGGTCGTATGCCAATGGTCGGGGTAATCGTCCAGACTCACCGAATCGCTGGATGCCAGACGCTCCACCTTGGCCGGGTCGAAATCAAGCAGATTCGGCTGACGGTCATGCTCGGACTTCCACCATTTCGCCAGATCGGCCACGCTGGTCACATCGTTGGGAATGACCGCGTTGTAGAAGTCGAACAGATCCTCGTCGGACACGGTATCCGCCAGCTGGCGGGTGCGGCTCGCATCATCGGCGGCATCCTCGAGAATGTCGCGGTTTTTGCCCACAAAGTCGTCGTAACTGAAACGCTGCTGAATATCGCCCTCGACCAGACCCTGGCGAATCAGGAAGTCGCGCGCCTCAAGTGGATTGATGCGTCCCCACTGCACGGCACGGTCCTGTACGATCGGCAGACCATACAGCAGCACGCGCGCGGTGGCCACAGCCGAGCCACGCGAACCCGACCAGTGCGGCTCCGCATACGTGGTGCGGGTCAATTGGCCGGCCAACGGTTCGGCCCACGCGGGGTCGATGGCCGCCGAATAGCGGGCCCACAGGCGAGAGGTTTCCACCAGTTCGGTGCTCATCACCCATGACGGGGTCTTCTTGGCCACGGCGGAAGCGGGGAACAGGGCGAAACGGGTGCCGCGTGCGCCCTGATAATCGTTCTTCGACTGCTTCTGGGCGCGTTTCATCGCACGGACGCGCGCCGAACCGGTCAGCCCCGCGAAATCGGAGGCCTTGGGCTCGCGCACCACCTGCATGCCCATCATCGACAGCAATCCGGCGAGCATCGACTTGTGGATGCCGTCCGCATCCCACGCGCAGCACAGCGAATGCGCGGCCTGCTGGTTCAACGGCAGCTGGCGGATCTCCAAGCCTGGGCGGGAGGTGGGCAGCGGGTCGCCGACCTTGAACTTCAGCTCCTTGCACATCTGGCGTAGCTGGGAGACGAGATCTTTCCACTGGCGCATCCTCAGCCAGCTGAAATACTCGGTTTTGCAGATACGGCGCAGCGCGTTGTTGCTCGGATCGCCGTCTGCTTGGAACACGCGATCCCAGATATTCAGGGCCGTCAGGAAGTCGGAGGTCTCATCCGCATACCGGTTGTGGATACGGTCGGCATCCTCACGCTTGTCGTCCGGGCGTTCACGTGGGTCCTGCAAGCTCAGGAACGCCACGACCACGAGCACCTGGGCCAGAAGATTCGGCGAACCGGTTTTCGCGGCCTCGATAACCATACGTCCCAGACGCACGTCGATGGGGATGCGCGCCAGCTGACGGCCGGTATGGGTGAGCGTCACCTCGCCGCGCTTGCGGCCGATGGCCTTGAGCTCGGTGAGCTCATTGAAACCGTCCGACACGGCCTTCATATCCGGCGGATCGATGAACCCGAAGTTCGTGACGTCCTCGGCCGTGCGGGCCACGCCCACCGACAGCATGTGAAGCACCACGGCGCCCAGCGAGGTACGCAGGATTTCCGGCTCGGTGAAGCGCGGTCGGGTCTCGTAATCCTCACGCGAATACAGGCGGATCGCGATGCCGTCGGCCACACGGCCGCATCGGCCGGACCTCTGGTCGGCACTGGCCTGGCTGATCGGTTCGATCGGCAGACGCTGGACCTTTGCGGTCTTCGAATACCGGGAGATACGGGCGGAACCGGGGTCCACTACATACCGGATACCGGGCACGGTCAGCGAGGTCTCAGCCACATTGGTGGCGATGACGATGCGCTGATGCAAATGCGATTCGAACACCTTGTGCTGGTCGGCGGCGGACAATCGCGCAAACAGCGGCATGATCTCGATGGCATCCGGCCGGCGCATGTCGTCGGCGCGCGGGCCGTAATGATGCCGCAGCGCGGCCTCGAACTCGTGGATGTCGCGCTCGCCGGAGGCGAAGACCAGAATATCGCGGGGGCCGCGCTCGTGGGAGGAGTGAATCACCAGCTCGGCGCAGGCTCGAGCCACGGCGGTAGGCATATCGGTGATGCCGTCATCGGCATAGGAGACGCCGGATCGGCCGCGGGGCCGGTCGGAATCGGATTCCGCGATGGCGCTGGCCAGCTCGTCGTAATCGGCGTCGCCGGGGCGGGCGCCCACCGCGAATCCCGGCACTTCGCGCATTAACGCGGGCGCGGTGCCAAGCGGCTCGTAGACCACCTGCACGGGGAAGGTGCGGCCGGAAACCTCGATTACCGGCACCTTCTCATGCAAGGCGTGCTCGAAATGCTCCTGGAACTTGACCGAATCGATGGTCGCGGAGGTAATGATGAGCTTCAGATCGCGGCGCTGAGGCAGCAGTGCCGTCAGATAGCCGAGCAGAAAGTCGATGTTAAGACTGCGCTCATGCGCCTCGTCGATGATGATCGTATCGTATTGGGTGAGTTTCGGATCGCGCTGGATCTGGGCGAGCAGAATACCGTCGGTCACGACCCTCAATCGTGTGCTGGGCGAGCTTTCGTCGGTGAAACGCACCTGATAACCGACCTCGTCACCGAGCTTCACGCCCATCTCCGAGGCGATACGTTCGGCCACCGTGCGTGCGGCGATACGGCGAGGCTGGGTGTGCACGATCTGCTTGCCGTGCGTGCCACGGCCAAGCTCAAGCAGGATTTTCGGCAGCTGTGTGGTTTTGCCCGAACCGGTCTGGCCGGACACAATAACGACTTGGGAACGTTTGACCGCGCTGGCTATCTCATCACGCGCGGCAGATACGGGAAGTTCTGCAGGATACTCATATTTCATGACGAACTTCAATGATACGGAAGCCCTTGGAGCTCGCGTATTTGCTCGCAGTGAACCCCTCGCCGAGCGCATCGTCCAGCCAGGGGATCAGCGAATCGGAACCGAGATTCTTCTGCACTACGAGATAGGCGGCACCGCCCACCTCGAGCTTCGGCAGCCAAGCCATAAGCAATGTATGCAGCGCTTCCTTGCCGACTCGGATCGGTGGGTTCGACCAAATCACATCAAACGTGAGGTCGCCCGGCACCGTCTCGCAGAACGCCGGCTGGTTCTCGGCAGGCAGGGGAGTGCTGGACTCGTCCACCTGAGCCGTATGAATGTTCGTGCGGCCGTTCGCCTGTGCGTTGGCATGGGTCAGGTCCAGCGCGCGCTCGTTGACATCCACCGCCCACACGTTCGCTTCGGGCGACTCAAACGCCAATGTCAGGGCGATAGGGCCCCAGCCGCAGCCCAAATCCAGAAAATCGCCGGTAAGCGGCGGCTCGGGCGCATGCTTCAGCAATACCGACGTACCGAGGTCCACACGTGAGCCGGAGAACACGCCGTTCGACACCTGAGCGGTCGCCTCATGGCCGCGCAACGTTACGTTCAATGTGCGGCGCACATCCTTCGATGCGGGTTCCGCAGAGAAATACTGTTCTGCCATGGTCGCTCCATTTCTGCGGGATTCGCCGCTCTCGTATGCCGACCTGTATCAGCCGGCCTATGCCGGTACGTGCCGATCTATGCCAGCATGTCACCTCATGTGATGATAATAAAGGACCATAGAAGAATCGTGAACCATTCCAACCAAACGAGGCGCACTTGACCGACAACACCCAGTACACCGACATCGACCGCGGCAACAACGACGTTACCCCTGAAGGTGTGCTGGCCGGGCAGTCCGAAGTGCTGCTCGACGACAGCCAGCGCGCGACCGGCTGGCATGAGGACGCCAACCAGGAATGGGAGGAGCGCGAGGCCCGCAATGAGCTCAAGCATGTCGCCGGTCTCGGCGAGCTGCAGGACGTCACCGAAGTCGAATACCGCAAGGTGCGTCTGGAACGTGTGGTACTCGTCGGCGTCTGGTCGTCCGCCGTCACCACGCAAGCCAAGGCCGAGGAATCATTGAGAGAGTTGGCGGCGCTCGCCGAAACCGCCGGTGCGGTGGTATGCGATGGTTTGCTGCAGCATCGCTCCAAGCCGGATGCAGCCACGTACGTTGGTTCCGGCAAAGCCAAGGAGATTGCCGACATCGTGGCGCGTGAGGAAGCCGATACGATTATCGTGGACGACGACCTGCCGCCGTCACAGCGCCGTGCATTGGAGGACGCCGCCAAAGTCAAGGTGGTGGATCGCACCGCGGTGATTCTGGACATCTTCGCCCAGCACGCCACCTCGCGTGAAGGTAAGGCGCAGGTGGAGTTGGCGCAGCTCGAATACATGCTGCCCCGACTGCGTGGTTGGGGTGGTTCGCTGTCCCGTCAGGCCGGCGGTCGCGCGGCCGGCGCGGATGCTGGCATCGGATCGCGAGGCCCGGGCGAGACCAAAATCGAAATGGATCGTCGTGTAATTCGCACGCGTATCGCCAGACTGCGCCGTCAGATTCGTGAGATGGCCCCGGCACGTGAGGTCAAGCGCGGTTCACGCCGTCGCTTCGGCCTGCCCACGGTGGCCGTGGTCGGCTACACGAACGCCGGCAAATCCTCGTTGACCAACCGTCTGACCGGTTCGTCCGAACTGGTGGAAAACGCGCTGTTCGCCACATTGGACACGGCCGTGCGCCGCACCAAAACCCGCGACGGACGCGCCTACGCCTACGTGGACACGGTCGGCTTCGTGCGCCGCCTGCCCACCCAGCTGGTCGAGGCGTTCAAATCCACCCTGGAAGAGGTGGCTGAGGCCGACGTGATCCTGCACGTGGTCGATGGCTCCCACCCTGACCCGTTCTCTCAGGTCGACGCGGTCAATGACGTGTTGGCGGACATCGAAGGCACGGCCTCGATTCCGCGTATTCTCGTATTCAACAAGGCCGATCAGGCGGACGAGTCGACTCGTGAACGACTCGCCGCACTGCAGCCAGATGCGTTCATCGTCTCCGCCTATACCGGTGAGGGATTGTACGAGCTGCGTACCGCGGTCGAAAATCTGCTGCCGGTCCCGCATGTGCATGTCAACGCTCTGCTGCCGTATACCGCTGGCTCCCTGATCTCTCGTGTACGCGAATACGGCAAGGTAGACAAGGTGGAGTACCGCGATGATGGCATACAGCTTGAAGCGGACGTCGACGCCCATCTTGCCGCTCAGGTGGTCGAACAGCCCATTGACTAACGTGATAAACATCACAGTATATTTGTGAGCGCTAACAACCGTTGAAAACATTACCATACAGTTATCAAACAGGGTGGTGTGCTGGTAGCAAAACGTCTTAGCGGGTTTATAGAGTGAAGACGTTAGTTACAAGGCCTGCCATTCATCAGCAGACCGCCTTTGAAGAGAGGTTCATCCATCATGGCGGAAACTACCGTTAAGCCCACGAAGCTTGCTGTTATTGGTGCCGGTGCCGTTGGCTCCACCCTCGCCTTCGCCGCTGCCCAGCGTGGCATCGCTCGCGAGATCGTGCTTGAAGACATCGCCAAGGAGCGCGTGGAAGCCGAAGTGCTCGACATGCAGCATGGCTCCAGCTTCTACCCGACCGTGTCCATCGACGGTTCCGACGATCCCGAGATCTGCCGCGACGCCGACATGGTCGTCATCACCGCTGGTCCGCGTCAGAAGCCGGGTCAGTCTCGTCTTGAGCTCGTTGGCGCTACCGTCAACATCCTCAAGGCCATCATGCCGAACCTGGTCAAGGTGGCTCCGAACGCCATCTACATGCTCATCACCAACCCGGTCGACATCGCTACCCACGTGGCTCAGAAGCTCACCGGTCTGCCTGATAACCAGATCTTCGGTTCCGGCACCAACCTGGACTCCGCTCGTCTGCGCTTCCTGATTGCCCAGCAGACCGGCGTCAACGTCAAGAACGTGCATGCCTACATCGCCGGCGAGCACGGCGACTCCGAAGTCCCGCTGTGGGAGTCCGCCACCATCGGTGGCGTCCCCATGTGCGACTGGACCCCGCTGCCCGGCCACGATCCGCTCGACGCCGCCAAGCGCGAGGAGATCCACCAGGAAGTTAAGAACGCCGCTTACAAGATCATCAACGGTAAGGGTGCCACCAACTACGCCATCGGCATGTCCGGCGTCGACATCATCGAAGCCGTCCTGCACGACACCAACCGCATCCTGCCCGTGAGCTCCATGCTCAAGGACTTCCACGGCATCTCCGACATCTGCATGTCCGTGCCGACCCTCCTCAACCGTCAGGGCGTCAACAACACCATCAACACCCCGGTCTCCGACAAGGAGCTCGCCGCTCTGAAGCGCTCTGCCGAGACGCTGAAGGAAACCGCCGCCCAGTTCGGCTTCTGATAAAAAATCGCTGTACGGAGCGCCCTTCGCACCGCACAAGGCTCGACCTACCTTTGTAGGCCTTCACCTTGTGTGGCACGAAAATCGCACACGTACAGCGTTTTTCATACCCTGCTGAATGCTCCCGTTGGGAGCATTTTTTATTCGCACGAATGATGTTCTGTGCGTGCGGCCTCTAGGCGCACCGAGGGGAGCAGCTGTGTTGCGACGGACTGGTTGTCGACCGAGGAGCAACGCGGAGGACGCTCCACAGAGCATCAATCGTGGAGTTCGTTGGAGGAGGGGGAGCTATAGCCCTCGGGCTCGAGCTGGAAGGTGGTGTGGGGGACCGAGACCGGGAAGTGCTCGCGCAGGCAATCCTGCAGTTGGGTGAGGATTGTGGCGGCATCTTCCATGCTGAGGTCTTTGTCGACTACCACGTGGGCCATCAGAATCGGCATACCGGTGGACACCGTGCTGGCGTGGAGGTCATGCACGGCAAGCACATGCGGCACGTCTTCCAGATGTTCGCGTACCTTATCGAGGTCAAGTCCATCCGGTGTTTCCTCCAGCAGCACCTTGACCGCGTTGTGCAGCAACTTGATGGCGCGCGGAATCATCATCAGTGCGATGACGGCACCGGCCACGGCGTCGAAGCCATTCCATCCGGTGGAGATCATTACCAGGGCAGAGGCCACCACGGCCACCGAGCCAAGTGCGTCATTCATCACCTCGAGGAACGCGGCCTTCATATTCATGTTGTCTTCGCGCTGCGAGGCAAGGATGAAAATCGAGATGATATTTGCGGCAAGACCCAGAATGCCCACGAACAGCAGCAAGCCGATATCGTCGATTTCCGCTTTGGAACCGCCGAACAGACGCATGCCGGCCTCCACCAACGCATAGATGCCAACGACGAGCAGCACCGCGGCACCTGCGGCAGCGGTGAGCACCTCAAGCCTGGCCCAGCCCCAAGTACGAGTGTTGTTGGGCTTGCGGCGCATCAGTATGGCGGTGATTGTGGATGCCACCAGCACGGACATGTCGGTGAGCATATGACCGGCATCCACCAGCAGGGCCAATGAGCCGGTTAAGGCAGCCGACACCACTTCGATGAGGAAGACCGAACCGGTTACGGTCAACGTGGCAATCAGCCTACGCTGGTGCGCGGCAGGGTTTACGGATGTGGATGGTGCGGGTGCATGGGTATGAGCCATATGTACTCCTTCGCTCTATCGAGTTGAAACCGCTTCTCAATACCATTTGCAGTTTAAGTCTCTAAACCGTTGCCATTACTGGATTATACACAATCGTAAATGAGATTGAATGTCGTTTTTGTTGTCGTTATACTGGAAGCATGGACACGCCCAAACTCACATGGAACAATCATAAGCAAGTCAACTATTTGCGTTGGTATGACAAAGCTGGCGGCGAACACAAAAACTATGGAGACACGCCAGAAGACGTACTGGTACGCAAGGGCAAGCTCATGGCGAAGCTGGGGATGCAAGCAAGAGAACCGAAGTCAAAGAAGACGACGGAAACTAAGAAGAGATTCACGAGCGTTCGCAAAGCGTATGACAAGTACATTGCTTCATTCGATGACGATTCGTCGTATGACGGACGGATTGCCGCGTTGAAACCGTTGATTGAAAAACTTGGCGAAGAAGACATTAAGAAGATAAAAGTTGACCAGTTGCAAAGTGTAGTTGATAATCGACCGACGCCATCAGATAACGCCCGAGATTTTGCGCACTTTGGTTTGGGCTTGAGATAGGGGCATGG
>OKMX01000147.1_pt1 | contig 22061 bp, 40 predicted proteins | sample 1613551 | NCBI WGS metagenome assembly OKMX01 (sample SAMN04436865, study PRJEB24849) | human gut metagenome | biome: human gut; feature: NICU; material: stool | host: Homo sapiens | place: USA: Saint Louis, MO | collected 2011-10-01 | reverse complement strand
GTTTGCGTTTCGCGATTCGTGAAGGCGGTCACACCGTCGGCGCGGGCGTTGTCAGCGCCATCGAAAAATAAGTTTACAAGAGCAGGCGAAAGAGCGGTTGAGGTAACCGCTCTCTTGCCGGCCCAGCTAAGAAGTAGGAGGTGGCCCGCCTGTGGCGGGGAAATTCCTATGGAGTTAGCCCATTCAGAGAAATGGACGCTAGGAGGAAACAGTTATGTCGAAAGAACAGAAAATCCGGATTCGCTTAAAAGCCTACGATCACAAAGCATTGGATCAGAGCGCTGCGAAAATTGTCGAAGCCGCTCACCGTACCGGTGCGATCGTTTCGGGCCCGATTCCGTTGCCGACGGAAAAATCGATCTATACTATTTTGCGTTCGCCGCACGTTAATAAAGACAGCCGCGAACAATTCGAGATGCGCACTCATAAGCGCCTGATCGATATTTTGGAACCGTCGAGCAAAACGGCGGACGCGTTGATGCGGTTGGAATTGCCGGCCGGCGTCAATATTGAAATCAAATTATAAAAGGAGGTGCGAACATGTCGAAAGCTATTTTGGGAAAAAAGTTAGGAATGACGCAAGTCTTCACTGAAGCAGGACAGCTCGTTCCGGTGACCGTTGTCGAAGCGACACCGAGCGTTGTTGTACGCGTAAAGACCGATGAAACCGACGGCTACCAGGCGATTCAGCTGGGCTACGGCGACATCAAAGAAAAACATTTGACCAAACCGATGCAGGGGCAGTTTGACAAAGCGGGCGTTACCCCGGTCAAATATCTCCGTGAACTGCGCTTACAAGAAGCAGGCGATTACACGGTCGGCCAAACTCTGGCAGCGGATATATTCGCAGCGGGAGATCTGGTGGACGTGATTGGTACCAGCAAAGGCAAAGGCTTCGCTGGTGGCATCAAACGCCATAACTTTTCGCGTGGACCGGAATCTCACGGCTCCAAATCGCACCGCGAACCGGGTTCCATGGGAGCCATGACATCCGGTGGCGGCGGTATTGTATTAAAAGGCAAAAAACTCCCGGGACAAATGGGCGGTAATCAATCGACTGTGCAGCGTCTGGAAGTGGTTCGTGTGGACACCGACCGCAACATCTTATTGATCAAAGGCGGTATCCCCGGAGCCAAGGGAAGTTTAGTTATGGTTCGCAGCACAGTGAAACCGAACAAATAAGTCGGAAGGGAGGATATATAAATGCCGAAAGTAACACTCTATGAAATGACCGGCGCGAAAGCCGGCGAAATAGAATTGCAAGACAGCGTATTTGCTGTGGATTACAACGAAGCGGTAATCCATGCGGCGATTGTACGCCAGCAGGCGAACGAACGTTTAGGTACGCATGCGACAAAAACGCGCGGCATGGTTCGTGGCGGCGGTAAAAAACCGTGGCGTCAGAAAGGAACCGGCCGGGCACGTGTAGGTAGCATCCGTTCCCCGTTGTGGGTCGGCGGCGGTACTATTTTCGGACCGCAGCCGCGCAGCTATGTGAAAGCGATGCCGCGGAAACAAAGGCGTTTAGCGATCAAATCCGCGTTGAGCTACAAAGTCGCCAACGATGACGTGTTTGTCGTCAATCAGATCGAATTAGCGCAGCCGAAAACGAAGGAAGTATTGAACTTGCTCAATAACTTTGAAATCGGCAACGATAAAGCGCTCATCATTACGGAAGGGGACGCCATTTTGGAACGTTGCGCACGCAACATTCAAGGCGTCAAGGCGATGCCTGTCACCGCACTCAATATCTATGATATCGTGCATTACACTAAACTCTTCATCACCGAGGGCGCTGTCAAACAGCTCGAGGAGGTGCTGGCATAATGAATGCACGCGATATTTTAATCAAACCGATTGTTACGGAAAAATCTACGGCATTAATGGCGGAAGGTAAATACACCTTCAAAGTGCCCCTCAATGCCAACAAATACCAGATTCGTGATGCAGTCGAAGAAATTTTCAATGTGAAAGTCGCCGCGGTAAGCACTATGCGTATGGAAGGCAAGAAAAAACGCATGGGCCGTTTCGAAGGTAAGCGCAGCGATTGGAAAAAAGCAATCGTCACGCTTAAAGAGGGCGAAACGATCGAATTGTTCGAAGGCGTGTAAGCGTCTGATTTAAGGAGGCACTATAATGGCTTACAAATCGTTCAAACCGTACACCCCCGGGCGTCGGTTTATGACCGTATCGGCCTTCGAAGGAGTCACCAAAGCAGAACCGGAAAAATCGCTTCTGGCGCCGGTGACCAGAAAAGGCGGCCGAAACAATACGGGAAAGATGACCGTTCGCCATCAGGGCGGCGGCCATAAACGTCGGTACCGTTTGATTGACTTCAAACGTACGAAAGATAATGTACCGGCAAAAGTTGCGGCGATCGAATACGATCCGAACCGCACCTGCTTCATTGCTCTGTTGAACTATGCGGACGGTGAAAAACGTTATATCTTGGCGCCGCAGGGCTTGAAAGTCGGCGACATGGTGGAAAGCGGTCCGGAATCCGATATCAAAGTGGGCAACGCATTGCCGCTGGTGAATATCCCGATCGGTACCCAGGTCCACAACATCGAACTGAAAATCGGCAAGGGCGGCCAGATGGTCCGCAGCGCCGGCGCCTCAGCGCAGCTGATGGCGAAAGAAGGCAAGTACGCGTTACTGCGTCTGCCGAGCGGCGAAGTTCGCCGTGTCTTGGTAGACTGCCGTGCGACCGTTGGTGTCGTAGGCAATGCCGAACACGAAAACATTACTATCGGTAAAGCCGGTCGTAATCGTTGGTTGGGCAAACGCCCGGCGAACCGCGGCGTTGTTATGAACCCGAACGACCATCCGCATGGCGGTGGTGAAGGTAAGTCCCCGGTCGGACGTAAACGTCCGGTTACTCCGTGGGGTAAACCGGCTTACGGCGTGAAGACGCGTAATAAGAAAAAAGCATCCAGTCGGATGATCGTCAATCGACGCAAGTAATGGAAGGAAGGGGAAACAAGAGTGTCCAGATCAATAAAAAAAGGACCGTTTGTTGCGGATCACTTGGAAAAGAAGATCGCTGCAATGAACGCTTCGGATGAGAAAAAAGTAGTCAAAACTTGGTCCCGGGCTTCGACCATCTTGCCGGACTTTGTCGGTCACACGATCGCTGTCCATGACGGCCGTAAACACGTGCCGGTCTATATTACGGAAGATATGGTCGGCCATAAGCTCGGTGAATTTGCACCGACCCGTTTGTTCCGCGGTCACAACAAGAGCGACAAAGCGACGGAATTGCAATAAGGAGGAGAAAATGGAAGTAAGAGCATTTACTAACAACATCCGCATTTCGCCTCGTAAAGTACGCATTGTCGTTGACCTGATTCGCGGTAAAAACTGCGGTGAAGCATTGGCAATTCTTGCGCACACGCCGAAACGCGCCTCGAAAGTGGTTGAAAAGACCCTGCGCAGCGCGATGGCAAATGCAGAAAATAATCATGATTTAAATGTAGATAAACTGTATGTATCGACAGCCTTTGTCGATGCCGGTCCGACTCTGAAACGGATTCACCCGCGCAGCCGGGGACAGGCATTCAGCATTTTCAAACGCACGAGTCAATTGACCGTGAAAGTATCCGAAAGAGAATAAAGGAGGGAAATGGTGTGGGTCAGAAAGTAAATCCCCATGGAATGCGTGTTGGCATCATCAAAGATTGGGATACCAAATGGTATGCAGAAAAAGATTATGCAAAGCTTTTGATTGAAGATACGAAGATTCGTCGCTTCCTGAAGAAACATCTCTTCATCGCGGGCATCTCGCGTATTGAAATCGAACGCACGTTAAAGCGCATTAAATTAACGATCTATGCGGCAAAACCGGGCATGGTTATTGGTCGCGGCGGCGCCGGTATCGAAGACATCAAAAAAGCCATGTCTCGTTTCACGACGCAGGAAGTGGATGTCAATATTAAAGAAGTTAAGAGTGCGGAACTGGACGCAACCTTGGTTGCGGAAAATATCGCATCTCAGCTGGAACGCCGTATTGCGTTCCGCCGTGCTATGAAACAGGCAGTCGGCCGTACGATGCGGTTCGGCGCTAAAGGAATTAAGGTTCTTTTGGGCGGTCGTTTGGGCGGCGCAGAAATTGCCCGTTCGGAAGGCTACCATGAAGGATCGATTCCGCTGCACACATTGCGCGCCAACATCGACTACGGTGTGGCAACGGCACAGACCACCTATGGTGCGATCGGTGTCAAAGTATGGATTTATAAAGGCGAAATTATGCCGGGCGAAATGGTCAATAAAGACGAAAATGTACGCGAAAACCGTGGCGGTAAAGAACGTCGCACAGGCGATCGCCGTAACAACCGTCGAGGCCATCGCGGCGGCCGCAACGAACGCGGCGAACGTCGTGACAACGATCGGCAACCGAACAACGCAGAAAGGAGCGAAGCCTAATGCTAATCCCGAAGCGTGTAAAATATCGTAAACAATTTCGCGGTCGTATGAAAGGCAGAGCGCACCGCGGTAATAAAGTATCCCACGGCGAATTTGGTTTAGTTGCCTTGGAACCGGCTTGGATTACCAACCGGCAAATCGAAGCAGCTCGTATTGCCATGACGCGCTACATCAAACGTGGCGGCCAAGTGTGGATCAAAATTTTCCCGGATAAGCCGGTTTCCAAGAAACCTGCCGAAACTCGTATGGGTAAAGGTAAAGGCGCTCCGGAATATTGGGTTTCTGTTGTCCGCCCGGGCCGTGTGATGTTTGAAATGGCAGGCGTCACACCGGAAATCGCTAAAGAAGCGATGCGATTGGCCTCGCATAAACTTCCGATCAAAACGAAGTTTGTCGTCAAGGGCGAAGAAGAAGTGGCAGGTGACAACTAATGAAGGTACAAGAAATTCGGAATTTGTCCGCCGAGGAAATGAACGAAAAAATCGCCGGTCTGAAGGAAGAATTATTCAACCTCCGTTTTCAGCATGCGACCGGCCAGTTGGAAAATCCGATGCGTTTGCGTGAAGTGAAGAAAACCATTGCCCGGATTAAAACCGTGCAGCGGGAAGCAGAATTGAAAGCGTAAGCGTAAATCGTAAAGGAGGAACCGTGGTGGAAGAAAGAAACGTACGCAAATCACGTGTCGGCAAAGTCGTCAGTGACAAAATGGACAAAACCGTTGTTGTTGCTGTAGATCGTAAAGTGCCGCACAAAAAATACAATAAGCCGCTCACATCGACGAAGCGGTATAAAGCGCACGACGAAAACAACGAATGCAAAGTCGGTGATACCGTGCGCATCGTCGAAACGCGCCCGATTTCGAAAGATAAATGCTGGCGTGTAACGAAGATTATTGCCCGTGCCGAATAATTCGGTAGAAAGAGGAGGAACACGATGATACAGCAAGAAACTCGCTTAAACGTGGCTGATAACACGGGCGCCAAAGACATCTTGTGCATCAAGGTACTGGGAGGATCATTCCGGCGCTACGCGAATATCGGTGATGTAATCGTTGCTTCGGTAAAAGATGCATCACCCGGTGGCGTTGTCAAGAAAGGTGAAGTGGTTAAGGCCGTAGTCGTTCGTACGAAGAAAGGTTTACGTCGCAACGATGGCTCCTACATTCGCTTTGACGAAAATGCAGCCGTTATTATTAAAGATGATAAGAGCCCGCGTGGGACTCGTATTTTTGGACCGGTAGCTCGTGAGCTTCGTGATAAGAACTTCATGAAGATTATTTCGCTCGCACCGGAAGTACTGTAAGGAGGTGCGGATATGAGCAAACGTAAACTGCAAGTCAAAACCGGTGATACCGTCATGATCATTGCCGGCAAAGACAAAGGCAAAACGGGTAAAATCATTGCCGCACAGCCGGCCAAAGATCGCGTCATTGTGGAAGGTCTGAACCAAGTCAAACGGCACACCAAGCCGAACCAGGCCAATCCGCAAGGAGGCATTATCACGAAAGAAGCACCGATTCATGTCTCCAACGTCATGGTCATCGATCCGAAGACCAAAGAACCGAGCCGCATTAAAAAAGTACAGCAAAAAGACGGCAGCTACGTTCGTGCGACCGTTAAAAGCGACTCGATTATCGACAACGTAAAATAATACGAAAGGAGGACGAATTCGGTGTCTCGTTTAAAAGATTTCTACAATTCCCAGATCAAAAATGATCTGCGTGAAAAATTCAACTATAAAAACGTAATGGAAATTCCGAAATTGGAAAAAATCGTCATCAACATCGGTGTCGGTGAAGCCGTTGCGAACTCCAAAGCATTGGATGCCGCGGTGAACGACCTGACGGCGATCGCCGGTCAGAAACCGATCATTACGCGTGCGAAAAAATCCATTGCGAACTTCAAAATTCGTGAAAACATGCCGATCGGCTGCAAAGTTACGCTGCGCGGCGAAAAAATGTACGAATTCCTGGATAAATTGATCAATATTGCGATTCCTCGCGTCCGCGACTTTCGTGGCGTGCGCGCGACCAGCTTTGACGGTCGCGGCAACTACAGTTTGGGCATTAAGGAACAATTGATTTTCCCGGAAATCGACTACGATAAAATTGACCAAGTACGCGGCATGGACATCATTATGGTGACCAGCGCGAAGACTGACGAAGAAGCGCGTGAACTTTTGCGTGCCTTCGGTATGCCGTTTAAAAAATAAGACAAAGGAGGAAGTATAATGGCGAAAAAGTCCATGATTGAACGTGAAAAGAAACGCCGTAAAATGGTGGAAAAATACGCGGCAAAACGCGCCGAGCTGAAAGCTAAAGGCGACTATGCAGCGTTGAGCAAACTCCCCAAGGATGCTTCCCCGACACGCTTGCACAATCGGTGCCTTCTGACCGGACGTCCGCATGGTTACATGCGTAAGTTCGGCGTGAGTCGAATCGTTTTCCGCGATTTGGCATATGAAGGTGAAATCCCTGGCGTGAAAAAAGCCAGCTGGTAACGATTGTCCGTGGGAGGAGGTAAACTAATATGGGAATGACCGATCCGATTGCGGATATGTTAACGCGCATTCGCAACGCCAACTCGGCGCTGCACGCGAAAGTGGATATGCCCGCTTCGAAAAAGAAAGCTGCTATACTGGACATTCTGGCCCAAGAAGGCTACATCCACGGATATGAAACTGTGGAAGAAGAAGGCCATCCGGTATTGCGCGTCACATTGAAATATGGCGCGAATAAAGAAAAAGTAATCACGGGTCTTAAACGTATTTCGAAACCCGGCTTGAAAGTGTATGCAAAGAAGGACGAATTACCCCGCGTTCTCGGTGGTTTGGGAATTGCAGTAATTTCGACGTCCAAAGGCGTAATGAGCGATCGTAAAGCCCGTCAGGCTGGTCTTGGCGGCGAAGTTATCGCTTACGTCTGGTAAGTGAGGAGGTAACGCATGTCACGTATTGGGAATCAACCGATTGCCATTCCGAACGGAGTGGACATCACCTTGGACGGACATACCCTCACTGTCAAAGGACCGAAGGGTACATTGTCCCACAAACTGCCGCAGTCAATGCAGGTGGAAGTCACCGCAGACGAAGTGAAAGTTACGCGTCCGTCGGATGACAAAGAACATAAATCGTTGCACGGTCTGACCCGTTCGCTGATCAACAACATGGTGATCGGTGTTACGAAAGGCTACTCGAAGACGCTTGAAATCGTTGGCGTCGGCTATCGTGCCGCGATGAAAGGTAAAAACTTGAACTTGACACTCGGTTTTTCGCACCCTGTCATCATGGAACCGCCGGCGGGGATCGAATTTGAAACCCCGGAACCGACGAAAATCATCGTCAAAGGTGCGGATAAAGAAGTCGTCGGCCAAGTCGCTGCAGAAATTCGCGACTGGCGTAAACCGGAGCCGTATAAAGGCAAAGGTGTTCGCTACGAAGGTGAACACGTACGTCGTAAAGCCGGCAAGACCGGTGCGAAATAGTTCGGAAGGGAGTGGACAAGTTGCGTAACAATTTACGAAATAAAGCACGTCAACGCCGTCATGCTCGTTTGCGTCGGCATATTGCCGGCACGGCCGAACGTCCTCGCTTGAATGTCTATCGCAGCCTTGCTAACATTTACGCGCAGATTATTGACGATACCAAAGGTACTACTTTGGTAGCGGCAAGTTCTCTGGATGCGGAAGTGAAAGAAGCTCATGCCTACGGCGGGAACGTCGAAGCGGCGAAAGCGGTTGGTGAACTGATCGCCAAACGCGCGCAGGAAAAAGGCGTGAAAGAAGTAGTCTTTGACCGCGGCGGCCAGATTTATCACGGTCGTATTGCGGCGTTAGCAGAAGGTGCCCGCGAGGGCGGCTTGACATTCTAAGCAAAGGAGGAAACGGTAGATGGCAAGATTTGAAAAGAAAGAATCGGATCTGCAAGAGAAGGTCGTCTTTATCAATCGCGTAGCGAAAGTTGTTAAAGGCGGTACCCGTTTTTCCTTCAGCGCTCTCGTCGTTGTAGGCGACGGTAAAGGTAACGTTGGCGCGGGCATGGGAAAAGCAAAAGAAGTTCCCGAAGCGATCCGCAAAGGCGTAGCAGATGCGAAGAAAAACATGGTTGCAGTTCACTTGAAAAACGGTACGATCCCGTATGCCGTCACAGGCATTTGCGGTGCGGGCCGCGTTTTCTTGAAACCGGCCGCAGAAGGTACCGGCGTTATCGCCGGCGGTCCTGTGCGTGTGGTCTTGGAACTCGCCGGGGTACGAAATATTTTAACGAAATCGATTGGTTCGGCAAACCCGATGAACATGGTCAAAGCGACTATCAACGGTTTGCTCGATCTCAAACGCGCGGAAGATATTGCGGCGTTGCGCGGCAAATCCGTCGAAGAATTGTATAACTAAGGAGGCGGATGATGGCTAAGAAAGTTCAGATTCAATTGAAGAAAAGTCTGATCGGTTCGAACCAGACGCAGCGACAGACGGTCAAAGCACTGGGATTGAAGAAGACGAATTCCGTCGTCACCCAGGAATTGACCCCGCAAATTGAAGGCATGATTCACCGAGTACGTCACTTGGTGGAAGTTACAGACGCAGAATAAGGAGGTGCAAACATGAAACTTCATGAACTGAGCCCCAACGAGGGTTCTCGCAAAGCACGTCGCCGTGTTGGTCGCGGTCTCGGAAGCGGCATGGGCAAAACCTCCACGCGTGGTACGAAAGGTCTTTACTCGCGTTCGGGCGGCGGTGTTCGTCCGGGCTTTGAAGGCGGCCAGATGCCGTTGTATCGTCGGTTGCCGAAGCGCGGTTTTACGAATATTCACGCTAAAAACTATGCAGAAGTGAATATCAGCCAACTCAATCGGTTTGAAGCGGGCGACGTTGTCGATCCGGTCAGCTTGATTGAAAAAGGCATCCTGAAGAATGTACGCGATGGAGTACGTATCCTCGGTAACGGCGAACTGGACAAAGCGGTTACTGTCAAAGCGCACGGTTTTACAAAGACGGCGCAGGAAAAAATCGAAGCAGCCGGCGGTAAAGTCGAGGTGCTCTAATGCTCGAAAAACTTTCGAACATATTTCAGATTTCCGAATTACGGAACCGACTGATTTATACGTTCGTTATGTTTATGGTGTTCCGCGCCGGGATTCATATTCCGGTACCGGGCGTTGACGCCTCGGTGATCGAACATCTTTTTTCGAGCGGCAGCCTGTTCGGTTTTTTGGATTTATTTGCCGGCGGTGCCTTGAGTAAGTTTTCCATTTTCGCGATGAGTATTACCCCGTACATCAACGCATCGATTATCATGCAGTTGTTGACGGCGGTTGTACCTGTTTTTGAAGAGTGGAAAAAAGACGGCCAGGACGGCTTTAAAAAAATTCAGAAAGTAACCCGTTACGGTACTGTAGTCTTGGCTTTGATCCAAGCCTTCGGTATGGCCTACGGTTTACGCGCCAATCAAGCATTGGTCGATAATAGCTATTTAGCGGTATTGATGATTACACTGACACTGACCGCGGGAACCTGTTTCCTGATGTGGGTTGGTGAACAGATTACGGAAAAAGGTGTCGGCAACGGCATTTCGTTAATCATCTTTGCCGGTATCGTGGCACGGATGCCGGCCGGCATCCAGGTCATTATGGAATACTTACGGACCGGTACCATCAACTTTTTCCAAGCCGGTTTGTTCGCTTTAATCGCGATTGTGATGATCGTGATTGTTGTCGCGGTAACGCAGGGTGCGCGTCGCATTCCCGTTCAGTATTCCAAACGAGTTGTCGGTCGTAAAATGTATGGCGGACACTCTTCACACTTGCCTTTGAAAGTCAATCAGGCCGGTGTTATTCCCATCATTTTCGCATCGTCGATTTTGATGTTGCCGATCACCCTGGCACAATTCATCAATGTCCCGTGGGTCAAAGAGATGGCGAATCTCTTTACTTGGGGAACGGTATTAAATACCGTACTGTATGCGATTTTGATTATTTTCTTTACCTACTTCTACACGGCGATCTCTGTCAATATTACGGATATTGCCGATAATATGAAAAAGTACGGTGGCTTTGTTCCCGGCATCCGTCCGGGTAAACCGACCGCTGATTACTTGGATCGCGTATTGACGCGGATCACACTCGCCGGCGCATTTTTCCTGGCGTTTGTGGCAGTACTTCCCAACATTTTGGGAAACATCACCGGCATTCAAGGTGTATACTTTGGTGGGACGGCTCTCTTGATCGTAGTAGGTGTCGCCCTGGATACAATGAAACAAATTGAATCGATGATGATTACGCGTCATTATGAAGGTTTCATGAAGTAAGGAGATGGGAACGATGTACATTTTGTTAATGGGACCGCCCGGCGCCGGTAAAGGTACGCAAGCGGAACGACTCATCGAAAAGTATGGGATTCCTCAAATTTCGACGGGCGATATGTTCCGCGCGGCCGTAAAAAACGGTACGCCGCTCGGTTTGGAAGCAAAAAAACACATGGATAACGGTACACTGGTACCCGATGAAGTGACGATCGGCATTGTTCGCGAGCGCTTGGCGCAACCGGATGCGCGTGACGGCTTCATCTTGGACGGTTTCCCGCGTACGACGGCGCAGGCGGTAGCGTTGGATGCGATTCTGCGTGAACTTAATATCACGTTGGACGGCATTATCAACATTGCGGTTCCGAATGAAGAATTGGTCCGCCGCACCAGCGGTAGGCTGATTTGCCGCACATGCGGTGCGACGTATCATAAAGCGTTTAATCCGCCGCAAAAAGCCGGTGTCTGCGATAAAGACGGTGGCGAGTTGTACCAACGTGACGACGATCAGGAAGCGGTCGTCAAAGAACGTTTAGCCGTCTACGGACAACAGACCAAGCCCTTGATCGATTACTACAAAAACAACGGACATTATGTAGAAATTGACGGGCTGCAGGATATGGAAGACGTCTTCAAAGACATCGTTACCGCTTTGGAAAAGAAGGACGGACAATGATCATTCTGCGATCCGCCCGCGAGATCGAGCGCATTGCCGCTGCCGGCAAAATTGCCGCGCAGACATTGCAACTGCTCGCCAGTAAAGCGGTTCCCGGTATTTCTACCTGGGAACTGGATCAAATAGCGGAAGAATACATTGTTCAGCAAGGAGCCATTCCTGAATGCAAAGGGTATTACGGATTTCCGGGCTCGGTTTGTATTTCGGTGAATGAAGGCGTAGTGCATGGCATCCCCTCCAAACGAGTGATTCTCAAAGAGGGAGATATCGTCAGTCTGGATTTGGTGGTTACCAAAGACGGATTTATGGGCGATACTGCGATGACAGTGCCGGTTGGCGAGATCAGTCCGAAAACGCAACAGCTTTTGGACGTTACGCAGGGGGCGCTCGCAGCAGGCATCGCCGCTGCCGTAGTCGGCAACCATGTCGGTGATATCGGTCACGCGGTCTCGGCGTTTGTCGAGCCGTACCATTACGGCGTAGTTAAAGAATACGTCGGGCACGGTATCGGCACCGAAATGCATGCGGAACCGGAAGTACCGAATTACGGCACTCCGCACACCGGCGATCGGCTGGAGGCGGGGATGATTCTTTGTATCGAGCCGATGATCAATCTCGGCACCGCACAGGTGCGCACTTTAAAAGACGGCTGGACTGTCGTAACCAAGGATCGCAAACCGTCCGCTCACTTTGAGCATACGATTGCGATTACCGACGACGGCCCCCGCATTTTGACGGAGCGCTCATGACCGAAACCAGACCGCTCTCTCCCGGCACTATCGTTGAGGCGACTGCCGGACGCGAACGGGGACAATGGTTCGTGGTACTGCGTTGTCATGATGCCTCGTATGTGGAGCTTGCCGACGGACGCAAACGTCCGGTTGCACAGCCCAAAACAAAGAATCGTCGACATGTGCGCATACGCGTCGCCGCCGATTCGGATGCGGTCTATCGCCGCACGCATCCTCATTCGCCGTGGCGGGATGAAGAAATCCGCGCCGCGATTACCCAAGCAAAAGCTGCACTGCAAAAAGGAGGCTTTGATGAGCAAGGAAGATGTCATTGAAGTAGAGGGTAAAGTCGTTGAAGCGTTACCGAACGCCATGTTCAAAGTGAAGCTTGAAAACAGCCACATTGTTTTGGCGCATGTATCCGGTAAAATGCGGATGAATTTTATCCGTATCCTTCCGGGTGACCGAGTCACTTTGGAATTGACTCCGTACGATTTAAATCGGGGCCGGATCACCTATCGCTTCAAGTAAGACCCTGTTAAAGGAGGTTCAACATGAAAGTCAGACCGTCCGTAAAAAAGGTTTGCGATAAATGCAAAATTATTAAACGCAAAGGCCGTGTCATGGTCATTTGCGAAAACCCGAAACATAAACAACGTCAAGGATAAGAATAGGAGGTGGAGAGTAGATGGCACGTATAGCCGGTGTAGACTTACCCCGTGATAAGCGCGTTGAGATTGGCTTAACCTATATTTATGGTATCGGCCTCACTCTTTCCAAAAAGGTATTGGAAAAGACCGGTGTAAATCCGGATACGCGGGTCCGCGACCTCACTGAAGATGAAGTTGCGAAACTGCGTGAAGCTTTGGACGAATATAAAGTAGAAGGCGATCTGCGTCGTGAAGAATCGCTTAATATTAAACGTTTAGTGGAAATCAATTCGTATCGTGGTCGCCGTCACCGTGCAGGATTGCCGGTCAACGGTCAACGCACGAAAACGAATGCCCGTACACGCAAAGGTCCGAAGAAGACCATTGCCGGTAAAAAGAAATAAGAAGTAAAGGAGGGGACTTAAGTTGGCTAAAGCAAGAACCAAACGTAAAGAAAAGAAACACGTAGAGTCGGGGGCTGCACACATCCGCTCGACCTTCAATAACACGATCGTAACGATTACCGATACGAACGGCAACACCCTTTCCTGGGCTTCTGCCGGCGGATTAGGTTTCCGCGGATCTCGTAAAAGCACTCCCTTTGCTGCGCAAATGGCCGCTGAACAGGCAGCTAAAGCAGCGATGGAACAAGGCTTGCGGGAAGTAGAAGTATATGTAAAGGGTCCGGGATCCGGCCGTGAAGCCGCGATCCGTGCGCTGCAAGCAGCGGGCCTTGATGTCAACATGATTAAGGACGTAACACCGATTCCCCATAACGGTTGCCGCCCCCCGAAACGCAGACGTGTCTGAGCGTCTCTTTTGGGTGGTGTCAGTTGTATAGGAGGAGGTTTACCGCATGATAGAAGAGAAGAATTTTGACATCGAAACAGTCGAACTGTCGGCTGACGAACGGTACGGTAAATTTGTTTGTGAACCGCTGGATCGCGGTTACGGCATTACCTTGGGTAACAGCTTGCGGCGCGTTTTGCTGTCCTCATTGGACGGCGTCGCCATTACCTCCATTAAAATCGATGGCGTATTGCACGAATTCTCCACCATCCCCGGTGTCCGGGAAGACGTGACCGATATCATCCTGAACCTCAAAAAAGTGTGCTTTAAAGCACACAGCGAAGCGGAATTTCCGTTAGAAGTCCGGGTCGATATAGAAAAAGAAGGCCAATTCACGGCCGGCGACATCGTCGTTCCGTCGGAATTGGAAATCTTGAACAGCGATTTGCACATTGCCACACTCGACAACGATGCTCATGTGGTAATGACGCTTACCATTGATCGCGGTCACGGCTATGTGCCGGCGACGAAGAACAAGAGAGAAGATGACGCGATCGGCGTCATCCCGATCGATTCGATTTTCTCGCCGATTTTGCGGGCGAACTACAAAGTAGAAGACACCCGCGTCGGCAACGAACTCGACTACGATAAAATGACATTGGAACTGACCACTGACGGCTCGATTGGAGCCAAGGACGCCGTAGCGAAAGCAGCGACCATCCTGGTCATGTATCTGCGTCATTTCCAAAACATCGCGACCGACCGTGATCTCATCGCTGTCAGCACGAACTTCGACAACGAAGAGGAAACGGCGACGGAACCGGAAATTGATTTCGAATCGATCCGTATTGAAGAATTGGAACTTTCCGTTCGGGCCTTCAACTGCCTGAAACGCGCCAATATCAATACGCTTGCGGACTTGCTCAAAAAGACCGAAGATGACTTAACGAAAGTACGCAACTTGGGTAAAAAATCGATTGAAGAAATCAAAGAACGCCTGACCGAATATGACGGTCACGGTTTGACCTTGAAACAAAAGGACGAATAGAGGAGGAAAAAAATGGCCTACAGCAAGTTGGGACGCAATACCGCAGCACGTAAAGCGTTGTTGCGCAACATGGTGACCTCCCTGCTCCAGCATGAACGCATTGAAACGACGGAAACGAAAGCAAAAGAACTGCGGCGCGTAGCGGATCAGATGATTACGCTCGGCAAACGTGGTGATTTACATGCCCGTCGTCAAGCTTTAGCTTTCATCATGGATGAAGGGATTGTATCCAAACTGTTCGGCGAAATTGCTGAAAAGTACGCTGACCGTGAAGGCGGTTACACACGCGTGCTGAAAATCGGCCCCCGTAAAGGGGACGCCGCTCCGATGGCAATCATCGAGTTGGTATAATGAAAAAAAGATCGTGCGCCTGCACGATCTTTTTTATTACCGCCTTACATTGTATTCGACATACCGAAACTCGTACGGTAAGCGCTTTTCTTTGTCAGAATTCGGTACAGAGAAAATAAAAAAATCTTGGCGCTGCGGCGGCGTTATGGTATACTATTTTAGTAATGCGCCTATAGCTCAGGGGATAGAGCACCGGTCTCCGGAACCGGGTGCGCAGGTTCGATTCCTGCTAGGCGCACCAGCATAATAAAGGCTTCTCGAAAATTCGAGAAGCCTTTTTTTCATGTTTGAGCCCAATTTTGAGCCCAATTGGATTTGAATTATTGGAAAAGGTACGTACATAGGAAGCCTTTTCTTCTTAAAAATCATTCTTCAAGTATCGTTTGGAGCGATAATCGAATCAAGCGCAGTTACGGCAACACCTTGATTGGCCAGCGTTAAATGTGAATAGGTGTCTAAGGTCATGTCAATGCTGGCATGACCTAACCTTTCTTGAACGATTTTGGGGTTTATTCCGGCTAATAATAGTAGTGTTGCATGAGTATGCCGTAAGTCATGAAAGCGAATATGACGCATGATTTTGGCATCTTTTAAAAGTTTTTGGAATTTTCTTGAACTGTAGTGCCTTTTGTTATAGCCGCGTCCAAATAGACCGCCTATGATCCAATCACAATTCTCATAAAGATTTCCTACATTTTCTCTGTATGAGAGTTGCATTTTTTTGTGCTGCTTTAATGCATGAACTAAGTTAGCTCCGATTTGTATTTTTCGTCCGTATCCTGTTTTAGGGCTTGTTATGGATTGACCCTTTACATCTGATTTAGATCTTTGCACAGATAGAAAGGATGTGTGAACATTAAAATCACCCCATTTCAATGCCATGATTTCACCAAGACGCATTCCTGTATAAACAGCAATCATAACGCCTATGTAGAGATCGGCGGCACCCATCCAATCTCCTATGTTAGCAGAAGCTTTAGCCTTCTCTACTTGGTCTTTCGCGACATCCAAAAGCCTTTGGACTTCCAACTCTGATAGGGGATGGATTTCTTTCTTTTCTACCTTTGGAGGCATAGTAAGCTTTGCAGGATTTGAGTTAGTAAGTCCTAATTTTATCGCCATGTCAATACAAGATGTCAAATAGCGTCTTTGATTACGCACTGTTACAGGTGCTAAACCTTGTTTTTTGCGACCACCGCTAAATAATTGTTGCTGGAAAAACTGTTGTAGTGCAGTGGGATTTAGTTTGTTAAGGCGGATTCCTTTAAACGCTTTGCTAACCGGATCTAAACAACATGCATATTTTTCCAGAGTGGAAGGCCTTACTGAGTTTTTCATGTAAACATCCAACCATATTCGGATCCAATCATCCAGCATGGGATTGATATCGGCACTTTTATTTGAGCTTTCGTAAAAACTTAGCCATTCACGACCTTTTTTTCGCGCATCGGCAGCTTTCGAAGCATAGAAAGCTTTTCTGCGAGTGTTTCCGTCTTTATCTTTGTAAGAAATTCGGTACTGGTAACGATTGCTAGCAGCTAAATAACGAATGGAGCCTTCGCCATTACCGCGTGCCATACTTTATTCTCCTTTCATTGTAATAGCATCAAATTTTATTCTCTTTGGTTATGTTGCTCCAGCGTTTCTACATAGGTCATCTGGTTGTCAGGATCAAACCAATATTTAGCATCTCCCTTATAAAGGCTATGGATCATACTGACCTGTGTATGTAGCCCCTGTAATTCGTTCTTCATTTTGTAGTTTAGGGAAAGTTGGAATAAAAGCAATATGGTGAGAATAGCGACGACAAGCTTTTTCCCAAAACTCCAAAACCTAAGCTTTTCACGACCATACGTAAGTAGCACTTCCAAGCGAGTTGCAGTTACATCTAAGCGTTCGCATAGGCCTTTGCTATAAGTTCTTCCTGCATCATCAAGGTGTGAAAAAAGTTCTTCCAACGTCTTTTTTGTGCGGGCATCCGCAGCGTCTGCAGAGTTAGCGATTCTTTCTTCCAGTGTTTTTAATGCCTCAATCACAGGTGCGATTTGTCTTTCGTTTTTTTCATCGGATTGACGTATGATTGCTTTCAATGAGCGCATTAATTTATTTTGCTCAACCATCGTGTCACAAATATCTGCGCCAAAATTGAGAGAGTCCGTTTTTAATTGTAGATTTTTGTTTCTTAAGGAATATAGGCGTTCAGCTATTTCTTCAGCTTCAGATAAGGTTTGTTCAGGCGGCATTACATTCTTTTTTGCTCTTGATGACGAACCGCCTAATCCAATTCCGCGACGATTTCGCTTGCGGATAATCTCTAATTTTTTTTCGTTGTTGTTTTCATTGTTGTTATTGTCCATTAAGTTCATATGTCATTACCTCCCAAGCTCTATAGAGCGATTTCTTTTCAAAATTTTTATAGTTTGCTTTTCTAAAGATTTAGAACGATCAAGTACTAAATCTTCATTGTTTGACTGCTCAACATGTTTATCTTTGTTTGCTTTAAATGCTTTTTCCATAGATTCTTTCGATTCTAATTGCTTTAATGTAAAGGTCTTCGCTAGATTTGCACTTCGCACTTTGCGCGATGGATTATCCATATCACAAAAAGTGACATGTTTACGATTATCATCCCATTTGCACAACACTCCTTTTTCGTTGCAGTTCAAAATAAAATCCATTTTACTGTCAGCTGCATTTAAAGATTCATATACACGTTTCGCTATGTCAGCTTTCCAAGATTTACCTTGCTCGATTAATTTGTACTCTACGATATTGTGTGTAATCACCTGACCTTCCTTTTGACTGCGTTTTCCTACTTCCAACGTATTATCAAGCTCTAAACTGTGGCATATATTTTGCACTTTGTTCATGATTTCATGCATCCCTTTACGCCCGGCTATTTGGAGCTTTTTGCCTGTTTCTAAATTAACTGAATTTACAATCATGTGTACGTGCAGATGATCCGTATCATTGTGCATTCCCAACCAAATTTGATGATTAGGGAAGGTTCCTTTTGCGACCTCAATGGCCTTATCAAATAACTCTTCTCTGGTAAAACGTTTTTCTTCTTCCGGAGAATATGCCAATACCATGTGATGCGCTTCACGGCCTCCGGATTTATGATGGATATCACGGATATAGGCAAAGTCTTCAATTGCATCTTGATAGTACGGGCTGCATTCTATACCTTCAGAAAATAAGACGCGCGGCCGGGTGCTATCTTTTTCATATTGAACATACTTTATAGATCCGCTTGCGCTACCGGATCCTTTGCCTGCGCTAATAGCTGCCATAAGCTTTTCAACTCCTGCTCATACTCGGCACTTAGAATAGGGTTTGAGTAATTGTGCTTAATCATCCAGTGGCGAATTGTATTGTAGTGTCTTTGCAGACCCAATAGCGGTCGCAATATGGCTTGCGTATCCATTTCATTGATAATTATTTTGCCGTTTAAAACGGCGTAGATAACGAATGTGGAAACGTTCATTCCGGCGATACAAGCCAACTCATTTATGATTAGCCATTCTTCCTCTGTAAGTCGTATATAGAGCCGGTGCGTTTTCTTCGGTTTGCTCATTTTGATTTGCTTCAAGGGGTGCAGGGGATTCCCTGCCCGTCGGAGACGAACCAAGCTACTTTACGTACAATACATGTTTTGTACGTACAAGTAGTATGGTTCGTACCGTAGAAGCTAGATCTCCTTTCCATTTGCAAGTTGGGCGAATAACTTTTCCAGCTCGGGAATAGTTGTTAGCCCATACTTGTTTTCTAAAAACTCGCCAATCTTGCTTCTACGGGCTTGGATTCTCTCTTGCGCTAAAGCAAGGAGTGAATCCAACTCTGCTTTTCTTTTTTCTATTTTTTCCTTCAGTGCCGAATCACTTATTTTTCTCATGTTGACCTCCGAATTTATTTTTAATATTGTTTATGGCTTTCTTCAGTGCATTGGGAGCGGTAACCAAAAGATCATTTATATCTTTTATTTTTACCGTGGCGGGGGAGATGCAAAAGCTCCAAAAGTCTAAAGGCCGTTTCCATTTTTCAATGTCACAATAATCGAAAGCAGCCATCTTAGCGTTTATACCTGCGTTATCTGTATCTAACGCTAAGATGATTTTGGGGTTTATTTTATAGATCTTTTTTAACCACTTGTCTAATTTTTGAGCACCTCCAATCGCCCAAACATTGGGATAACCAACTTGGATTAAGGATAGGGCATCGATTTCACCCTCGGTTACTATTATTGGCAAATGGGGATCCATATTATGCGTGTACAAACATTCACTTAAACCGCGTGATCGTTTGTACTTTGGACTTTGCGAATCTATTGGGGTTAGATATCGCAGGATAAATCCGGAATCATCAATCGGTATGACCAAGGCGTTTTGCGTAGGGTGATAGGTAAGGTGATAGGCATTCACGGTATCCTTTTCGATCCCTCGTGCTTGCCAATGTTTATAGCCTTGTGCTTGATTACATTGATGCAGGAAGGCTGTTCGTTGCGCATCATTTAAGCGACGAGGGATTTTGGCATTTGATAACTTTCGCTTTGAAAGGGGAGTAGCGTTATCCGGGAAAGTAGCATCCACCCAGTTATTTAAAAAGTTGTATTGATTGCGATGTCCGCAAATATGATCCAAGTAAAATACCGCATTATAAATATCGATTGTGCCTACGCAGCCTTGGGCATGACATGTCAGCCTAGGGCTACCATCATCGCCAACAAAGTAGTGCATGGAGGGATGATTATCTTCATGCTTTCCTACAAAGCAGCGCATCATATCGTTCCTAAAAATCTTTATGCCTTTGGATGCCAAATAATCCAATAGATAAAGTTTTAGCTCTTCTTTTCGTCCTTTCGTATATGCTCGTGTCATATGCTTCCTCCTGTATAGCATTTACAAATTACATTTATTATTTAATTTTCTCAGGTTTTTCTCAGGTATTCTCAGGTACTTCTCAGGTACTCTCAGGTGTTCTTAGGGAATCCCAGGTTTCTTTTTAGCTAGCCTGAGGTACTCTCAGGTGTTCGCAGGGATTTTTTTCTGCCCTGAGGTAAACTAAGGTAAGAAAAAAGGGTACACTACTCCCTTGGAGTTGGCATACCCAAAAAAATGGGTATGCAAGAGAGGATCCCTTGCATACCACATGCGTTTGCATATATAATAAATATGCAAGGGATTGGCCTGTCAGCTAAATTTCTTGCCGCCTATTTCAGTTGCCGCTGAAATAGGCTTCTTTATTTTTAAGCATACATATCCTCCATTTTCTGCGCATCAACAAGCACTCGACGACCTACTCTAATAGTAGGAAGCTTACCTTCGCGAGCTAATCGATAGAGAGCAGCTTCGGTAACACGGCCGCAAAAGAACTGTTCTGCGGCCTCTGAAATAGTGATATACACCTTTTCAGAGAAATAATCGTTTTTTTTCATCATCAACACCTCCTAGTAAAATAAATGGTATAATCAAATTGAAACTTGACTTATCATTGATTTTTTTGTCAGCATATGTTGTGCAAATAAACACATTTGCCTACATAGTTGAAGTAAACTTGATTTCCTGTTGTCTATTTTCAATCGACTTACGTTTACTGCATAGATTATAGTCCTTATTTAGATATATTGCAAGGAGGAATTTTATGATGTATTCCAAATTTCATTTGAACTTACGAAGATTGCGCCATGATTATGGTCTTACGCAAGAAGAGTTCGGGGAAATACTTAATTTAACAAAATCGCAAATTTCGCTCTATGAAAAGGGTATATCCCGTCCCAATACAGATTTATTGACTAGGATTGCGCAATACTTTAATGTTCCGCTGACACAACTTATTGAGACATCTATCAGACATGATTTTTATTTCCGTGAGGTCGTTACGGGAAGAAATATAACTATTCAGCTTCCAGCAGAAAAGGGAGTAGAAAACTTAATCGGCGTTCCGGGGCTTATTAAGATTCCGGAGCAGGCGGATCTTAGAGATATTCACTCTCACAATCGTGATCTTCTTAAATATGCAAATTTTATGCTTTTATATCCGAAAGAAAAAGAAGATAGTGCTATAGCCTCCTTTTTCTGTGAGCATTTTAATGGATTAGGTCGTCAAAATATAGAAAACTTATTTAGGTATAATGATTGGATGGAACCCATAATGCCAATTACTTATGACGGGTACCCTCTTTTATATCAATTACTTTGGGTCAACAGAAAAGGCTCATGGCTAAATTCAACTATAGCGAAGCCTGCCACTAACGCAAATATTTTGGCATTAGCGTTACCACAAAATAATGAAATTATCCGACTATATATACGGTCTGAAAAATATGGCTGCAAATTACATGCAACACGTTGTGATGGTTTAGAAGATCTGATCCTAGATTGGATAGTAAAAAATAAAGAAGAACGCCAAGCCATCGCACGAGAGTATTGTTTGCAAATTATGAAAACAGAAACTGAAGCGGAAGATTTAGGTGAGGAGGGTGGCATTGGAAATGACGATTCTGACGAGCAGGATGATTTAATGCCATTCATTAAAAAAAGAGGCATTGAGCGATGGATAGATTAGGAGAGCACATTAGGAGATTTATATGGATAAGCGGCAGTTAGCATCGACGATTTGGAACTCAGCAGATCAAATGCGGTCCAAGCCCAAAATAGAAGGAAATGAATATAAAAGAACAAACAAAAGGCTTAACCGAATTAGAAAAGTTAGAATATCTACATAATTTCATTACTGACAATATAAATTATGACAAGGAGCATAGGTCAAGATCAGCATTAGCTGCTACCATTACTCATAAAGGAACTTGCACTGCCTTAGCCCAATTATTCCTAATTTTAGGAAAAGCCATCGGATTAAAGGTCGGTTGTATCAACAGCAAGATATTAAAACAGAGGTGGAATTATGTCATCATTGGAAACACCACTTATTACATTGATGAAACCTTCAATGTGACAAATAATAAATCTAAAAAGCTATTCTTTCAAACAACGCGAATCCATTTAGAAAAAGCACCCGACCAAGAAATTGTAGTGCCTCATATTAAGTAAAAGAAACCCCAGATCTTATTCTGGGGTTTCTTTTACGAATAACATAAAGTT
>OKMX01000146.1_pt1 | contig 22214 bp, 14 predicted proteins | sample 1613551 | NCBI WGS metagenome assembly OKMX01 (sample SAMN04436865, study PRJEB24849) | human gut metagenome | biome: human gut; feature: NICU; material: stool | host: Homo sapiens | place: USA: Saint Louis, MO | collected 2011-10-01 | reverse complement strand
ACCGAGATCTACACTCTTTCCCTACACGACGCTCTTCCGATCTTCTGAAATAGAGGCGATCTAGACGCGGCCAGTGGATCAGGCGATCGGCTCCGGGGTCAGCTTCCACACCTCGCGGGCGTAGTCGCTGATCGTGCGGTCGGAGGAGAAGCGGCCCGAGCGGGTGATGTTGATCCAGGCCTTGCGCTGCCAGGCGCGCTGGTCGGCGTAGTCGGCCGCCATACGGTCCTTGGCCTCGCGGTAGGCCGCGAAGTCGCCGAGCACGTAGTAGACGTCGGCCGGCTCGTGGCTGGGCTCGAGCAGGCTGCGGCGCAGGTCGGCGAACCAGCCCGAGCCGTTGTCGTGGAGCGTGCCGTCGGTCAGGGCGTCCAGGACGCGCTTGAGGCCGGGGACCGTCTGGTAGGTGGCTACCGGGTCGTAGCTGGCGCGCAGGGTGGGCAGCTCGTCGTCGGTGGCGCCGAAGATGTAGGCGTTGTCCTGACCCACGGCGTCCAGGATCTCGACGTTCGCCCCGTCCAGCGTGCCCAGCGTCAGCGCCCCGTTCATCATGAACTTCATGTTCGAGGTACCCGAGGCCTCCTTACCGGCCATCGAGATCTGCTCGGAGACGTCGGCGGCCGGGATGATGTGCTCAGCCGGGGAGACGTTGTAGTTGTGGATGAAGACGACCTTGATCGTCTGGGAGACCACGGGGTCGTTGTTGACGAGCTCAGCGATGGCGTTGATGAGCTTGATGATGGCCTTGGCCCGGATGTAGCCGGGGGCGGCCTTGGCACCGAAGATGAAGACGCGCTTGGGCACCTCCAGCGTCGGGTCCTCCTTCATCCGGAAGTACAGGTCCAGGATGTACAGGGCGTTGAGGAGCTGGCGCTTGTACTCGTGCAGGCGCTTGATCTGGACGTCGAAGACGGCGTCAGGGTCGATCTCCACGCCCTCGCGAGCGGCCACCCAGGCAGCGAAGTCCACCTTGTTGGCGTGCTTGACCTGCGCCAAGCGGTCCAGGACGGTCTCGTCTGCGGCGTCGGTGTACTGAGCCAGGATGGACAGGTCCCGCACCCACTCGTCCGAGCCGGTGACCTCGTCCAGCAGGGCGGACAGACGCGGGTTGCACTGGCGCAGCCAGCGGCGCGGGGTCACGCCATTGGTCTTGTTGTTGAAGCGCTCGGGCCAGATCGCGTGCCACTGCTTGAGGGTGTCACGCTTGATGATCTCGGTGTGCAGCGCGGCCACGCCGTTGATGGAGTAGGAGGCGTAGCAGGCGATCCAGGCCATGTGGACCATGCCGCCGTGGACCGGGGACATGTAGTCGATGGTGCCCTCGTCCACGCCGCGCTCGGCCAGATCCAGGCGGAAGCGACGGTCGATCTCGTAGATGATCTCCAGCACGCGCGGGAACAGGCGCTCGAAGATGGAGATCTCCCAGGTCTCCAGGGCCTCGGCCAGCACGGTGTGGTTGGTGTAGGCGAAGGTCTTGGTGACCTCGGCCCAGGCGTCGTCCCAGCCCAGGCCGTGCTCGTCCATGAGGATGCGCATGAGCTCGGGGATGGCGAGCACCGGGTGGGTGTCATTGAGCTGGATGGCGTTGTAGTCGGAGAATCCGCGCAGGTCCTCACCGTGGTGGGTCACGTAGTTCTCGACGATCTCCTGCAGGGAGGCGGAGCAGAAGAAGTACTGCTGGCGCACGCGCAGGAGCTTGCCCTCGTAGGTGGTGTCATTGGGGTAGAGGACGCGGGAGATGTCCGCGGTCCGCTCGCGCTCGACGATCGCGTCGGTGAAGCGCTGGGAGTTGAAGGCGTCGTAGTCGAACTCCTCCATGCTCTCGGCCTTCCACAGGCGCAGGGTGCCCACGTTCTTCGTGCCGTAGCCGGTGATCGGCATGTCGTAGGGGATGGCGCGCACGGTCAGGTCGTTGTAACGGACGATGCGCTGAGCCTCCTCACGACGGATGACGAAGGGGTAGCCCTCCTCCATCCAGGCGTCGGGGTGCTCGGTCTGGAAGCCGTCAGAGAAGAGCTGCTTGAACAGGCCGTAGCGGTAGAGGATGCCGTAGCCGGCCACCGGCAGGTCCAGGGTGGCGCAGGAGTCAAGGAAGCAGGCAGCCAGGCGGCCCAGGCCTCCGTTGCCCAGTGCTGCATCAGGCTCCTGCTCCAGGACGTCGCTGAGGTTGCGGCCGAAGGAGTCCACGGCCTTGGCGGCCTCGTCAACGAGCCCGAGGTTGGTCAGGTTGTTGAGCAGGGCGCGTCCCATGAGGAACTCGGCGGAGAAGTAGTGCTCCATGCGGCCGGCCCGGTAGCGCTGCTCGGTGGCGTACCAGTTGTCCGCGATGGCATCGACGACGGCGGCCGACAGCCCCTGCCAGACCTCCATCTCCGTGGAGGCGCCAGCGGGGTGCCCGGAAACCGCCCGCACCTGAGAGGGCACGGTGGAGGCCAGGTTCTGCGTCATTGTCTATCCCTTGTCCATACGACGGATGAACGTTGCTGCAACTGCTTGCAGCAACGTGTACAGCCTACCTGCTCAGCCCATTCGCAGCATCCTTAAGGCCCCGCACCGTCTGGTCAGGACTTGCCGACGCCGTCCATCGTCTCGTCCTGGAGAACATACGTACCTCCGTCGTCCAGTCCTGCCCTCGGAGGACGGATCTGGCCGCGGCCACGGATGTCGCGTCCCCAGGCGTCCTCCGTGGGAGTGGAGTGAGCGGCGAAGAACTCCTCAAGCTCTCCACGCAGGCTCGCTACCAGACCGGCTCGTGAGGGCACGCCGACCAGGTTCTCCTCCTCCTGCGGGTCGGCATCGAGGTCGTAGAGCTCGCTGGGGCCCTCATGGCGGTCAATGAGCTTGTACCGCCCGGACCGGATCATGCGCCCACCGCCGTACTCGTCGAAGACGACGACGTGCTCGTCCTGGTCCTGCCCCTGGCCTCGTAGGAGGCCTGCCACCGAGCCTGCTGCGCGTAGCGGATCGGAGCCCACCTCCACGCCGGCCAGCTCGCACACAGTCTCATAGAAGCTGCAGGCGCTGACCGGTCTGGCGACCGTGCGTCCCTGACTCTGGCCGGGAAGGGCGAACCAGGCAGGCACACGTACCGAGTTCTCCCAGAAGTTGAGCGGGTAGGTGCCGTTGCCCTTGCCCCACAGCCCGTGCTGACCGCAGCTGAAGCCGTTGTCGGACATGTAGACCACGACCGTCTCCCGGTCCAGACCGTGCGCGCGCAGGCGCTCCAGGAGCGTTCCCACCGCGCGGTCGACACCTGACAGTGAGGCGGCGTAGCCCCGCAGCCTGGGGACAGGATCGGCAAAGGCTGCGGCGAAGTCGTTGTACGCCCGGGTCCATGGGTGCGGCTCACTGCGCGGGACGGACGGGAAGTCGGTGTCCGCATAGATGTCCATGAGGTCATCAGGGTGGTGGCCGACCCAGGGTGAGTGCGGCGCGGTGAAGCTCACCTGGAGGAAGAAGGGCGATCGGGGGTGGTCCCGGGCGATGGCGTCGATCATGGCACATGCTTCCTGGGCCGCGGCGTCAGTGAAGTAGCGCGGCTCGCTGGCCTCACGTCCCTCAGCGTCCCAGATCGGGGCGTCGTAGTAGGGGCCGCCGCCGTAGCGGTGGGCGTACCAGTAGTCGAAGCCCGGCGCGGGATGCTGTGAGGTCCCGACGTGCCACTTACCGCTCATCGCGGTGGTGTAGCCCGCGTCGTGGAGGGTCTTGGGCAGGGTAGGTACGTCTTCGACAAACGCCTCCTCCGTGGCCTGCGGGTGCCTGCCGCCCACGAGCCAGTCATGGACTCCGTGCGCTGAGGGCATGTACCCGGTCAGGAGAGAGGCTCGGGCCGGGGAGCACACCGGGGAGGCGCAGTAGTAGTTCTCGAACACGGTCGAGCGGCCCGCCAGCTCGTCCAGGACGGGGGTGACCAGCTCGGGCCAGCTGGTACCTGTGGCCCACGGTCCTTGGTCGTCGGTGAGGAGGACCAGGAAGCTGGGGCGGGACGAGGGCGTGCCGGTGCCGGTCGCGGGCTCAGGGGTGTGAGGCATGAGATGGTCCTCCGTGCTGTCAGTAGGCTTTGCGGGAACTGATTGTCCTGGGCGGTGCCGCCGGACGGGGCAGGGGTCGCTGCTACGGGTACGATCGCGCCCAGGGACGTCTGCGTGCTGCGGCGTCGGGCGCTGAGCGAAAGGTGGGATCGCGATGGCACGAGCCACTCGTGCGGACGTGGCCAGGGCCGCCGGGGTGTCCGTGGCGACGGTCTCCCACGTGATGAACGGTCGGGACAAGGAGCTGGGCTTCCTGCCCGCCACGGCACAGCGCGTGCGGGAGGCGGCGGCAGCCGTGGGCTACGTGCCTCGTGCCTCGGCCCGCAGCTTCCGCTACCAGTCGAGCAAGGTCATCGCCCTGTTCTTTCCGGACCTGCCGGCCTCGCTCCGCCTGCCGGTGTTCAACGAGGTGCTCACCGGTGCGATCGGTGTTGCCCGCGCGCAGGGTCACTTCATCCTCCCGGTGCCCGTGGGAGAGGACCCGCGTGCCACGGTCGAGGAGACCCTGCGTGAGATCGAGCTCGCCGGGGCGGTGTGCCGTTCCGCCCCAGGGATGGAGAAGGCGGGCACACTGCTGCACCAGGCTGAGGTTCCCGTCGCGTGGATCTCGACAGGCCGCCAGGCGCTTCCCGCTCCCGGCTGTGCCACTCTGGGGATCAATGAGGCTTCCGGGGTGCGCCAGATGCTCGAGGCGATCGACACCTCCCAGGTCCGCAACCCGGCGGTCCTCATCGGCCCGGGTGAGGCGGGCGACCGTCTGCCTGCTTTTCTTGAGCGTTTCCCGCAGGCTCAGGTGCTTACGGCCCCCGGCTGGTTGTCCGAGGACGCACGGGAGGCCGCCGCTGCCCTGGTGTCCGACGGCGTCGACCTGGTCTTTGCCGGTAACGACCAGCTTGCGCTGGCGTGCTGCGAGGCGGTCGCTGCTCACGACCTGGCGCTGGCTGACGACGTCCAGGTCTTCGGCTTCGGCGACATCGACTCCGGTCCCGCCCAGCTGATGGGGATCTCCTCCATCCACTGGCCTGTGGGCGAGCTGGGTCGCAGGGCGGTGCACGCGCTCATCACAGGTACCTCCAGCGATGCCGCGACGGATGCCGAGCCCCAGGAGATCGCTCTTGAGACGGTCGCGCACCCACGCTCCTCTACCCGCCCGGCTCGCTGAGCCGGGCGGATGAGGGCGTGGGCGGCGCTGTACCCGCCGCGCACCGGCCACGTGGCACGGGCGCAGACGGTGGGAGGAGACTGTGCCTCGCTCTTCCGCCGTCATGACGTCTCCCTGCAGCAGCTGGCTCAGACGGCCTGGGGCTCGTCTGCCGAGATCTCCTCCAGGTGCCCTGAGGTCCCGCTCAGCCAGGGGTTGGTCAGCACCAGGAGGAACATCGCCAGGTATACCAGTGCGAAGGGCGCGATGGCGATGTAGCCGAACCTGTCCATCAGCACCGGGATGAGGAAGACGACCGTGGCGCTCATCACGCGTGCCATTGACTGGGTGAAGCCGGCCCCGAAGCCGCGCAGCTCGGTCGGGTACGCCTCGACGGACCACACGACCGAGAGCATGCCGGGGCCGAAGTAGGTGGTGAAGGACCACACGACGAAGGAGATGGCGAGGACCCATGGGCTCACTCCTCCCAGCAGTCCCATGACGGCGGCCGCGACCGTGAGGACCGCGGAGGTGTACAGGCCGAGGGTGCGGCGGTTGACCTTGTCGATCTGGGTGCCCCCGATGATGAGGGCGAGTGCGGCGACGACGTTGGCCGCCAGGGTGATCAGGAGGTTGTTGGTCTCCTTCAGGCCCACGGCAGCGAAGATGATCGGTCCCATGAAGGACACGACCGGGCCCGCGGTCGAGTTAAGCATGAAGAAAGCTGTGGCGACCACGACGCGCTTACGGGCCTGTCCGTGCAGGAGGGTGGCGTAGCTGCGCCTGGTGGCCTGGGGACGGGCCTGGGTGATCTCGTCAGCCAGGCCGAGGGCGTGCACGATGGCCCACGCCTTGGCCTCCTGACCATTCTGGATGAGCCAGCGCGGGGACTCTGGCAGGCGACGACGCAGCATGAGGACTATGAGGGCTGGCACGGCGGCGAAGAGGAACATGCCCCGCCAGATCCACTCCTGGTGGGAGTCGGGGACGACGGCGTAGAGCGAGAGCGCCAGGATGACGGAGAAGATCGCGCCGAAGACGAGCATGGCGTTGAGCAGGGCGCCGGTAATCCTGCCGCGTCGTCTGGCCGGGGCGATCTCGGCGAGGAAGGCCGCGGAGGTCGACAGGTCCATCCCGACGGCCACGCCGATCAGGAAGCGCATGACCCACAGCATCCACACCTGGGTGATGAAGGCGGCGGCGATGGCGCTGAGGATGAACACCCACAGGTTGAAGGCGAAGACCCGCTTGCGACCGATGCGGTCCGACAGGTCGCCGAAGACGATGAGACCGACTGCGGTCCCGACGAAGGAGACGGCTACGAGCAGGCCCTTGTCCAGGGCGCTCAGCGCGAAGGTCTTGGACAGGAAGACCATCGCGACGCTGATGACGGTCAGGTCGTAACCGTCAATGAACTCTCCGAAGGCAATGAGAGTCGAGGAGTGCTTCTTGATGAAACGTGCATCTTTCTCGGTGATCGCATAGGTGCCGGCATCTGTGTGAGACATCCTGAGTCTGCTTTCGTGGACAGAGGGACGTTACGCATCCTTGCGTGACTGAACCAAACTATCACGCGATAATACGGGTTGGCACCCCTTTATCACGAAGCTGCGACTCGTCCGTCATCCTTGCCTGGCCCTGCACCGCCAGCACGTGAGGCAAAGGCACGTGCTGGCGGTGCAGGCGGCACTCTCAGTCCCGGCTGGGGCGCAGGAAGATCGCCCCCATCGGGGGAACGCGCAGGCGCACCGAGGCCGGTCGGCCGTTCCACGGCAGCTCCTCAGCCTCGACGTGCCCGAGGTTGCCCACGCCTGAGCCGCCGTAGTCCACGGCGTCGGTGTTGATGACCTCGTCCCAGCCTCCGGCGAAGGGCAGCCCCACGCGGTAACCCTCGTGCGGGGTGCCGGCGAAGTTGACGATCGCCACCACCAGGTCCGCCCGGCCGTCCGGGCCGACCCCCTTGCGCAGGTAGGACAGGACGTTGTGGTCCCCGTCCCCGGCCTCGATCCACTCAAAGCCGCGGTGGGAGAAGTCATCCGCCCACAGTGCGGGTGAGTCCTGGTAGAAGGCGTTGAGATCACGTACCAGGTGGAGCAGGCCCTGGTGGCCCGGATCATCCAGGATCCACCAGTCCAGCGAGTTCTCCGCGTTCCACTCCGCACCCTGACCGAACTCCTGGCCCATGAAGAGCAGCTGCTTGCCCGGGTGGGACCACTGGTAGGCGTACAGGGCCCGCAGACCGGCCAGCTCCTGCCAGGGATCACCCGGCATCTTCGACAGCAGCGAGCCCTTGCCATGGACGACCTCGTCGTGGCTGAGCGGCAGGACGAACTGCTCGGAGAAGGCGTAGACCAGGGAGAAGGTCAGCTCTCCGTGGTGGTAGCGCCGGTTGATCGGCTCCTCCGCCAGGTAGCGCAGGGTGTCATTCATCCACCCCATGTTCCACTTCAGCCCGAAGCCCAGGCCCCCGTACTCGGTGGGTGCGGTCACGCCCGGCCATGCGGTGGACTCCTCGGCGATCATGACGATCCCCGGGTTCTTGCGGTAGGCGGTGGCGGTGGCCTCCTGCAGGAAGCTGATGGCCTCCAGGTTCTCCCGGCCACCGAACTGGTTGGGGTGCCACTGGCCTTCCTTGCGGGAGTAGTCCAGGTAGAGCATCGAGGCCACCGCGTCCACGCGCAGGCCGTCAATGTGGAACTCCTGCAGCCAGTACAGCGCGTTGGCCACGAGGAAGTTGCGCACCTCGTTGCGCCCGAAGTTGAAGATGTAGGTGCCCCAGTCCGGGTGCTCCCCGCGCTGGGGGTCCGGGTCTTCGTACAGGGCCGTGCCGTCAAAGCGAGCCAGCGCCCACTCGTCCTTGGGGAAGTGGGCGGGCACCCAGTCCAGGATGACGCCGATGCCGGCTTGGTGGAGCCGGTCCACGAGGTACCGGAAGTCGTCAGGGGTGCCGAATCGCGCCGTCGGAGCGTAGTAACCGGTCACCTGGTAGCCCCAGGAGCCACCGAAGGGGTGCTCAGCCACCGGCATGAACTCCACGTGGGTGAAGCCGGCCTCCTTGACATAGGGCACAAGCTCGTCCGCCAGTCCCCGGTACCCCAGCCCCTGGCGCCAGGAGCCGATGTGCACCTCGTAGATGCTCATCGGGCCGGCGTGGGGATCGGCCTGGCTGCGCTGGTCCATCCACTCCTGGTCCTGCCAGGAGTGGAAGAGGTCCGTGACCACCGAGGCGGTGGCCGGAGGCACCTCGGTGGCTCGCGCCATCGGGTCAGCCTTCTGGTGCCACGAGCCGTCGGCGAAGCACAGCTCGTACTTGTAGCGGGCACCTACCCCCACGCCCGGGATGAACAGCTCCCACACGCCGGAGGAGCCGAGCGAGCGCATCGCGCTGGCCGTGCCGTCCCAGTAGTTGAAGTCGCCGACCACGCGCACGGCCCGGGCATTGGGGGCCCACACCGCGAAGGCGGTTCCCTCCACCTCGCCCATGGGACCGTTGTAGTGCTTGACGTGGGCGCCCAGCACCTCCCACAGCTCCTCGTGACGCCCCTCGGAGATGAGATAGGTGTCCATCTCACCCAGCGTCGGCAGGAAGCGGTAGGGATCATCCACCCGTGTGGTCTCCTCGCCGTAGGTCACGTCGAGGCGGTAGTCCGGGACCGTGTCCCCGGGCAGGACGGCAACCCACACGCCCTCCTGCTCGTGACGGGCCGGGTAGGTGCCGTCCTGGGTGACCACGGCGACGGCGTCGGCCAGGTGGCGCACGGTGCGCACCGTGACGCCGTCCTCGCCCACGTGGGCGCCCAGCACCCCGTGAGGGTTGTGGTAACGGGCGTAGGCCACGTCTGACAGGACCCAGGACTCGACGGGAACAGGCTGCACCCCGGCGGCGTCGGGGCCGGTCGGCAGGTCAGCAGCGTGGGAGGGCGTGACGTCGTTCATACCTCCACTCTCCCACGGGCAGAGTCCTTGGCGGGGGACTTTGTACCGATGATCTGTCTGATCCCAGCTAGCGGGATCGTCAGCCAGTCCGGACGGTTACGAGCCTCGTAGACGGCCTCGTACAGCGCCTTGTCCAGCTCCAGGGCCGCCAGCAGCACGTCGGCCCGGTGGCGGGCTTCGGCCGTGCCCGCCGGGCGCACCTGGCGGTAGCCGGCAGTAAAGGCCTCACGCACCGCCTCCAGCCACCGCGGGTCGCGAGCCTGGCCGACGGCGGCGGCGTAGTCGAAGGAGCGCAGCATCCCGGCCACGTCCCGCAGCGGCTGGTCAGGCCGACGTCGGTCAGCCAACGGACGCAACGGCTCGCCCTCGAAGTCCAGGACGTACCAGCGCCCCGGGTCCTGGTCCTCGTGCAGGGTCTGGCCCAGGTGGTAGTCGCCGTGCACGCGCGTGGCCATCTCCAGGCGGTCCAGTGCTGCGACGGCGTCCAGGACCTGGGCGACGTGGTCGGCTAGGCCCGGCAGCCGCTCCTGGAGAGAGGGGACCTCGGCCAGCGCCCAGTGGGCGCGCTGGGCCAGGCCCCGGCGCAGCTCAGCGGGGCTTGCCGGCTCGCTCACGCCCAAGGAGGTGGCCAGGTACGAGTGCATCTGCGCGGTCGTGGCGCCCAGGTCCCGAGCCAGCCCAGTGGCGAGCAGACGGCGTGACCCGCCTTCGCCGTCGTCGCTTCCTGCCAGGGAGCAGAAGAGCTCGAAACCGTCCGTGGCCTGGGGGACGAAGGTGGTGGCCACGGCGCCGTCGGCGGTCGCAGCCTGGCCGTCCTGCCCGGTGCCGGGCAGCTCCAGGACGGACCAGGCCACCGGCGTGCGTACCCGGTCCCAGCCGCTGCGGGCCAGCGCCACCGAGACCTCGACGTCGGGGTTGCGTCCGGGGGCGAGCACGCGGAAGAGCTTGACGATGAGGTCGCCGGTGGCCAGGTCCTCGGGCGGGACAGCGGCCGGATCTCGCCCAGGGCCGGCCGTGGGCGCGGGCAGGATGACGCTCGTGTTCGACTGCTCCCCGGTGGTCACGTGCAGGCGCTCGGCGCGCTGGATGATCGCGGTGGCCGCCTGCTCGCTCAGCGTGGAGCCGGCGGCGATCGCAGCGGCGGCCCAGGCCTGCCAGAAGGCGGGGTGGTGGGGAGCGTCCACGATCGCGCTCGTGCCGTCCGCCAGGACGAAACCTGCCGCCTGGGCGTCCTCCTTGGGGCCGGTCAGGCCGGGCAGCGCGTCGGCGTCCTCCGCCACGAGCGGGACGTGAAGGAGGACGTCCTCCACGCCGGTGGCTCCATCGGTTCCGGCGGCTGCGTCGGCTGTGGCACCTGTGGCGGCCTCGCCCTGGGAGGGGCGAGGCAGGGCCAGGACCAGGTCATGGACGCCGGGGGCCAGCTCGGCGTCGACCACCACGCGCGTGGTCGAGGCCTGCGGGGCCGGGCCGGACTTGAGCGGGAACCAGCGGCGCGTGGACGCCCAGGAGAGCAGCTCGGGCAGGATCTGGGCGGTTCCCGGCCAGGGGCGCGGGCTCATCGCAAGGGCTCCACGTGCAGCACGTGGGCGGCTCGGCCGGCGTAGGGATCCAGCCGCACGTAGTTGACGGCTCCCCAGGTGAAGACCTCGCCGGTCAGCTCGTCGGTCACTCGCAGGCCACAGTCCGGCGGCAGGCCGAGCTGTGCCATATCGAGGTAGACCTGGCCCTCGCGCGCGTGGTGGGGGTCAAGGTTGACCACCGTGAGGACCACGTCATCGCGCCCGGTGGGTGAGTGAGCGGCCTCCACCCGCTTGGAGTAGGCGATGAGGGCGTCATCGCTGGTGCCGTGGAACCACACGTCCCGCAGCTGGCGCAGGGCCGGGTGGGCGGCGCGGGCGGCGTTGAGCCGGGTGAGCAGGTCCTCGATGCCGTTGGCCCGGGCCGCCGCGAAGTCGCGGGGCTTGAGCTCGTACTTCTCGTTGTCGATCTGCTCCTCGTAGCCCGGGCGCGGGGTGGACTCGGCCAGCTCGTAGCCGGAGTAGATGCCCCAGGTGGGGGACAGCGTGGCGGCGAGTACGGCCCGCAGCTTGAAGGCTGGCACCTTCCCGTTGGTCATGAAGGGAGTGAGGATGTCGTGCGTGGTGGGCCAGAAGGCCGGGCGCAGGACATGGGCGGTGTCCTGGGAGAGCTCGACCATGTACTCGGTCAGCTCCTCCTTGGTGTTGCGCCAGGCGAAGTAGGTGTAGCTCTGGTGGAAGCCGATCTTGCCCAGCGTGCGCATCATCGCCGGGCGGGTGAAGGCCTCGGCCAGGAAGAGCACCTCGGGGTGGGCGGCGTGGACCTCGCGCAGCAGCCGCTGCCAGAAGCTGAGCGGTTTGGTGTGGGGGTTGTCCACACGGAAGATCGTCACTCCGTGCTCGATCCAGGTCTCCACCACCTCGCGGATGGCCTGGTAGATGCCCTCCGGGTCGTTGTCAAAGTTGAGGGGGTAGATGTCCTGGTACTTCTTGGGAGGGTTCTCGGCGTAGGCGATCGAGTCGTCAGCGAGCACCGTGAACCACTCCGGGTGCTCGGTGACCCACGGGTGGTCGGGGGAGCACTGCAGGGCCAGGTCCAGGGCGACCTCCATGCCCAGCTCGTGCGAGCGCGCTACCAGGGCGTCAAAGTCCTCGAAGGTGCCCAGCTCGGGGTGGATGGCGTCGTGGCCGCCATCGGGTGAGCCGATGCCGTAGGGCGACCCCGGGTCACCCTCGCGGGCGGTCAGGGTGTTGTTACGACCCTTGCGGTTGGTCACGCCAATCGGGGAGATGGGCGTGAGGTAGAGGACGTCGAAGCCCATGGCGGCGATACGGTCCAGGCCCTTGATCGCCGTGCGCAAGGTGCCGGACGTCCAGTGCCCGTGCTCGTCCACGCGCGCGCCCAGCGAGCGCGGGAAGATCTCGTACCACGAGCCGGTCAGGGCACGGGGACGGTCCACCTGGAGGGGGTAGGTGGGTGACGGTGAGACGTAGTCACGCAGGGGCAGACGCTCCAGGGCCTCGGTGACCTCCGGGGCGATGCCGGCGCCTAGGCGCTCGTGGGTGGGACGGGCCTGGTCGCGCAGGGTGGCGGCGGCCAAGGTCAGGCGAACGACGTCGTCGGCGGGGCGGCTGGGGACCTCGGCGGCGCGGGTGAGGACGCGAGCGCCCTCCTCCAGCATGAGGGCAACATCGATACCGGCCGGGACCTTGATCTCGGCATCGTGACGCCAGGTGGCATAGGGGTCAGACCAGCCCTCCACGCGCAGGCCCCAGTCTCCGGGCTCGTCCGCGGCCAGGCGGCCCTCGTAGCGGTCCAGGCCCGGGGCGATGTCCGCCATGCGCACGCTGGGGCCCTCGGTACCGTCGGGACGGATGAGGACCGCGGTGGCTCCGAAGCGGTCGTGGCCCTCGCGGAAGACCGTGGCACGTACAGGGAAGACCTCGCCGACCACTGCCTTGGACGGCCAGCGCCCGTCCTCGACCACGGGGAAGACCTCAGTAACCGGGATGCGCCCGATGAGGGAGAAAGGCGCCGGTTCCGGGGTTGGTACGGCGCAGGCCGGGGCGGTGGGAGCTGCCTGCCCCGCTGCGGCGGACGCGGCCGAGGGGCGCGGGGGAGCGTCGTGGCTGGTGGAAACGGACCGGGGCTTGGAACTGGTGTTGCGCGTCACAGGCGCAAGGCTACCCGACGGTGCGCGCCCGCAGGTTCAGTATCACGATCCCGGGCGATCTGTTCGGGCAGGCCGGGGATCACCGCCGAATCAGCGACCCGATGACGTCATTCCAAGGGGGAGCGCTGGGCTGCTGCGGTGGCGTAGGCAAAACGCCCGGAATCGTGACAGCAGTCAGTCAGTAGTCCATGTGCATCGCGGTGCGCACGGCGTCCAGGGTCTGGCTCGCCACCGCGTGGGCGCGCTCGTTGCCGGTGTGGAGCACCTGCAGCAGGTAGTCCTCATTCGCAGCCAGCTCGGCCCGACGCGCACGGATAGGAGCGAAGAACTCGTTGACCGCCTCGGTGGTGACCTTCTTCAGGGTGCCGGCGCCGCCGTCACCGATGCGCTCGGCGATCTCCTCGGGCGTGCCCGCGCCGCACAGGGAGGCCAGCGTCAGCAGGTTGGCCACCTCCGGGCGGCCGACCGGGTCGTAGGTGATGACGCGCTCAGAATCCGTCTTGGCCTTCTTCAGCGCCTTGGCGGTCTCGTCCGCGCTCATGCGCAGCTCGATGGTGTTGTGGCGCGACTTGCTCATCTTCTCCCCGTCCAGACCCAGCAGCAGCGGGGCCTCAGACAGCAGGGCCTCGGGGCGGCGGAAGACCGGGTGCTCCTTGACCGCGCGCCCGTAGCGCTTGTCAAAGCGCTGGGCGATCAGACGTGCCTGCTCCAGGTGGGGGAGCTGGTCCTTGCCCACGGGAACGAGGTTGGCCTGGCAGAAGAGGATGTCCGCCGCCTGGTGAACGGGGTAGGTGAGCATGAGGCCAGTCATCGCCCGGCCGTCAGTAGCCTCCAGCTCAGACTTGACGGTGGGGTTGCGGTGCAGCTCGGACTCGGTGACCAGGGAGAGGAAAGGCAGCATGAGCTGGTTCTCCTCGGGCACTGCCGAGTGCGCAAAGATCGTGGAACGCTCGGGGTCTACGCCCACGGCCAGGGAGTCCGCCACCAGGGACAGGACGCGCTCGCGGATAGGACCCACGCCGTCGCGGTCCGTGATGACCTGGTAGTCGGCCACGAGGATCCAGGTATCCACACCGCGGTCCTGGATCTTGGCCCAGGAGTGCATGGTGCCGAAGTAGTGCCCCAGGTGCATGTTGCCGGTGGGGCGCACGCCGGTGAGCATGCGGTAACGGCCGGGGTTGACGTCCAGGTCCGCCTCGATCTCGGCGCTGCGAGCCATGGAACGGGCGAGGGAGGCGTCAGAGGTGGCGCCGGCAAGCGCCTCCTCGGCCTTGGTGGGGGCGGTGGGCTCCGGAGTCTGCGTCATGGCGCCATCCTAGGCGAGGGCCCACCGGCTTCGAGCCGAGGGTCCCACGCTAGGGCTGATAGCGCACCGGCGCTGTGGGCCGTCAATGTGTCCTTTCCTGAGCCGCGCCATGATGGCGGCGTGGCTGGGTGATGGCTGCGTACCTGGGTGACGTCTGGCGCCCCACCGTCGCGATGGCGGCGTGTTTCGACGACTGTGGCGTGCTTTGGATGACTGTGGCGTGCCTGCCCACGGCCCGTGCGGGCAGCGGATCCTGCTTTGAGACGCACGGTTGTCGATTGCTACGTGCCCTGTTGATTGGTGCGTGCCTGCCAGCGCCTGGCAAGTACGCACCAATCAGCAGAACGCCGGTCCAGTCAGCAAAGCACGCCCCAGCCACCCCGACGACGGCGACAAGGCACCTTTCAGACCACGATGCAGCGGCCCCGGTCACTGAAGCGACAGCCCTGGACGCCCCGCGCCCTCAGCGCTCAGTCCCGCACAAGCTCCAGGGGCTTGACGTCGTCACGGCGCGTGCGCCGGTAGAGGATGAAACGGCCGCCGATGACCTGGACGACCTCCGCCTCCAGCTCTCCGGCCAGCGCACCAGCCGCCTCCTTGGCCTCCACGGGACTGGACTCCAGGACCGAGCACTTGATGAGCTCACGCTGGTCAATCGTGGCCTCGGCCTGGGCCACCAGTCCTGGAGTCAGCCCGTTCTTGCCGATCATGACCTGCGGATCGAGGTGGTGTCCCAGCGACCGCAGCTGCTTGACCTGCTTCTTGGTCAGGGCCATATCTGCTCTCCTTGGCTTGGCGCCCACTGGCGCGAGGCGGGCTGGCATCACGCTCAGCCCCGGACTGCGGCTCAGCCTACCCAGGTGTCCCCAGGCCGACGTCGTCGCAGCCGTGGTCCTTAGCGTGACAGGAGCGTCGCGGCGCCGTTCAGACGCGGCTCTCCCAGAGGCAGGGAGGTGTCCGAGGGCCAGAAGGTCTGAGCGGCGGGGTGAGACACCGAGATTCGCTGGCCATCGTACTGGCTCCACGCCGAGGCCTGCTCCGCGTAGCCCAGCAGCACCATGGAGGCGGTGCGCGAGGACGTTCCCTGCCCGTCGCCGTTGGTCGCTGTGACCTCCTGCGGCTGGTCCAGGACCAGCAGCGCATAGGGTCCAGGGGTGTACTGGCCTGACCCGGGATTCGGATCCTGCTGCCCCTGCAGGGCGAGCACTCCGTCGTAGTCAGTCATGTGCACAGTGCCGGTGTAGACCGGGTCCCCGTTGGGGCTGGTGGCAGCAGGCCGGTCCTTGGTCAGCTTTCCTCCCTGCCCGAGTGGCGTGCCCTGACCGGCCGATCCCTGGTCACTAGCCGGCGAGGCGGAGGCTGTCGGGTCCCACGTCCCGGACTCCAGAGCGTCAAGCAGACTCGTGTCCGAGGCGTCGGTCCAGGAGATCTCCTCGCCCTGCTCGCCGTCGGGCAGGCAAGAGACCTGCACAACTTGTCCCTCACACAGCTGCTCCTGCGTGAACCCGGTCGCGCCCGCCGTGATCCGGGTCACCGATCCCTCACCGGTGCCCGAGAGCCACCAGGTGTAGATCAAACCCTTGCCCTGGGAGGAACGAGCCACCTGCCCCCGAAAGCCCCCGGCACTGGCCACGCCGACGGAGTAGTCGGCGTCCAGGACCGTGACGTCGTCTCCCTCTGGCTGGACGCTGATGAAACGCAGGACGCCGATCGTCTCCTGGCCCTGCCCCAGGTTCATCGCCTGCAGGACCAGGCGAGGCGTGGAGGCGTCCCCGAGCGGGTCGAGGGTGTAGGTGACCTCCTGCGCGCTCACGCCCGCATCGAGCCCAAGGTATGGAGCCGGATCAGCCAGGACCTGCCGATAGACCTTGGCAGCCTTGACAAAGACCGGGTTGACGCTCGGCTCGGCGCTGGCGGAGGCTGACGGCGTGAGCGCAGTGACCGCCACTGGCTCCTTGGAGGAGCAGGCGCTCAGTGCTCCAGCCACTGCCAGAGCAGCCATAGCGACGACGGCGATCACAGGACGTGTACGCATGCGCGGTCCTTCGGGGGATGTCAGGATGGGGAAGGTCGGCCACCGGCAGAGCGCAGCCACCAGCACCGACTCGCTGACGCTATCACAGGCCGTTTCCCCGACCTACGTCCCGTCAGACCAGATACCCCAAGGCTTTTGAGGGAATCCTCAGGGCCGAGCGTGGTCGATCTGTGGCTCGTCACGGCGGCGCCGTGCGGGCCAGCCTGAGATAATGCCGCGGTGAGTTCACGTACCCAGCAGACTGAGTCACAAGCCACTCCTTCCATCGCCGGTTCTCCATCGGTGGTCGACGGCGTCGCGATCTCTCCGCTCGTCAAGACTCCTGAGCCAACCTGGACCGTTCCCTGGCTCCTGGCTGACCGCATCGAGCGCCTGCCCGAGGCCACCCTGATCGAACGCAAGTCGCCCCTGGGCAACACCTGGGTTGCGGTCAGCGCCCGCAGCTTCGGTGAGGAGGTGGCGCGCGTGGCCGCGGGTCTGGTGGCTCGGGGCCTGGAGCCGGGCCAGACGGTGGGGCTCATGGCGCACACCTCGTATGAGTGGACGCTGCTGGACATGGCGATCGCTCGTGCCGGCCTCGTCTCCGTGCCGATCTACGAGACCGACTCTGCCGAGCAGATCGAGTGGATCCTGGCTGACGCGGGCCTGCGTCTAGTCATCACCGAGTCCGTCGCCCTGGCCGAGATCGTGCGTCAGGCCGTCGCGGCCCGCCGCGCAGCCGACCCGCAGGCGCCGGTAGCCGAGATCCTGTCCCTGGACCACGATGCCTTAACCGAGCTCACCGTCGCCGGGGCCAGCGTACCGCGCGAGGAGGTGGAGGCCCGCACCGCCGCTCTGCGCGGAGACGACCTGTACTCCATCATCTACACCTCTGGCACCACCGGCCGTCCCAAGGGGGTGGAGCTGACCCACACCAACTGCGCCGGCCTGGCATGGAACGGTGTGCGGTGGATCCCGGACCTGCTGTTCAGCCCGGACAGCCGGCTCCTGCTCTTCCTCCCCCTGGCCCACGCCTACGCGCGTTTCCTCCAGCTGCTGGCCATCGGTGGCCAGGGCGTGCTCGGCCACACCCCAGACGCCAAGACCTTGCTGCCTGACCTCCAGGCCTTCGCCCCCACCTACGTGCTCGCGGTCCCGCGCGTGCTGGAGAAGATCTACAACGCCGCTGACGCCAAGGCCGGCTCGGGCGCCAAGCTCAAGACCTTCCGCTGGGCGGCGAAGGTCGCAGTCTCCTACTCCCGGGCCCTGGACACCGAGGCCGGTCCCTCGCCGGCTCTCAAGGCCGCCCACACACTGGCCGATCGCCTGGTCTACCGCCAGCTGCGGGCGCTGCTGGGGCCCAATGCCCGCTACGCGATCTCGGGCGGAGGCCCGCTGGGTGAGCGCCTGGGCCACTTCTACCGCGGCATCGGCCTGGTCGTCCTCGAGGGCTACGGCCTGACCGAGACCATCGGCCCGGCCACCGTCAACCTTGACATCCGTAACAAGATCGGCACCGTCGGGCCGCCTGTACCGGGCATGCACATCCGTGTGGCCGACGACGGCGAGCTGCAGGTGCGAGGCCTGTCCGTCTTCCCGCGCTACCACAACAACCCCGCCGACGCCGAGGTCTTCACCTCCGACGGCTGGTTCCGCACCGGGGACATCGGCTCGATCGACGCCGACGGCTGGGTGCGGATCACGGGCCGGCGCAAGGAGCTCATCGTCACCGCCGGGGGCAAGAACGTGGCGCCCTCGATCCTGGAGGACCGTCTGCGCGGCCACCCCTTGGTCAGCCAGGTCCTCGTGGTGGGTGACGGCGAGCCCTTCATCTCCGCCCTCATCACCCTGGACGCCGAGATGCTGCCGCAGTGGCTGAGGAACCACGGCCTGCCGGAGATGGACGTGGTTGAGGCCTCGACCAACCCGGAGATCCTGGCGGCGCTGGACCGCGCCGTCGCCCGGACCAACCGGGCGGTCTCGCGTGCGGAGTCCATCCGCACCTACCGGGTGCTGACCACGGACTTCACCGAGGCCAACGGGCTGCTCACGCCTTCGCTCAAGGTCAAGCGCGCGGCGGTGATGAAGGTCTACGCCGACGTCGTGGCGGACATCTACTCCACGACCAAGAAGGGCCCGCAGGACTGAGCTGGCCGCCGCGGCCGGGTGCCTGGCCACGCCCTGATGCCAGGACGACGGCGGGGCTTGCCACCGTGGTGAGCCCGGCCGTCGTCCTGTGGTTTCCACAGGCACGCGGCCCGGACACTGACGCTGCCACGAGGAGCGTCAGGCCCCCACGTGCGTCACACTGGCTCTATGAGCCATGACGCCTCCTCCCCCGCTTCCCACGGCCCCGCCCAGACCACCACCGCCCGCGAGTACTCCACCGCCCTGGCCGCTCCTGTCCACGCCGGAATGACCACTCCCTGGGCGCTGGCCGAGCGGGTGCGCCGTAATCCCGAGGGTGCCCTCATCGCCCGCAAGTCCTCCGTCGGCGGGCGCTGGCGGGACATGCCGGCCAGGTCCTTCCGGGCCCATGTGCGCGAGGTGGCGGCAGGCCTGGTCGCTCAGGGGCTCCAGGCCGGGGACGCCGTGGCCATCATGGCCCACACCTCCTATGAGTGGACGCTGCTGGACTTCGCCATCTGGGAGGCGGGCTGCGTCGCGGTGCCGGTCTACGAGACCTCCTCGGCCGAGCAGACCTCCTGGATCCTCACCGACGCTTCAGTGCGTCTCATCGTCGTCGAGGACGAGGCTATGGAGGCCGTAGTCACCTCCCTCCAGGCGCAGGACCCTGCGCTGGCCGACCTCAAGGTCTTCTGCCTGGCCAAGGAGGCCGTCACCGAGCTCATTGGCGCCGGCAAGGACACTGACAAGTCGGTCCTGGACGATCGCACCGCCGTGCTGACCAGCCAGAGCCTGGCCACCATCGTCTACACCTCGGGCACCACCGGACGGCCCAAGGGCGCTGAGCTCACCCACGGCAACCTGGTCTACCTCGCACTGAACACCTGCCACTACGTGCCCGAGGTCCTGGGCGGCACTGAGGTACGCACGCTGCTCTTCCTGCCCCTGGCCCACGTGCTCGCGCGCTTCGTCGAGATCGCGATCGTGTGCTCGGAGCACGGCGTGGTGGGGCACTCCCCTGACGTGAAGAACCTCGTCACCGACCTGGGGCTGTTCCGGCCCACCTTTGTGCTGGCAGTGCCCCGCGTCTTCGAGAAGATCTACAATGCCGCGGACGCCCGGGCCACAGGGGCCAAGCAGAAGGTCTTCCGTCTGGCGGCCAAGACCGCCATCGCCTACTCCCGTGCCCTGGACACGCCAGCCGGGCCCTCCCGGACACTGCGGGCTCAGCGCGCGACCTTTGACAAGCTGGTCTTCTCCACGCTGCGCTCGCTCCTGGGCGGCCGGGTCACCCACGTCATCTCCGGCGGCGGGCCGCTGGGCGAGCGGCTCGGCCACTTCTACCGTGGCGCCGGCGTGACCGTTCTGGAGGGCTACGGCCTGACCGAGACCGCAGCCCCCTGCTCGGTCAACCTGCCCAGCGCGACCCGGATCGGCAGCGTCGGCCTGCCGCTTCCCGGGACCTCGATCCGGCTGGCTGACGACGGCGAGATCCTGGTGCGCGGCATCGGGGTCTTCCGTGGCTACCACAACAACCCCGACGCCACCCAGGAGTGCTTCATTGCCGACGGCGCCCACGAGGAGGAGGCTGGGCAGGCTGGCTCCCACGAGCACCAGTGGCTGCGCACCGGGGACATCGGGTCCTTTGACGAGGGCGGGTTCCTGCGCATCACGGGCCGCAAGAAGGAGCTCATCGTCACCGCCGGAGGCAAGAACGTGGCCCCCGCGGTTCTGGAGGACCGTCTGCGCGGTCACCCGCTGGTCAGCCAAGTCCTCGTGGTGGGTGACAACCGCCCGTGCATCGGTGCGCTGGTGACCCTGGACGCCGAGATGCTGCCCCTGTGGCTCTCCAGCCACGGCATGGAGGACATGGACCCGGTGGCGGCCTCCCAGGACCCGCGTGTGCGCGCCGCGCTGGAGCGCGCGGTCACCCGCGCCAACGAGGCCGTCTCGCGGGCGGAGTCGATCCGCACCTTCACCGTGCTGCCCACTGACTTCACGATCGCCAACGGGCTGTTGACCCCGTCCCTCAAGGTCCGGCGCGCCGAGACGATCGCGCGCTACGCCGAGGAGATCGACGCGCTGTACTCCAAGGTTCCGGCGCGTCCGCAGTCCTGAGGCGACGCCAGCCCTGAGGCGGCGCCGGCAGACGGCCGGCAGACGTCTCAGGGCGCCGGCTGGGCTCAGGCACCCGCCTGCCCAGCCGTGTGCTCGCCGGCCTGCTCGGTACGAATTGCCTCGTGGTGGCGGATGACTTCCTCGACGATGAAGGCGAAGAACTTCTCCGCGAAGACGGGGTCCAGTCCTGAGTCCTCGGCCAGGGCACGCAGCCGAGTCACCTGGCGCTCCTCACGGCCGGGGTCCGAGGGCGGCAGGTTCAGCCGGGCCTTGAGCATCCCGACCTGCTGGGTGCAGCGAAAGCGCTCCGCCAGCAGGTGGACCAGCGCCGCGTCCAGGTTGTCAATCGTGGCCCGGTAGCCTGCCAGCTCTGCGGGGACGCCTGGCTGAGCAGCCTCGACGGCCTCGGTGCGAGGTCCTGGCGCCCCGCTCATGCTGTCCGGCTCCGCCCACTGCGGCTGGTCGCGCTCAGCGTGCCCGATCCCGCCTCATAGCGTGGCTTGGCGGTGCCGCGCACAGCATCGGCGTCGACGACGACTCGCCCCACCTCCGGCATCGAGGGCACCTCGAACATCGCGTCTCCCAGGACCTCCTCGACGATCGAGGTCAGCCCACGGGCACCGGTCTTGCGCGCCAGCGCCATCTCAGCCACTGCCTCGATAGCCTCGTCAGTCATCACCAGCTCGACGCCGTCGAGGCTGAAGAGGTACTCGTACTGGGAGACCAGGGCGTTCTTGGGCTCGGTCATCACGCGCACGAGCTCCTTGACCCCCAGGTCCTGGACCGTGGCGATCACCGGCAAGCGCCCGATGAACTCGGGGATGAGGCCGAACTTGTGCAGGTCCTCCGGGCGCACCTTGGTGGTGAAGACGTCCTGGGTCTCCTCGCTCAGCGTGCCTCCGAAGCCGAGCGTCGTCGCCCCGGACTCCTTGCGCTGGCGCTGACGCACGATGTCCTCGATGCCCGCGAAAGCGCCCGCCGCGATGAAGAGGATATTGGTGGTGTCGATCTCCAGGAACTCCTGGTGGGGGTGCTTGCGCCCGCCACCCGGGGGGACCGAGGCGGTGGTTCCCTCAATGATCTTGAGCAGGGCCTGCTGCACGCCCTCGCCGGAGACGTCACGGGTGATCGAGGGGTTCTCGGCCTTGCGGCCGATCTTGTCGATCTCGTCGATGTAGATGATGCCCTTCTCCGCGCGCTTGACGTCGCCGTCAGCGGCCTGGATGAGCTTGAGGAGGATGTTCTCCACGTCCTCGCCCACGTAGCCGGCCTCCGTCAGGGCCGTGGCGTCCACGATGGCGAAGGGGACATCAAGCAGCCGCGCCAGGGTGCGAGCCAGGTGGGTCTTGCCGGTTCCGGTGGGCCCGAGCAGCAGGATGTTGGACTTGCCCAGCTCCAGGCCGTCGCCCTCAGCCACGGCGCGTTCACGCACCTGGACGCGCTTGTAGTGGTTGTACACGGCCACACTCATGGCGCGCTTGGCGGCTTCCTGGCCGATGACGTACTCGTTGAGGAAGTCGAAGATCTCCTGGGGCTTGGGCAGCTCGAGCGGGACTCCCGCTCCGGACTCGGCCAGCTCCTCGTCGACGATCTCGTTGCACAGCTCAATGCACTCGTCGCAGATATAGACCCCAGGGCCCGCGATGAGCTTCTTGACCTGCTTCTGGCTCTTGCCACAGAAGGAGCACTTGAGAAGGTCGACGCTCTCAGCGCTTCGTGCCACCTGGTTTCCTCCCGGTTCCTCAAACCCGCCAGCGGCGGGCTCTTCCTCAGCCTACGGTGCCCGGCCTGGCCTTTCACCAGGACGCGCCGGGGCCCGACGGCGCAAGGCGGATGCGTCGTCGGGCCCCGGC
>OKMX01000143.1_pt1 | contig 22302 bp, 17 predicted proteins | sample 1613551 | NCBI WGS metagenome assembly OKMX01 (sample SAMN04436865, study PRJEB24849) | human gut metagenome | biome: human gut; feature: NICU; material: stool | host: Homo sapiens | place: USA: Saint Louis, MO | collected 2011-10-01 | reverse complement strand
CTGTGCGACTCATTCCAGAGGAGCTTGAACTTTTCAACTGGATAAAAAGCTATTGCCAAGGTGGGGTACATCCGGGAGTGGACGTCGGTGTACTGGCCGGCGAAGTCAGCCTCGTAGTGGACCAGACGCTGGTAGTCACGCTCGTGGATCCACTGGCTCATGGCCGCCAGGTTGCGTCCCGTGCCGGACTCGTTGCCCAGCGACCAGAAGATGATGGAGGGGTGGTTCTTGTCCCGCTCGACCATGCGGCGGGCACGGTCGAGCAGGGCCTCGCGCCAGGCCGGCTCGTCAGCAGGATTGCCCTGCCAGCCGACGGCCTCGAAGCCGTGGGTCTCCAGGTCGCACTCGTCCATGACCCACAAGCCGATCTCGTCAGCCAGGTCCAGCAGGCGCGGGTGCGGGGCGTAGTGAGAGGTGCGGATGGCATTGACGTTGTGGGCCTTCATCAGAGCCAGATCCGCCCGGCTCCACTCCTCGTTGAAGACGCGTCCGCGGCTTGCCCCCACCTCGTGGCGGTTGACCCCGGCCAGAATGAGCCGCTGCCCGTTGACGCGCACCTGGCCGTCGACCACCTCGATGCGGCGGAAGCCCGTACGCAGTCGGACGGTCTCGCCGGTGGCACGGACCTCCAGCTCGTACAGGCGCGGGATCTCGGCGCTCCAGGGCTCGACGGCGCCCGCCTCCAGGACCGCCAGCCCCGGACCCGTCAGGGTGGTGCTCACCCCGAGCTCGGGCAGGACGACCTCGGCGGGGAAGGCCGCGGCGGGGCCTGAGACCTCGACCTCCAGGCGGCCGGTCCCGGTGGCGGGGTCGTAGTCCGGGCGCGCGTAGACGTCGTCGATGCGTCCGGCCGGGCGGTGGTGGAGGGTGACCTCCCGGAAGATGCCTGGCAGCCACCACTGGTCCTGGTCCTCGGCGTAGCTTCCGGGTGACCACTGGCTGACTCGGATCGCGATCTCGTTGCTGCCGGCTCGCAGCAGCCCTGTCACGTCCAGCTCGCTGGGCAGGCGGGAGCCCTGGGTGGTGCCGACCCAGGTGCCGTTGACCCACACCGAGGCGAAGGACTCCACCCCGTCCAGTCGCAGGACGTCGAGCCCTCCTTCCTCGCCCAGGCCCCAGCCGTCGGGGAGAACGAAGGTCCGCACGTGGTCCGCCGTCGGGTTCTCATCCGGCACGAAGGGCGGGTCCAGGGGGAAGGGGAACTGGACGTTGGTGTACCAGGGCAGGCCACGCTCCCCCTGGCCAGTGAGCACCCAGTGCGCCGGCAGCTCGATGGTGCTCCACGCTCCGAGCGTGGCGTCCTCAGTGTCGAAAGTGGGCTCGATACTCCGGCCGGCATCATCCACGCCCTCGGGGGCAGCCACCGGATGCAGGCGGAAGTTCCAGGTGCCCGATAGCTCCAGGCTGGGGCTGGAACGGCGTACCCATGCTCGCGGTACCAGGTGACGTCCCCGGCCTGGTCCAGGGGTGGTGGGAAGCATCCAGGGCGCGTCGTCATGGGCGGCGCAGGGCGCTGACGTCATTGTCTCCTCCTTGGCTGGTCAACGTGACTGAGCCTATCGGCTGACCGCGCTCGGCGTGGTCCAGGCGCGGCACCTGGCAGGCTCGCGACTCCACCGAGCTGTCATAGGCTTGCCGGCATGACGAGGATCGTGGCCGGGCTCGCCGGCGGACGCCGGCTGGAGGTTCCCCGCGCCGGAACGCGTCCTACCTCTGAGCGGGTGCGCGAGGCGCTGTTCGGCCGGCTGGAGCACTACGGGGTGGTCGACGGCGCCCGGGTCCTGGACCTGTTCGCCGGCTCCGGGGCGCTGGGGCTGGAGGCGGCCAGCCGCGGGGCCGGCGAGGTGGTGCTCGTCGACTCCGCACGCGCAGCCACCCAGGTGTGTGAGAAGAACGTGCGCGCCCTGGGGATACGGGGCGTGCGAACGGTGACCGCCAAGGCAGCCACCTACCTGGCCGGGCCCGCCGGCGCCCCGGTGGACCTGGTCCTCATCGACCCACCCTACGACCTGGACGAGGAGGGCGTGCTCGCTGTTCTCGAGCCCTTGACGCGCGAGGCGGACCCGTGGCTGGAGGCCAGCAGCGTCGTTGTCCTGGAACGCTCCACCCGTTCTCCTGAGCCCAGCTGGCCTGCGGGGATGCGCCGTTTCGCGGACAAGACCTACGGCGAGACGCGCGTGTGGTTCGCCGAGCTCGACGAGCCCGACCAGGGGAGCTCCTAGCCCATGGCGTCGTCGGCGTCTGGGGGCGAGGCAGTGGAGGCGGACGTGACTAGCGGCTCCGGTACATAGCGCTGGGCCTCCTCACGCCGCCAGGTCGGGTGGATCTGTCCCCAGCCAGTCACAGGCTGCTCAAAGGCCCGCGAACGCGCCGTCTCGTGCCTGTCGAACCATTCCTCAAGTTTATCACGCAGGCGCTGGCGCATGGGGGCCAGCGTGGGGTCCTGGGCGAGGTTGTGCCTCTCCTGCGGGTCCTCCTGGAGGTCGTAGAGCTCCTCGGGTCCCTCAAAGCGAAGCACGTACTTCCACCTTTCCCACCGGATCATCCGGGTACCGCCGTACTCGTCGTAGACGACCACTTCCTGGTCACCGCTCTTCTGTCTGTCCCCGCTGAGCCAGGGCAGGAAGGACGTACCCGCCCTGAGCGGGTCAGTGGGCGCCGAGACGCCGGCAAGCTCGCACACCGTGGGAAAGAAGCTCAGGGCGGAGAGGTTGTGAGTGACGTGGGCGCCGGCGCCGGGCAGCCCAGCAGGCCCCACGTGCCCGCGCAGCGCCTCGGGTACGTACATGACAAAAGGGACAGCCACAGAGTTCTCCCACATATTGAGCGGATAGGTGCCGTTGCCCTTGCCCCAGATCCCGTGGTGCCCGCAGGAGAAGCCGTTGTCCGACATGTAGAGGATGATCGTCTCCTGCGCCAGCCCCAGACCCTCCAGCTCCTCGCGCAGCAGACCGACGAGCCGGTCCACCCCGCTGAGCGAGGCGCAGTAGCCGCGCAGGCTCTGGTCCGGGTCTGCGAAGGAGTCAGCGAAATCCTCCTGGCGCGGCAGGGTCCATGGGTGGGCGGGCTCTCGCGGCACGGAGGGAAAGTCGCAGTCCTTATACAGGTCCAGCAGCTCATGAGGGTGGTTGTCCTCGTCCCACGGGGTGTGGGGCGCCGTCGGGCAGACCTGGAGGTAGAAAGGACGGTCCTCGCCCTCGCCACGCTCATGTGCGTGAGCACGCAGGAAGTCCACCGCGTGGCGTCCGACGGCGTCGGTGAAGTAGTCACTCTCGGTAGCCTGCCGCTCGTCCTGCCAGATCGGAGCCTCGTAGTAGGGGCCGCCGCCGAAGCGATGGGCGTACCACGAGGAGAACCCAGCCGCCGGGTGACGGGCCTCCCCCACGTGCCACTTGCCTGACAAGGCACACACGTACCCCGCACCGGACAGGACGGCGGGGAGGGTGGCGATGTCTTCCAGGTACTGGTCCGGGCGAGCCTGCGGGTGCTCGGTGCCGACGAGCCAGTCATGGATCCCGTGCGCCGAGGGCATCCGGCCGGTCAGGAGCGAGGCTCGGGCCGGAGAGCATACGGGAGAGGCGCAGTAGAAGCTGTCAAAGACAACGCCTTCCCGGGCCAGCTGAGCCAGGTGCGGCATCCGCAGCTCCGGCATCCTCCAGGGCACGGCCCAGGGCCCCTGATCATCAGTGAGAATGAACAGGAAGCTGGGTCTGCGCGGCCCGCGGCGTGAGGCGCGAGAGTGAGGCTCGACGGTGGTCATGATGCTTGTGCAACTCCTACTGCTTGACTGCCCCGGCGGCTACGCCGTCGGCAAAGAAACGTTGGCCGTAGAGGAAGATCGCGATGATCGGGATCGTCATGATGAGGATCGCCGCCATGAGGAGGTTCCACTGCGTGGAGTTCTCCTGGTAGAAGACCGCTAGACCCAGCTGGAGGGTCCTCATGTCATTGCTCTTGACCGTCACCAACGGCCACAGGAAGTCGTTCCAGGCACTCTGGAAGGCCAAGACCGTGACAACGGCGACGGCTGGCAGCGCCAGCGGGGTGTAGATCTGGGCGAAGACTCGCATCTCCCCGGCTCCATCGACTCTGGCGGACTGCCCCAGCTCCTCTGGCAGGTCGACGTAGAACTGCCTCATGAGGAAGATCCCCAGGGCGGAGGCAGCATGGGGAATGATCATGATGAGGTAGCTGTCCAGCATGCCCGCCCCACCTTGTCCCATCCAGTTGTTTCCCCCGATGAAGGGGACATGGGTGAAGAGGGTGAACAGTGGCACCATCATGACCTCCGGAGGCACCACGAGCAGGGCGATAAGACCGAAGAGAATGTAGTTCTTGCCCCGCACCGGCATCTTGGCCAGGGCGTAGCCGGCCATGCAGGAGAGCACCACCTGGCTCACCGTCGAGGCCAGCGTGACCAGCAGGGAGTTGACGAAGAACAGCCCGAAGTCAGAGGCCCGCATCGCCTCGGCGAAGTTGCCCCAGGCTAGGCGGCTGGGGATCGCGCCGGTAGCCGCCTCCCCCGTGGGTGTCAGGGCCACCAGGAGCAGGTTGAGCATCGGGATGAGGTAGAGGGCCGTCACCACCAGTGCGGCCAGGTGCGCTAGGAGGCTGCGCGTGGTCCGTCGTCGTGAGCGCCGTCTCCTGGCAGGCACGGGGCGGGTGGGAGTGGTCATCGTTGTCTCCATTCTCAGCGCCCTTCCGCCCGTCGCGCCCTGAGGTGCTCAATGACGCGCAGCGGCAGGCCGAAGGCGGCCACGAAGAGGAACATCAGGACCGAGATAGCGCAGGCGCGTCCGATATTGAGGTCAGAGAAGGCGGAGCGGTAGATCTCATAGACCACCGAGCGCGTAGCGTTCTCCGGACCGCCTTGTGTCATGACGTAGGCCTGGGTGAACATCTGCAGGCCTCCCATGAACCACGTGACCGTGACGAACAGGAGGGAGTTCCTCATCTGCGGGATCGTGACGTGGATGAGCCTGCGCAGCGCTCCCGCGCCGTCGATCTGGGCCGCCTCCAGCAGCTCAGGCGGAATCGCCTTGAGACCTGCCAGGAGGATGATCATGAAGTAGCCGAAGTTGCGCCACAACGACATCGCCATGATGGAGGGCATCGCGAGGCTGGTCTCAGTCAGGAAATTGACCTGTGGACCACCCAGGTACTGGATGACGGCGTTGAGAGGGCCGTTAAACGGGTCGTAGAGAAAGCTCCACAACAGCGCGACCGTGACGTAGGACATTGCTTGCGGAAGGTAGACCGTGGTGCGCATGAGCGAGTTGGCGACCAGACGCTGGTTGAAGAGCATCGCCACCAGGAAGGTGACGACGACGCCAACAGCGACCTGGCCGACGGCGAAGACGAGGGTGTTGACGGTGACTCGCCCAAAGAGGGGGTCGGTGAGTACCTCGGCGTAGTTGGCGAACCCGACGAACCGGGGCGGGCTGAGCAAGTCGTAGCGGGTGAAGGACAGGAAGAAGGCCATCACCAGCGGCACGACGGTCATCGCCGTGATGACCAGGAGGGCAGGGGCGGCAAGGAGACGGCCGGCCCGGCGGCGCTGGTGGTCGAGCAGGCAGGTCCTGGCTCGACCGCCGCTGGACGCAGCACGGGCGGCGCAGGAGGTGACAGGCACCGAGCCTCACCCCTGGAAGGCGTTGAGCTTGTCGTTGATCGCCGCGGCTGTCTCGTCGACCGTGGCGGACCCGCGCACAGCCGACTGCAGCAACTCGTTGATCTCCTGACCAAAGCTCATCATGCCTGGATGGGGTTCCTGCGACCGGGCGTACTGGGCCAGCTCCATGAACTGCTGACCTTCCTTGCCCAGCCACTCCTCCTGGCCCAGGTCCTCTCGGACGGGAAGGGTAGCCCTCAGGCGGTCCCACTGGGACATGTAGGTCGCCTGGGTCAGGAAGCGGATGAGACGGAAGGCGCCTTCGGGGTTCTTGGATGCCTTGGCCACAGCAAGCTTGTTGATCCAGGCGCCACCAGCCGGGCCGGAGCCCGAGGGCCCGGTCAGGGGCGTGCCGATGACGAGCTTGTCCACGACCTCGGGGGCGTTGTTCCTGGCATCAGCGATATCTGCCATCGAGCCGCCGAAGCAGATCGCGCTCTGCCCCGCCACCACTGGACGCTGGGCGTTGGCGCCCATGACGAGGTGGTAGTCAGACAGCCCCTCCTGGAAGCAGTCGACCAGGAATTGCAGTGCCTCCTTGGCCTGAGGGCTGTCAAAGTTGGCGGTGCCGTCCTCCTTCCAGTAGGTCGCGCCGTTAGAGAACATGAGGACTGCGAAGGCCTGCTGGAGCCCGATGGACTTGTCCAGGCCGAACCAGATCGGGGACTGACACACCCCTGCGTCACGCACTTTCGTGGCGATCTCACGCAGCTCGGCCCAGGTCGTGGGCAGCGCGGTGGGATCCACCCCGGCCTTGTCCAGCAGGTCAGAGCGGTAGACGTTGGAGCGCACGTCGGTGTCGATTGGGATCGAGTACTGGGTGCCGTCCCATACTCCGTCAGCCAGCATCTCAGGGTAGATGGCGTCCTTGCTCTCCAAGGTCGGCATATAGCTGTCCAGGGGAAGCAGCACGCCCTTGGCGGCCAGGGGTGCGGTCCAGATCGCACCCAGAAGGAGCACGTCGGCGATCTGCCCCGAGGCGGCTGCGGTCGTCACCTTCTGGAAGGCCGAGCCCCAGTCAGAGTTCTGGACCTCGACCTCCAGGCCGCTGTCCTCCTTGAAGGCCGGAAGCAGTGTGTCTGAGAGGTAGGCGTTGAGCTCCTGGTTGCCGCCCAGGACCATGAAGGTCAGAGACTCGGCGTTACCACTGCCAGAGCCGGACTGTGACCCGCAGGCAGACAGCAGCGGGAGGCTGAGGGCTCCGAGACCGGCACCAGCGAGAAGATGACGACGTGAGACGGTGGGGTACATGGAAACTCCTTGGTCGAGATCGAATCACCCTTGATTCGTTCCAGATTGTAACCAATGGTTCGTGCTTTGACAACACCCCTGCTCGCGACATCCAGATCCTGACTCACGCAGGCAGGTCAGGCCCGCCAGGACTCACCCGTGGGCGTCTCAGCCTGCCTGGTCGGTCAACCGCGCAAGGAGCCCCACACTCGCACCGATCATCGAGGCCCCCACCAGCGAGGCGTCGTCGCCCAGGTCCCCCGCTGAGATGATCAGGGAGCGGCAGTCCCGGTGAGCGCGGACGCGCCGCCTGACCTCCTCGACGAAGTCCTGTCCGAGGTAGGCCGGCCACCCACCGATCGTCAGGTGACCCGGGCGCGCCAGCAGCGCGATCATGACCACCGCACGCGCCAGGTCGTCAGCCAGGGACTCCAAAGCCCCTGCCGCACGGCGGTCGCCACCAGCCGCCACGGCAGCGACCTGGCGGCAGTAGTCCTCCATGTAGCGCGGGTCCTGGCCAGGGCTCACCCCCAGCTCCTCTGTACGTCTCATCAACGCGGTAAAGCCGAGCACCGAGTCCAGACACCCGTTCCACCCGCAGGTGCGGCACCGTGGTCCGGAAGGGTCAATCGGAACGTGCCCCACTGGGAGGCTGCTCGCCTGGGGAGGCAAACTCACGTCCCAGCCCTCTGGGCGCCCAGCCCCCAGACCGATACCGCACTGCACGTGTACAAGCTCTGACCTGGTGGGCAGCCGGTCGCCTCGCTGCCCAGCCTGGTAGCTGAGGTACTCAAAGCTGGCCTGGGCGGCGCAGCAGGACACATCCAGCACTCTCAAGGGCACTCCCGGCAGATAGGGAGCCAGCAGGCCGGCGACGTCAACGTCGCTCCAGCCCAGGTAGAGAGAGTCAGCGACGCCCTGCCCGTCGTCGGTAGCCGATCCTCCCACCGAGACTCCCACGCCCACCACCTCGTGCGGACGATCCCGCCGCAGCTCGCGCACCTGCCGGCCGACCTCTGCCAGGACCTGCTCGGGGTCGGCGCCCGGGACCATGCGCTCCTCCCAGCGTCCCAGCTCCACTCCCGACAGGTCGCGCAGGACGACGGCGCACCGATCAATCCTCAGCTCCACACCGACGCTCGCCAGCACCCCGGCTCGCATCCTCAGACCGGTGGCCGGCCGACCCCCGTTTCCGGCGCCCTGCGCCGGGACCTCACTGACCAGGTCCTGACTGACCAGCTCCTGGACGATCCGGGTAATGGATGCCTTGACCAGCCCAGAGCGTCTGCCCAGCTCAGGGCGGGTGACCGGAGCGCACCGTTGGATCAGTCCCAGGATGAGAACCTGGTTGTGCTCACGCATCTCCCTGTGCCGCAGCGCCTCAGGCATCGTGGCGTTCCCTTCTCAGTAACCCCCCTGGCATGAGCCAGGGCCCACCTCACCGCAGTGCCTGGACCGCGGTAAGCACCGCCACGGCCAGTAGCAGCGCGACGAAAAGATAGCTCAGGGTCGAGGCTCGTGCTCGCTGAGACAGCGGCCCTCCAAGCGCTCCACCCACTGCTGAGGCTGCGGCGAAGGCGAGTGTGAGGGCCCAGTCGACCTCCAGTGTCCCCGTCATCCGCTGCGCCAGTGCCGCGAGCGCCGCGATCACCATGACCACCAAGGACGTTCCCGAGGCCCGCCGGATGTCGAGTCCGAGGACCATCGTCAACATCGGGACGACGGCGAATCCCCCGCCCACTCCGAAGAAGCCTGTCAGCAGGCCGGTGACGGTGGCGGCCACCGCGACCAGCCACCATGAGCGCTGAGGCGGCTGCGTCGTTGTCTCTCCCGCCCCGTCCCGATAGGTCCGCTGCGTCCGCCATGCCATGACGACGGCGACGATCGCGAGTAGGAGCGCGAAGGCGAGCATCAGGGCCTGGCCCTCTACCAGGGCATTGAGCCAGGAACCACCGACCGCACCGATGATGGATGCCAGGCCGACGACGATGCCGTCACGCCAACCCACCTGCCCCCGACGCGCACGCGAAGGAAGCGAGACCAGGGCAGTGGACATGACGATGACGAGCGACTCACTGGCCGCGGCGTGCGGCGACTGTCCCAGGAGGTAGACCAGGACCGGGACTGACAGGATCCCTCCTCCTGCGCCGAGCGCCCCGACGACCACGCCGACACAGGCACCGATGAGCAAGGCAGTCACAACAGTCATCGTCCAGGCCCCTCCTCGGCAGCCGGATTGGTCGGCCCAGTGGTTCGCATCTGCTCGCGTGTACGCAGGTCCATCAGCTCGGCAGGAGCGCGGCCTGCGCGCAGGAGCCTGGCCATGGCCTGCAGGTCAGGCAGGATATGGCGGTAGAAGTGCTGATATCCCAGGCACAGGTAGTTGTGGCCGTCCTCGCCGTCGGCCGAGCGCTCAAAACGGTCCTTGGGACAGCCACCGTGACACAGCCCCACGACCGGGCACTGACGGCACTGCATCGTCAGCTCCGCGCGCTTCTTGCGGGAGAAACGGCGCATGACCGGGGTGGCGGCCAGCGCGGCGAAGGAGCTGTCCAGGACACTGCCCAGGCGCCAGTCCGGCTCCACCCAGTGGTCACAGGCGTAGACGTCGCCGTTGAACTCCATAGCAAGGTTGACCCCGCACTCGGGGGCGTGGACGCACACCGGGTAGATGCCGAACAGGGCGGACAAGGCGGCGTCGAGGTCCTGGACGAAGACGCGGCCGATGTCCTGGCGGACCCACTCATCGAAGACCGCCGTCAGGAAGCGGCCGTAGCCCAGAGGGCTCACACTTCGCGAGGTCACGGCGTCCCCGCTCTGGGTGTAGAGCAGGCGGGCACCCTGCGCTGAGCGCCAGCCAGCCTCTGCCGCTTCCAGGTCCCCACGCTCGACCCGCTCGACGATCGGGATGAACTGGAGGTAGCAGGCTTCCAGCTCATCCCGCAGGTAGCGGTAGACCTCTAGCGGGTGGTCCTGGTTCGCGGCATTGACCGTGCACAGGACGTTGGTGCGTACTCCGGCCTCGCGCAGGTACTGGTAGCCGCGCACCACCATGGAGTGGGTACCGCGACCACCGCGATTGACCCGGTAGGCGTCGTGAAGCCGCGGTGGCCCGTCCACTGACACGCCCACCAGGACGTCATGCTCGGCGAGGAAGGACGCCCACTCCTGGTCAATCAGGGTGGCGTTGGTCTGCAGCGCGTGGCGGACCTGCTGGGTGGGCCGGCGGTAGGTCTCGCACATCTCCAGCACCCGCTGGTAGAAGGCGATGCCACGCAGGGTCGGCTCGCCACCTTGCCACAGCATCGTCACCTCGCCGTCGGGGCTGGCCGCGAGCAGCTCGCGCACGTAGACCCGCGCCGTCTCCTCGCTCATGAGCTGCCGCGGTGCGTCGTAGAGCAGCTCCTTGGACAGGAAGAAGCAGTACTGGCAGTCCAGGTTGCAGGCAGCGCCGGTGGGCTTGGTGACCACGGACAGGGGCAGGCGGGGCCGGAGCACCGGCCCCTGGGCCACCTGGTCCTGAGGAATGCCTGTGTGTGCCATGGTCCTCCTGCGTGAGCAGCGCCAGGGCACGATCCTGTCCCCCAGCGTCATTGTCGAGAAGTCCTCACCCTATACCCAGTCTCATCTCCTCCAGCCAGGGGCGCCGATCAGGGCTGTGGCTCAGGCTCGCTCGAGGTAGGCCCGGGACTCCTCATCCAGGCGGTCAGCGATGGCTGCCGCCAGGTCACGGTAATCGGCCAGGTGCGGATCGGCGCTGACCAGCGCCTCGGCCTCAGCCCGGGCTGAGGCAATGAGGGCGCCGTCGCGCGTCACGCGCAGCAGGTCCAGGTCACTGCGCCGGCCAGACTGGGCCGCCCCGAGCACGTTGCCTTCGCTGCGCAGCTCCAGGTCCGCCTCAGCCAGGCGGAAGCCGTCCATGGTCTGGGCGAAGGCGCGCAGCCGGTGGAAGGCGGGCGCGCCGACCTCGACGCCGGTGACCGCCACGCACAGCGACTCACGCTGGCCGCGGCCCACGCGTCCGCGCAGCTGGTGGAGCTGGGACAGGCCGAAGCGGTCAGCGTCCAGGATGACCATCATGGTGGCCTCAGGCACGTCCACGCCCACCTCGATGACGGTGGTGGACACCAGGACCGGTGTGCGTCCGCGAGCGAAGTCCGCCATCACAGCGTCCTTGTCCGCCTGGCTCATGCGACCGGTCAGCGTGCCGATGCTGACCCCGGCCAGGGCCGGCTCGCCACGCAGCCGCTCCACCCAGTCCTCGACTGAGGCAAGCGGGCGCGCCGGCGCGCTCTCCTCGTCCGCTGCCTCATCCCCCGCCCCGGGCACGGCAGCGAACAGCGGGACCGTACCACCGCGCGAGGCGCTGGCCTGCGGGTCGTCAGCGCCGTCGCCCGGGTCCGCCTCACCGGAGTCGATGCGTGGGCACACCACGTAGACCCGCCCGCCCTGGGCCACCTCGCGGGCGGCACGCTGCCAGATGCCCTCCACCCAGCCGGTGCGTTCCCAGGGCACCAGGTGGGTAGCCACCGGGCTGCGTCCGGCAGGCAGCTCGTCCAGGACCGCGGTGTCCAGGTCCCCGAAGACCGTCATGGCGATGGTGCGGGGAATCGGGGTAGCAGTCATGACCAGCAGGTGGGGGGTGCGCAGCTGGCCGGTGTCCGGGTCACGCACGTTGCCTCGCTCGCGCAAGGCATCACGCTGGGCGACGCCGAAGCGGTGCTGCTCGTCGACGACGACCAGTCCCAGGAAGGGGATCTGGACGGTGTCTGACAGCAGGGCGTGCGTGCCTACCACGATCGCGCTCTCACCCGCAGCCAGCCTTGCCAGGATCTCCCGGCGCTGGGGCGTAGGGGTGGAACCGGTCAGGAGCAGGACCTGGGTGGCCTGGCTGGCGCCCCCCAGCATCCCGGCCCGGGCCAAGGGCCCCAGCAGCTGCTCCAAGGAGGAACGGTGCTGGGCGGCGAGGACCTCGGTCGGGGCAAGCAGGGCGGCCTGTCCCCCACCACCGACCACCTGAAGCATGGCCCGTAGAGCCACGAGGGTCTTACCGCTACCGACGTCCCCCTGGAGCAGGGTCTGCATCGGGACCGTTGAGGCCAGTGCCTCCTCCAGTTCACGCCCCACCCGCTCCTGGCCGCGGGTCAGGGTGTAAGGAAGGCTGGCGTCCAGGCTGGCTCGCAGGGACCCGGCACCCGGACGCGGCCAGGCCACGGCGGCATGGGTGGCCTCATGGGCGGCGCGGCGCTGGACCAGAGCGCTCTGGAGGACGAAGGCCTCCTCGTAGCGCAGGCGCTTGCGGGCCGCGCGCCACTGCTCGGCGTCCTCAGGCGTGTGGACCCAGCGCCAGGCGGTCAGGGCGCCAACGAGGTCGTGGGCCTGGCGGACCTCAGGCGGCAGGGGCTCCGGGACGTCCTGCTCGGTGAGCTGGTCAAGCACCGTGCGCACAGCCTTGGCCACCCGCCACGACGGCAGGGACTCGGTGGCGGGGTAAATCGGCATCGGTCGCGCCAGCAGCTCGGCGCGCTCGGCCTCGTCCAGCTCGTCCAGGACCTGGAAGCGAGGGCTGGCCAGCTGGCGGTGACCGCGGCGTATACCGACCTTGCCTGACAGCAGGACGGTGGTCCCCGGCGAGAACTGCTCGGCGTAGTGAGCCATGAGCCCGGCGGCGCCGAAGAAGACCACGTCCATCTTGGAGGCGCCGTCGGTGACCAGCGCCTCCATGAGGGCAGGCGGGCGACCTCCGCGCGCGCGACGAGCGGCTGAGCGCATGACCTGGGCCTGGACGGTGACCTGCTCACCCTCAACCAGGCTCGACAGGTCCGTCAGGTCCCCCCAGGTGTCATAGCGTCGCGGCAGCAGGCGCAGCAGGTCGCCGGCGGTCTCCACGCCCTGGCGGCCCAGCTGCTCGGCCGTGCGCTTGCCCAGCAGCTTGTCCACGGGCGTGGCCAGGAGCGGACGAGACCCGAGCGGAGTAGGGGCGGAGGATGTGGAGGAGACAGGGACGGACACGGTGGTAGGTGCTACTCGACGGCGATGAGGACATCTGGGGCGACCTGGCCGCCGGCATGGACGACGACCTCGATAGCCTCGGCCGAGCCGGTCAGGGTCTCAGCCCGCTGGGCGACGGCGGTGGCCGCCAGTGAGCCGACGTCCGGCAGGGCGTCACGGCCCAGGATAACGGTGACCAACTCGTCGTCGCCGCGCAGCAGACTGGCGACGGCGAAGGCGACGGACTCGGCCTCGGCCTGGGCACCGTCGAAGGCCAGGGTGCGCATATGCGCACCTGCCAGGCTCGCGCGACGGGCCAGCTCGGTCAGGCTGGTGCTCTCCGGCGTCGTCACGCCGGTTCCCCCAGGCCCACCCGGTACAGAACCAGCCACGGCCACCGCTGCAGCCAGGGCACGAGCCTCGTCGTCGGTATCGGCCACCAGCAGCTGAGGGCTGTTGAGGCCCTGGCCCGGCACGGGGTCGACCTGGGCGGCCAGGCGCGCCCCCGTCGGACCCGAGACGACCGAGGGCACAGCCCGGGCAGCCAGGTAACGAGCCGCCTCGTGGGCCGCGGCTGCGCCGTCGTCGTCGCAGGGAAGGACGAGGACCTGAGCCAGGCCCAGGTCACCCACGGCCCTGACGATGCCCTCGCGCTCGGGATCGAGGACGACGACGGCGCCGGTGCGGGCCAGCTGCTCAATGAGGCCCGGGGCTCGGGTGCAGGCGATGACGCCTACGCGCTCCTGGGGACGCGGCAAGGGGGCTCCACCTTGGGACGGGTGAGCACGCAGACCTGCCTCGCGCTCAGCCTCGCGGCGTTGACGCCTGGCAGCCAGGCGCTCCAGGGAGATGACGTTGCTGGCCTGCGCCTGGGCGGGGTGGGCGAAGGCCAGCGGCGGCTCGGCTGCGTCCCAGCCCCCGGCCAGCGCCATGGTGGTCGGGGTCAGGTGGTGGATGCACACCTGGCGGGCACGCCCACCGCGAGGCAGCGCCGCGCGCGGGGTGTCCGTATGGACGTGGACCTGGTAGAGCCCCACTCCCAGGGCGTCCGGGGTGCCGACCACGCCCACGCTGTCTCCCACGGCCTCCAGCTGGCGGCGCAGGGCAGCGGCCTGCGAGGCGGTGGCCTCCAGCAGGTACATGACCTCGAACTCCCCGGTCGAGGCGTCGGGCGAGGCCTGGGCGTCGTAGAGGTGACCGTGAGGCGTGCCGGAGCTGGCCAGGTCAATGAGCATCTGGTGGGCTACCCGCGTATAGGTCGCCTCTGACGCCGTCCCCGAGACTCCCGTGGTCACAGAGCCTGCGGCCTGCGCCTGCTCTCCCAGGCAGTCGGACAGTGCCGTCAGCAGCAGCATGAGGGCAGCTCCTCCGGCGTCGACCGGGCCGTGCCCCATTCCTGCGGTCTCGACCACGGACTCCTGAGCGCCCAGGGCCGCCGCGGCCGCGATGTCCGCCACCGTCGCCGGGTGTGCGGCGTCGGCGTCCTGGAGGGTCTGGCGTGCCGTGCTCGCAGCATCGCGGGCCACCGTCAGCAGCGTCCCGGTCACCGGCCGTGAGACCGCCGCCCAGGTGGTGGAGGCGATGCGCTCGTAGGCGTGCACCAGCTCCACCGGCCGCAGCCCGCTCGGGTCCGGAGCCTGCGCGACCTCGTCCGCCAGGGCGGACAGCGCCTGGGAGACCAGGAGTCCGGAGTTGCCGCGGGCGCCGCGCACGGCCCCGTCAGCGGCAGCCCGGGAGACCTGGGCGGCGTCAGCTCCTGCCGGCAGCAGCCTGAGCGCCTCGACCGCCGAGCGCAGGGTGAGGGCGACGTTCGTTCCCGTGTCAGAGTCAGGGACGGGGAAGACGTTGAGAGAGTCGACCAGGCTGCGGGTGGCCTCGGCAGTGTCCCTGGCCAGGGAGAACCAGGTGCGCAGGGCCTCGGCGTCCACGCTCTGGGGGGTCAGGCGTGCGCCGTCGTCCTTCACCTCGTCCTCCTTGCGTGCCGTGGGATACCCTCAAGGCTACCTGCCTGAGGCGGTTGGCTGCGCCAGCCAGGTGGCACGGTTGTGCCTCAGCCCACGCTGGATGCGCTTGGGAGCGGGCCCCGAAGTTCGATACAGTGTCCGGGTTGCCCGAGGGAGCACTCCCCGGGCGGTGGACCTAGCGCCGGACGACGAGTCCGAGCGTTGAAGCATTGAAGATTCAGGAGTGAGACCGTGGCTGCTGTGTGCGACGTCTGCGGCAAGGGCCCCATCTTCGGCAAGAGCGTCTCGCACTCCCACGTGCGGACCAACCGCCGGTGGAACCCCAACATCCAGCGAGTGCGTGCTCTCGTGAACGGCGCCCCCAAGCGCCTGAACGTGTGCACCTCCTGCCTCAAGGCCGGCAAGGTCACGCGCAACATCTGAGCGCAGCCTGCCGATCTGGCGTTGGAAGGCCGTCACCCTCGGGTGGCGGCCTTCGTCGTGCCTGGCGGGCCCTGGGGGGGATGGCGCCTGGGGGGGGGCGGCGGTCTGCGAGCCGCACTTGGGGGGCGGTTGCGGGCTCGAGGCTGGGCTATCAGGCGCCCTACGCCCATTGGAACGGCCCTACGCAGATGAGTGCGCCTTGACGCCACGCATACGTGCGTCCCAAGCCTCGTCAGGCACGTTCTCGTCGCGTACCGACGCACGCATCCGCCGCAGCACGTTCCAACCGCCCGAGCGCAGGCCTATACGACCTCCTCAGGTCCGCAAGCGCGATCTCAGCACCCCAGAAAAAGACTCAAGCCCACTCCCCAGTTGCAACCACAACGAAAGAGCCACCCACTCAGCCGGCGAAGTGGTCCCAGCCCAGCGCGCCCGTCCACGGCCGTCCCCCGACGAGGACTCCCGGCGCCGACTGCCCGGTAGGCTCACCGACTTCGAGCACGCGCCCGATGACGCGCACCCCCTCGGGCAGGATCGCGTCAGCCGGCACGCAGGCGAGCATGCCGTGGTCCTCTCCCCCGGTCAGCACCCACTGGCGCGCGAGCCTCGCCGCACCGCCAGGCTCCCCCTGACCGCGAGCCTCCAGCACCACCTGCGCCACAGGCTCCAGTGCCGCGGCCGCCCGACCCAGCACCGTGCGCGGGTCCTCAGGATCGTCCAGGTCGACGACGACGCCGCTGGCCGCCGCGATCCGTCCACAGTCGCGCAGCAGGGAGTCCGAGACGTCCATCATCGCGTGGGCACCAGTCTCCGCGAGCGCGGGCCCAGCCTGAATCGGCGGCGCCGGCGCGAGGAAACGCTCCACGCAGCGGCGGATGAGTCCCGCCTCCTTGGCACCCGCACCGGCCCCACCTCCGAGGCGAGCGGCGCGATCGCCGTCCTCCGTCCAAGGTGCCTCACAGCCTCCGTGACAGCCCGGCGCCGCTCCGGCCTCCAGCAGCGCCAGCCCTGCCGCGCTCAGGCCCAGGTCGCCGGCGTGGACCACGAGGTCCCCGGCCCGTGCCCCGCTGCGCAGGACCGGCTCACGGCCCTCCAAGTCCCCGTGGACGGTGACGGCAATGACGATGCTCTCCCCCGCGCTCAGGTCCCCACCGACGACGCCGGCCCCAGCCTTGCGGCACTCCTCACCCAGGCCCCGGGCCAGTCCCTCCATCCAGGACACAGGAGTGTCGCCTGGCAGGACGAGGCTGACCACGAGGGCTACCGGCCGCGCTCCCATGGCAGCGGCGTCGGCGAGGTTCTGGGCAGCCGCGCGCCGCCCGACCTGCTCAGGGCCCGACCAGTCGGTGCGGAAGTGGTGGCCCTCCACGAGGACGTCGGTGGAGACCACGTAGCGCCCGTCGGGCGCCGCGAGCACCGCACAGTCGTCCCCGTTGCCCACCACCTGGACGGGGCTGGCCGGCAGCAACGGCGTGATCACGGCCAGCAGGCCCGCCTCCCCCAGCTCGGCCACCGTGGCAGGCGAGGCCAGCGAGCCTCCTGGTCGCGCCGTCGTCGTGCCGCGGTGACCGGCCCGGGATCCCGTCCTGCCCACGTCTGCCTGTCTCTCCGTGCCGCCCGCGCGCGTCGCCTCGCTCAGCGGTTGACGCTGCGCGGGCGTTCCAGCGCCAGCTCAATGAGCTCGCTGACCAGGTCCGTGTAGCTCAGGCCAGACACCTGCCACATGTAGGGGTACATGGAGAAGGGAGTGAACCCGGGCATCGTGTTGACCTCATTGACCACAGCCTCCCCGCGCGGGGTGAGGAAGAAGTCCACGCGCATGAGGCCCTCCCCGCCTAGCGCCTCGAAAGCGCGGGCCGCCGTCTCCTTGAGCAGCTCGGACTCCTGGCGGCTCACGCGCGCCGGGCAGACCATCTGGACGGCGTCGTGAGCCAGGTACTTGGTCTCGTAGTCGTAGAACTCCCCGGCCCCGTGGGAGGCGTCCATGACGATCTCGCCGGGCTCGGCCACGCGTGGGGCGGCGCCGTGGTGACCGTCCAGGACGGCGACCTCCACCTCCCGGCCCTCGACGCCGGACTCGACCAGCACCTTGGGGTCGACCTCGCGTGCCGCCTCGATGGCCGCGGGCAGGTCCTCCCGGCGTTCGACCTTGGTGATGCCCAGGGAGCTGCCGGCTCGGGCGGGCTTGACGAAGAGCGGGTAGGTCAGGGCCTCACAGGCGTCCAGGATGAGCTCACGCTCACTGTCCCAACGGTGGGGGTGGACCACTACATGCTGGGCGGTCGGGATCCCGGCGGCATTGAGCAGCACCTTGGTGACCTGCTTATCCATGCCGGCGGCCGAGGCGAGCACGCCGCATCCCACGTAGGGGATGTCCAGCATCTCCAGCATGCCCTGGATGGTGCCGTCCTCACCGTAGGGGCCGTGCAACAGGGGCAGGACGACGTCGACCTCGCCCAGCACCTTGGGGCCGGTGGGGGTGACGGCGGTGAAGGCTCCCCCGCCCAGTCGCATCGCGAGCTCGCCGCGCCCCAGGCCCTCGGCCGTGATCTCGACCGGCGGGCGGGACTCGTCCAGGGCCAGGGCGGCTGGGTCGTCGTCAACCAGCAGCCACTGCCCGTCCAGGGTGATGCCCACCGGCAGGACGTCAAAGCGATCACGGTCGATCGCGGACAGGACCCCGGCCGCGGTGGCGCAGGAGATCGTGTGCTCACCGCTGCGGCCCCCAAAGACGACGGCGACGCGCGGCTTGCGTGCGACGCCGGCCTCGCTGGCCGTGCCCGGCTCGGTCCCGGGCGAAGCGGTCAGGGGTCGGCTGGTGGCGGTCTCAGGCGCGTTCGTGGACGACATGGCCGCAACGCTACCGCCTTGGCTGACTGCTTCCGTGACGCCGTGCCCGTACCCTGGTGGAAGCCAAGCCCGTCCACATCCTCAGGAGGACCCGATGACGACCTCGTCTCGCACTGGCGCACGCGGCGCTCACGGCACCACAGACCTCACACGCCGCGGGGTGCTCGCTGGCGGGCTCGGCGCGGTCCTGGCAGGTGCTCTGGCCGCCTGCGGCTCGACGTCGGGGGCCGGGTCAGCCGCGTCCTCGCCTTCGCCGTCGGTGTCCTCCCCGGCTGCTTCAGCGACGCCGTCGGCTTCCGCCTCAGCCGAGGCCACGAGCCAGGCCTTGACCGCGCAGGAGTCTGCCCAGGACCCTGAGGCTGCCTGGACCGAGGGGCACTCCGAGTCGGAGCCCAGCGGCGAGGCGGGTGTGGAGACGGCCCTGCGCACGGGAGTCCACGAGGGCTATGACCGGGTGGTCGTCCAGACCTCGGGCACCGGCACGATCGGCTGGTTCGCTGACGTCGTCGATGAGGCCTCGACCCAGGGCAAGGGCGATCCCCTCAGCCTGGAGGGCAGCCACCTCATCCGCGTTTACGGCCGCGGCACCCAGATGCCCATGACCGAGCAGGACCAGCAGATCGACTACGACGGCCCCGCCCTGGTCAACGCCGGTGGCACGGCCCTCAAGCAGGTCTACCTGGACCGGACCTTTGAGGACCAGTTCCAGCTGGTGCTGGGCACGGAGTCGACCCAGTACCGGGTCTTCACGCTCTCTGAGCCCTCCCGCCTGGTGATCGACGTCCGCCAGCCCTGATCAGGAGACCTGCCCGGGGTACCCCGACGGCGCAGGACCAGGCCTGCGGCGGTAGACGGGCGAGAGATGCTCAGGCCTGCGGCGTGGCGTGGACGCCCTCAGCCTTGCGCGGGCGAGCGAGCAAGGCGTCAGTGACCTCGGGAACCGTCGCGGACCCCTCCACCACGGCCACCACGCCGGCGGTGATCGGCATCTCGACGCCGTGCGCCTCAGCCAGGTCCAGCACAGCGCGAGCCGACTTGGCCCCCTCAGCCACGCCACGTGAGGCAGCCGAGGCCTCGGCCACGCTCATGCCCTCCCCCAGCCGGCGCCCGAAGGTCTGGTTGCGTGACAGCGGAGAGGAGCAGGTGGCCACGAGGTCTCCCATGCCCGCCAGCCCCGCGAAGGTCTCCGGCGCCGCACCCAGCGCGAGCCCGAGCCGTGTGATCTCCACCAGTCCCCGGGTGATGATCGTGGCCTTGGAGTTGTCCCCCATACCCCGTCCGGCCGCGATTCCCACGGCCAGGGCGATGACGTTCTTGACCGCCCCACACAGCTCCACACCGAGCACGTCGGTGTTGGTGTAGGGCCGGAAGGTCGCGGTCGCGCAGGCGCCCGCCACCGCCGTCGCCACCTGCGGATCACGTGCGGCCACCACCGTGGCCGTGGGCTGGCCTGCCGCGATCTCATCGGCCAGGTTCGGCCCGGAGACGACGGCGATACGCCCCTCCTCCAGCTCCAGCGCCTGGCCGAGGACCTGGCTCATGCGCAGCCCGGTCCCCAGCTCAATGCCCTTCATCAGTGACACGGCCACGGCTCCGGGCGCGAGAGCGCCGGCCAAGGGCGCGAGCACCTGGCGCGAGACCTGCGAGGGCACCGCGACGACGACGATCCCCGCGCCGTCCACGGCCTCCCCCAGGTCCGTGGTGGCGCTGATCCCGGCCGGTAGCGGCGTACCGGGAAGATAGCGGGCATTGGTACCCGCGTTGATCTCATCGGCCAGCTCAGCCCGACGCGCCCAGATCGTCGTCGGGGTGCCGGCACTGGCCAGCAGGCAGGCGAAGGTGGTTCCCCAGGCGCCTGAGCCGATCACGGCGGCACGCGAGAAGCCGCTCATGCCTGAGCCTCGCCGTCGCCCTCCTGCCCGGGCAGTGGATCGGGGCGACGCGTGCCGCGCTTGTCCCGGCCGTGCTTGTTCTTGCCCGGGTTGCCGTCATAGTGGAGGTCATAGGGGCGTGGGGCTTTGAGCCCGCGCAGATCCTCCACGATCGCGGTGATGCGGCGCATGATCTCAGCCGTCGCCTCACGCACGGCGTCGCGGTCCGTGGTGTCGGAGCCAAAGGCCTCCAGGGTGAAGGGCTCACCGATGCTCACGCGCACGTCCTTGCGTGGGAAGGGGTGGAAGCCTCCGCCCTCGAAGGAGTCAAGGATGTCCTGCGGACCCCACTGTCCCATGGGCAGGACGGGCACACCGGTGGCCATCGCCAAGCGGGCCGCACCCGTCTTGCCGGTCATCGGCCACTGAAGGGGGTCGCGCGAGAGCGTACCCTCAGGGAAAACCATGATGGCGTCCCCGGCACGCAGGCGCCGCTCGGCCTCCACCAGAGCGTTGCCCGCCTTGTCCGTGCCGCGGTAGACCGGGATCTGGCCACCGGCCTTGAAGACGTGACCCAGCACCGGGATCTCGAACAGGCTGGACTTCGCCAGGGAGTAGACCGGGACGTCAGCATCCACCAGCGCGCGCATGGCCGTCAGCGAGTCCAGCTCGGACAAGTGGTTGGCCACCGCCACGAACCCGCCCGAGCGCGGGATGTTCTCCAGCCCCGTCACCTGCTGGCGCGAGACGGCCTTGAGGCAGGGGATGATCACCCCTCGCGCGGCGAAGCGGTAGAAGGGCGTTATGGTGCGGTGCTGAGTCGAAGCCACACCGCGACTCTACTGGGAGGCACCACTCAGGGTGCGCAGGCGCCGCCGCTCGCTCAGGCCAGACGGGTGACGTCCGCCTCCAGCGCGGCGAGCTTGCTCATGAAGTGCTCGTAGCCACGGTCGATGAGGTTGATGCCCTCGACCCGGCTCGTGCCCTCGGCCGCCAGGGCGGCAATGAGGTGGGAGAAACCGCCGCGCAGGTCAGGCACCTCAATATCCGCCCCGTGCAGGGGCGAGGGACCGGAGATCACGGCGGAGTGGTAGAAGTTGCGCTGCCCGAAGCGGCAGGCCGAGCCCCCCAGGCACTCGCGGTAGACCTGGATCGTGGCGCCCATCTTGCGCAGCGCCGAGGTGAAGCCGAAGCGGTTCTCGTACACCGTCTCGTGCACGATGGACAGACCGTCCGCCTGAGTCAGGGCCACCACCAGCGGCTGCTGCCAGTCGGTCATGAAGCCAGGATGAACGTTGGTCTCCACCACCAGCGACTTCAGGTCACCACCCGGGTGCCAGAAGCGGATGCCGTCGTCACGCACGTCAAAGGCGCCGCCGACCTTGCGGTAGACGTTCAAGAAGGTGGTCATGTCCGACTGGTGAGCGCCGCGTACGAACACGTCGCCGTGGGTCGCCAGGGCCGCCGAAGCCCAGGAGGCGGCCTCAATGCGATCGGGCAGGGCGGTGTGGGTGTAGCCCACCAGCTCGTCCACGCCCTCGATGTGGATGGTGCGATCGGTGTCCACGGAGATGATGGCGCCCATCTTCTGTAGCACGTCCACCAGGTCCATGATCTCGGGCTCGATCGCGGCCCCGCGCAGCTCCGTCAGTCCCTCGGCGCGCACCGCGGTGAGCAGGGTCTGCTCGGTGGCACCTACCGAGGGGTAGGGCAGGTCGATCACTGTGCCGTGCAGCCCGTGCGGGGCCGTGAGCCGGATACCCATCGCCTGCTTGTCCACCACCGCGCCGAAGCTGCGCAGGATGTTCAGGTGGTAGTCGATGGGGCGGTCTCCGATGCGGCACCCGCCCAGGTCCGGGATGAAGGCCTCCCCCAGTCGGTGCAGAAGCGGGCCGCAGAAGAGGATCGGAATGCGCGAGGACCCGGCGTGGGCGTCGATGTCCGCCATATGGGCGCTCTCGACGCTGGAGGAGTCCAGGGACAGGATCCCCTCGGTCTGGTCATAGTCGATGGAGACCCCGTGCAGGCTCAGCAGCCCGGAGACCACGTCCACGTCACGGATGAGGGGCACGTTGCGCAGCACCGAGGGAGTACGCCCCAGCAGCGCCGCCACCATGGCCTTGGGTACGAGGTTCTTTGCGCCGCGCACCGTGATCTCGCCGCGCAGTGGGCGGCCACCGTGGACCTGCAGCAGTCCGTCGACCATCGTCAACCTCCGTCACCTCAAGCGGGGCCCGAGGCGCGTGGGTTCAGCTTTCAGCGTTTCCAGCCATGCCAGCAGTTTCTCGATCTTAGCTGCAGT
>OKMX01000129.1_pt1 | contig 26083 bp, 19 predicted proteins | sample 1613551 | NCBI WGS metagenome assembly OKMX01 (sample SAMN04436865, study PRJEB24849) | human gut metagenome | biome: human gut; feature: NICU; material: stool | host: Homo sapiens | place: USA: Saint Louis, MO | collected 2011-10-01 | reverse complement strand
TCAGCTCGTGTCGTGAGATGTTGGGTTAAGTCCCGCAACGAGCGCAACCCTTGTCCCGTGTTGCCAGCACGTTGTGGTGGGGACTCGCGGGAGACTGCCGGGGTCAACTCGGAGGAAGGTGGGGATGACGTCAAATCATCATGCCCCTTATGTCTTGGGCTTCACGCATGCTACAATGGCCGGTACAGAGGGTTGCGATGTCGTGAGGCGGAGCGAATCCCTTAAAGCCGGTCTCAGTTCGGATCGGTGTCTGCAACTCGACACCGTGAAGTTGGAGTCGCTAGTAATCGCAGATCAGCAACGCTGCGGTGAATACGTTCTCGGGCCTTGTACACACCGCCCGTCACGTCATGAAAGTCGGCAACACCCGAAGCCCGTGGCCTTACGGGGAGCGGTCGAAGGTGGGGCTGGTGATTGGGACGAAGTCGTAACAAGGTAGCCGTACCGGAAGGTGCGGCTGGATCACCTCCTTTCTAAGGAGTATGGGGTGCCCTGGTGTGGTGGTGACGGTCTCCCGGTGAGGTTGGGGGGCGGCTGCCAGGCTGGGTGCCTGTCGGAAGCTGTGTGCATGAGAAACCGCCCGTGTCCCGTCCTCCTTCTTGGTGGGTGGGTGTGGGTGCCCTGGCCTCCTGGTTGTCCTCTTTTGATGGGGGTTGGCTTGGGGTTGGGGGTGGCATGCTGTCGGGGTCTGGGGCAGTACGCCCTGGTGGCCCTGCTGTCTGGGCTCACACGGTGCCTGCTGGTTTTGTTGCTTGCGGGTGTGTGGGTGTGGGTGGTGTGGGTGGGTTGGTTGTGAACTGTATAGTGGACGCGAGCATCTTTGATCTTTGCGCACACACACGTGTTTTTGTTGTGTGTGTTGTTTTGTTTGTTTTTTTGAGCGTTCGGTGGATGCCTTGGCATCAGGGGCCGATGAAGGACGTGGTGGCCTGCGATAAGCCTCGGGGAGCCGGCTGACGGGCTGTGATCCGAGGGTGTCCGAATGGGGGGACCCGGCACGAGTTATGTCGTGTCACTCGTACCTGAATTCATAGGGTGCGGGGGGTGACGCGGGGAAGTGAAACATCTCAGTACCCGTAGGAGAAGATATTCCGTGAGTAGTGGCGAGCGAAAGCGGATGATGGTTAAACCGTGTGCGTGTGATACCCGGCAGGGGTTGCGTGTGCGGTGTTGTGGGGCGTGTTCTTCCATCCTCTGCCGGGGGTGGGCGTAGTGAGAAACTGGTGTGGTAGCTGAACCTCCTGGGAAGGGGGGCCGTAGTGGGTGATAGCCCCGTAGGTGAAACCATGCTGGCTGCGTGGGTGCGTTCCCGAGTAGCACGGGGCTCGTGGAATCCTGTGTGAATCTGCCAAGACCACTTGGCTGCCTGAATACCTCCTGATGACCGATAGCGGATAGTACCGTGAGGGAATGGTGAAAAGTACCCCGGGAGGGGAGTGAAATAGTACCTGAAACCGGGCGCTTACAAGCCGTCAGAGCCTTTCCTTTGTGGGGGTGATGGCGTGCCTATTGAAGAATGAGCCTGCGAGTTAGCGCCGTGTCGCGAGGTTAACCCTTGGGGGGTAGCCGTAGCGAGAGCGAGTCTGAAAGGGCGAGTTAAGTGGCACGGTCTAGACCCGAAGCGGGGTGATCTACCCATGGCCAGGTTGAAGCACGTGTAAGAGCGTGTGGAGGACCGAACCCACCTAGGTTGAAAACTGGGGGGATGAGCTGTGGGTAGGGGTGAAAGGCCAATCAAACTCCGTGATAGCTGGTTCTCCCCGAAATGCATTTAGGTGCAGCGTCTCGTGGTCCCCGGCGGAGGTAGAGCTACTGGGTGGCTGATGGGCCCCACAGGGTTACTGACGTCAACCAAACTCCGAATGCCGTTCGGGTTATAGCGGGGCAGTGAGACAGCGGGGGATAAGCTCCGTTGTCGAGAGGGAAACAGCCCAGATCGCCGGCTAAGGCCCCTAAGCGTGTGCTAAGTGGGAAAGGATGTGCGGTCGCGCAGACAACCAGGAGGTTGGCTTAGAAGCAGCCATCCTTGAAAGAGTGCGTAATAGCTCACTGGTCAAGTGATCGTGCGCCGACAATGTAGCGGGGCTCAAGCACACCGCCGAAGCCGCGGACCCATCACGTGTTCCCTACCGGGTTTGTCCTGGTCAGGGGTGGTGGGTGGTAGGGGAGCGTCCTGCACCGGGTGAAGCCGCAGAGTGATCTAGTGGTGGACGGTGCGGGAGTGAGAATGCAGGCATGAGTAGCGATACTAGGGTGAGAAGCCCTAGCGCCGAATGACCAAGGGTTCCAGGGCCAGGCTAGTCCGCCCTGGGTGAGTCGGGACCTAAGGCGAGGCCGACAGGCGTAGTCGATGGATGACGGGTTGATATTCCCGTACCGGCGAAGCACCGCCCATGCTGACGCGCGGGTGCTAACCCACGCCCGGCACCACAATCGCGCCTTCTGGTGGCTTCGGCTGCCTGTTGGTGTGGTGGTGTGGGGTCTGGGGACCCTCCGTGCAGGTAGGCAAGCGTGTTAACAGGGGTGACGCACAGTGGTAGCCTCCGCGGGCCTAATGGCTTGGCCCGTTCAAGCGAGCAGCCCGACAGCCAGGCAAATCCGGTTGTCTTCCTTTGATGGTGAGGGTCAGACGTGATGGTGACCTGCCCTTCTCGGGTGGGGAAGTAGGGTGATCCTGGGGTGCCGAGAAAAGCCTCGACGCGATGGTGCCAGCCGCCCGTACCCTAAACCGACACAGGTGGTCGGGCAGAGTATGCCTAGGCGCACGAGTGAATCATGGTGAAGGAACTCGGCAAAATGCCCCCGTAACTTCGGGAGAAGGGGGGCCCGAGCCTTGAAGCCCCTTTTTGCGGGCTAGGGGTGAGGGTCGCAGAGACCAGGGAGAAGCGACTGTTTACTAAAAACACAGGTCCGTGCGAAGCCGCAAGGCGATGTATACGGACTGACGCCTGCCCGGTGCTGGAAGGTTAAGAGGAACCGTCAACCCCCGTCGTGGGGTGAAGCGGTGAATTTAAGCCCCAGTAAACGGCGGTGGTAACTATAACCATCCTAAGGTAGCGAAATTCCTTGTCGGGTAAGTTCCGACCTGCACGAATGGCGTAACGACTTCTCCACTGTCTCCACCATGAGCTCGGCGAAATTGCACTACGAGTAAAGATGCTCGTTACGCGCAGAAGGACGGAAAGACCCCGGGACCTTTACTACAGCTTGGTATTGGCGCCCGCTATGGCTTGTGCAGGATAGGTGGGAGACTGTGAAGCAGCCACGCCAGTGGTTGTGGAGTCGTCGTTGAAATACCACTCTGGCTATGGCGTGCGCCTGAACCTCGGCCCGTGATCCGGGTCAGGGACAGTGCCTGGTGGGTAGTTTAACTGGGGCGGTTGCCTCCTAAAATGTAACGGAGGCGCTCAAAGGTTCCCTCAGCCTGGTCGGCAACCAGGTGTTGAGTGTAAGTGCACAAGGGAGCTTGACTGCGAGACCGACGGGTCAAGCAGGTACGAAAGTAGGAACTAGTGATCCGGCGATCCCGAGTGGGTGGGTCGTCGCTCAACGGATAAAAGGTACCCCGGGGATAACAGGCTGATCCTGCCCAAGAGTCCATATCGACGGCATGGTTTGGCACCTCGATGTCGGCTCGTCGCATCCTGGGGCTGGAGCAGGTCCCAAGGGTTGGGCTGTTCGCCCATTAAAGCGGTACGCGAGCTGGGTTTAGAACGTCGTGAGACAGTTCGGTCCCTATCCTCTGCGCGCGCAGGATACTTGAGAAGGCCTGTCCCTAGTACGAGAGGACCGGGACGGACGAACCTCTGGTGTGCCAGTTGTCCCGCCCGGGGCACGGCTGGTTGGCTACGTTCGGAACGGGTAACCGCTGAAAGCATCTAAGCGGGAAACCATCTTCAAGATGAGGTATCCACACCACCCCTCGGGGTGGTGGAAGGCCCCCAGCAGACCACTGGGTAGATAGGCCGGACGTGGAAGACCCGCAAGGGTTGGAGCTGACCGGTACTAATTGGCCAACACAAACAACAACACCACCCCCAACCACACGGTACGGGGCCGGTGAGGCAAAGAAAACAACGCTGCGCGTCCACTATACGGTCCAGGACCAACCCCAACACCAACCCCCCCCACAAGGCGGGGGATCGTGTACGGCCCGACAAGACGTCTCGGTGGTCATAGCGGGGGAGCCACGCCCGGCCCCATTCCGAACCCGGAAGCTAAGACCCCCAGCGCCGATGGTACTGCACCCGCCAGGGTGTGGGAGAGTAGGACACCGCCGAGCACACAACCCAAAACAGGGTCGAAGGCCCCACACCACCACCCACCCAAGGGACGGCATGGTGTGGGGCCTCCCCACACCCCACCAAGCACTTACCACCGTGCACAACACCACCCCGAGCAGGGACTCACGACGCTAGCCCAGGCAGGGGGCCATCAGGGATGATGGCCGGGTGACGAAGCCCTATGACTCCCATCAACAACCCATTCATCCCGATGATGCGCTCGACGCCGACCGGCTTATGCTTCAGTCTGCGGTGGTCCTGCGGCTAGGCACGATGATGCTGGCTGCCGGTGCGGGCTCCTACCGCGTCAAGTCCTCGATGGCCAAGGCAGCGGCGGCCGTCGGTCTGGACCGGCACGAGGCGACAGTGACGATGACGGAGATCGTCACCTCCTCCTACGTGGGGGACCGTTTCCGTACTGAGACGGCGGAGGTACGCCGTGTGGGCGTGAACGTGGACCGTCTCGAGGCCTTGCGGCGTATCGTCCACGACCTGCGTCAGCACGAGCGCGTCGAGCAGCTGGGCAAGAAGCTGGACGAGGTGCAGCACATGCACGCCCGCTACGGCGTCTTCGCTAACGCGGCGGCGTCAGGAGTGGCGTGTGCGGGGTTCTGTTTCCTCAACCAGGGTGGCTGGGTGGAGTGCCTTGCGGTGCTCTTCGCGGCGTTCTTTGGCCAGGTGATTCGCCGGCAGATGCTGGAGCGGCACTTCCAGCACTTCTTCACCTGGATCGTGTGTGGCGTGGGGGCTTCCTCGGTCTACATGGCGCTGGTGACTCTGCTGGGCGCTCTCGATCTCATCGACGGCAACCACCAGGGCGGCATCATTTCGGCGATCCTGTTCCTGATCCCGGGATTCCCGATGGTCACGGCGATGCTGGATCTTGTGCGCCAGGACTTTTCTTCGGCAATCTCTCGCGCCTCTTACGTCATGCTGGTCATGGCCGCGGCAGGTGTGGCGGTGTGGACGGTGACCTTCGTCTTCGACTGGGACGTCGAGGCGAGTTACACCTATAACCCGGAGGGGCTGTTGCTGTACGGTCTGCGGATCTTCTGCTCCTTCATCGCCGCCTACGGCTTCGCGATGCTCTTCAACGCTGGTCCTAAGGCCGCGGGTCTGGCCGCAACGGTTGGCGCACTGGCCAACACCGGGCGTCTTCTGCTTATTGACGAGTTTGGCGTGCCCTGGCAGCTGGCGGTGGGCCTGGCGGCCGTGACGATTGGTCTGCTGGCGCAGGCCTTCGTCTCGCGTGCCTCGCTGTCGCGTGTGGCCCTGTCCGTGCCCGCCGTCGTCATCATGATTCCGGGTGTGCCCTTCTACCGTGCCATCTCGGCGCTCAACGACCAGACGGTGGATGCCAACGCGGCCGTCGGAGTGGCGGCAACTAACCTGGCGGAGGTCTTCTTTGTCATCACGGCGATCGGCGTGGGGCTGGCCATGGCCAGGATCCTCACGGACCGTCGCTGGCGCCATGACATTCCGACCTCGGCCGTCGCGGCGCTGCTGCCCTCCCACGGCAGCGCCTCAGAGCCTGGCCGCTCCTGGCAGGCAACGAGACAGAACAAGGGGCCCCTCGCCATCGCGAGGGGCCCCTTGTTCTGTCTGCGGAAGGGCTACAGGCCGCCGAGGATCTGGGCGACGAAGATCTTGCCGATCATGGCCACCGGGTAGACCATGGCGTACCCCAGCGCGACGCGAGGATCGGCGCCGGTGCGCTCGTTGGCGAAGGCGAGTACCGCGGGCTGGGTCTGAGCTCCACCAAGCAGACCGGATAGGCGTGTGCCGCCCATCTTGACGATCCACCGCATGGAGGCATAAAGGCCGAAGCCCACGATGGTCGTGATGACGAAGCCAGTGACGAGGATCCTCCACCAGTCGCCGCCGGTGAAGGCGTTAGCGATCTGGCCACCAGCCTTGGTTCCTGCCTGGGCGAGGAAGACGAGTAGACCGAACTCGGCGAGCACCGCCGTCGCCGTGAAGGGCAGGGCTGTCACGAAGCCCTTGATGCGTCCGATCTTGCCGAAGATGAGACCCACGAGCAGCGTGCCCGCAGCCGAACCGATGGAGAAGGTGGCCCCCGTGGGGGTCAGGAACTTCCACTCACCGATGATGATGCCGATCGCCATCCCGATGCCCAGGGCGACCGGGTTGATCGAGGACAGACCGCGCGAGGAGTCGCCGAAGTACTTCGAGATCTCCTTCATCCGACTGGTGGGGCCGACTACGCGCACGCGGTCTCCCTGCTGGAGGACGAGGTCAGGGGTACCGACCATGTCCGTGTCACCGCGGCGCACGCGGGAGATCGTCGCGCCGAACTTCTCATCGACGCCGAGCTCGGCCACCGTGTGGCCGGCGAGCTTGGGGTCGGAGACCGTGATGCGCCGGAAGTCGAGGTAGCGGCGGTCCTCGATGAGGGAGTGGGACGAACCGTGGCCCAGGGCCTTGATGACCTGGTTGACGGCGTCCTGGGTGCCCACGACGGTGACGAGGTCGTCGACGTTGACCCGGTCGGTCGGACGAGGACGCGTGATCGGGCCGCTCTCACCGCGGCGCAGGCGGGAGAACTTCAGCTCGCCCGAGATGGTCTCGGCGATGTCACCGATGAGGGGAGAATCATCGCGCTCGACGCGAATCGTGCGGTTGACCAGGGGAGAGGGCTTGTCCTTGTCGGAGCGACGGTAGCGCAGCGCCAGCAGGCAGAAGAAGAGCATGCCGATGACGCCGTAGAGGTAGGCGACGGCGTAGCCCACCGTCGCCACGGCGACGCCGTCGGGGTTGCCCGCCATGGTGGCGGCGTTGCCTGCCGCCGCCAGTGCGGGGGTGTTGGTGATGGCGCCCGCAAAGGTTCCGGCGATGAGGGCTGAGTCCATGCCGAGCGCGCGCCCGACTCCCAGGCCGGCCGCTGCCGCGACGACGAAGACCCCGAGCATCAGCGCCAGCGGGGCGACGGCGGTGCGGATGACGTGGAAGAAGTTCGGGCCGGACTGAACGCCAATAGCGAAGGTGAAGATGGCCAGGCCAAGGGTTCCCAACGAGGCCGGGACCTCGATGGTCACGCCCTGGGACACGCCCCAGGCTGCCAGGATGATCCCGGCGAACAGCACAGCGGCGGCTCCCAGACTCACCCCCTTGATCTTGATATGCCCGACGAGCATGCCGAGGCCAATGAGTAGGAAGAGCACGAGGACGGGGTTGTCTGCCAGGTGCGTCAGGAGTCCGGTGACCACGATGGTGCGCCAGCCTTTCACGGTGCTGCGTTGCAGCGTGCATCAGAGCTTGGATGGGACAGGCCGATTGTCCCACTCGGATTGCTCGGACAATGGCGACTTCAGTCCGTGAGAACACAGAGACGGCTGTGACGGTGCACTCGTTGTGGATGCCTAGGACGGCACTGCCTGGTGGCCGTCGTCGGCGACATGGACGCTCATCTGCCACAACTCGTGATTCCATTATTTGAGATTGTTTGTCCGGAAGGTGACTCGCATCGTGGAACGCTCTACCGTTGGCCCTAGCCGGAGGCAGCAGCCTTCGGACTCGCGGATGCCTCGGACCGACAGGAGGGCAGCCGATGGAGCGTCACGACGGTTCCATGGCCCAGGAACGGCAACTGATGACCGGAGCCCAGGCGCTTGTGCGCGCGCTGGAGGACGTTGGTGTCACGGACATCTTCGGCATGCCGGGCGGAGCCATCCTCCCGTTCTATGACCCGTTGTTTGCCAGCGAGAAGATTCGTCACGTCCTGGTGCGCCACGAGCAGGGTGCAGGCCACGCTGCCGAGGGTTACGCCATGGTCACGGGCCGGGTGGGGGTTTGCGTGGCCACGTCCGGGCCGGGGGCGACCAACCTCATCACCGCCATCGGTGACGCCCACATGGACTCCGTCCCCATGGTCGCGATCACCGGGCAGGTCGGCACGCGGGCCATCGGCACCGATGCCTTCCAGGAAGCGGACATCGTGGGCGCCACGATGCCCTTCGTCAAGCACTCCTTCCTGGTGACCTCACCGGACGAGGTGGCCGCTCGGGTCTTCGAGGCCTTCCATCTGGCCTCGACCGGACGGCCTGGCCCGGTCCTGATCGACGTCACCAAGAACGCGCAGGAGGACAAGACGCACTACGTGCGCCCTGAGAGCCTGGACCTGCCGGGGTACGCCCTGCCTGGCAAGCCCAACCAGCGTCGCGTTGCCCAGGCCGCTGAAGTCATCGCCTCCTGCGAGCGCCCGGTCTTCTACCTTGGCGGCGGACTGAGCCGAGCTGGGGTGGGGGTGCAGGAGCTGCGCGAGCTCATCGAGCTGGTCGGTGCCCCCTTTGTCACCACGCTGACGGCCCTGGACATCATGCCGACCGATCACCCCCTCAACCTGGGCATGCCTGGCATGCACGGAACCGTTGCCGCGGTCGGGGCCCTCCAGCGCGCGGACCTGGTGATCTGCCTGGGGGCGCGCTTCGATGATCGCGTGACCGGCAAGCCGGATACCTTCGCCCGCCACGCCTCGGTCATCCATGTCGACATCGACCCTGCAGAGATCTCGAAGATCCGCGAGGCGGACGTGCCGATCGTGGGCGACCTCAAGGACGTTGTCCCGGCCCTGAGCAGCGCCTGCCGTGATCAGTTCGCGGCAGAGCCGCGCGTCGAGATCGATCAGTGGCTCACGGAGGTGGCGCATACGAAGGCCACCTACCCCACGAGCTGGACGGATACCGACGACGGCCTGCTCCAGCCGCAGGAGGTCATCACTCACCTGGCGCGCCTGGCGCCCGAGGACACGGTGTGGGTCACCGGCGTGGGCCAGCACCAGATGTGGTCCGCGCACTACCTCGAGTTCAACCAGCCGCACTCCTGGCTCACCTCGGCTGGCGCTGGCACGATGGGCTACGGGGTGCCGGCGGCCATGGGGGCCAAGGTCGGCGCTCCGCAGCGGCCGGTGTGGCTCATCGATGGTGACGGCTGCTTCCAGATGACCAACCAGGAGCTGGCGACCTGCACCCTCAACGAGATTCCGATCAAGGTCGCGCTCATCAACAACTCCTCGCTCGGCATGGTCCGGCAGTGGCAGACGCTCTTCTACGGGCAGCGCTACTCCAACACGGACCTGCACACCGGGGCGGGTACGGAGCGCGTCCCTGACTTCGTCACGCTGGCGCAGGCCTATGGGGCCGTGGGACTGCGTTGTGAGCGCCTGGAGGACGTCGACGACGTCATTGCCCAGGCCAACGCGATCAATGACCGGCCCGTCGTCATCGACTTCATCTGTTCGGCGGACTCTCAGGTGTGGCCCATGGTGGCCGCAGGGGTGTCCAACGACGATATCCAGTACGCCAAGGGCATGAGCCCGACGTGGGAAGAGGAGTGAGACCGTGAGCGAGAAGCACACGCTGTCCGTCCTGGTGGAGAACAAGCCTGGCGTGCTCACGCGCGTCTCCGCGCTGTTCACCCGCCGCGGCTTCAACATCCACTCCCTGGCAGTCGGCCCGACTGAGCACGAGGACGTCTCGCGCATCACGGTGATCGCCGACGCTGAGGGACTTGCGATGGAGCAGGTCACCAAGCAGCTCAACAAGCTGGTGAACGTTCTCAAGATTGTCGAGCTGGATCCTGAGACCTCGGTGGGGCGCGAGCTCTACCTCATCAAGGTGCACACGGACGACTCCAACCGCACCGCCGTCCTCCAGATCGTCGACCTCTTCCGCGCGCACGTGGTTGATGTCAGCCCGACCTCGGTGGTCATCGAGACCGTCGGCTCGGAGTCCAAGGTCAAGGCGCTGCTGGAGGCCCTGGCTCCTTACGGGGTCAAGGAGATCGTCCAGTCCGGCGCCGTCGCCATCTCGCGCGGCCCTCGATCCATTACCGACCAGTTCAAGGAAAAGTGAGGCACCATCATGGCAGCTGAGAAGTTCTACGACGACGACGCAGACCTGTCCGTCATCCAGGGTAAGAAGGTCGCGGTCATCGGCTACGGCTCGCAGGGACACGCGCACGCGCTCAACCTGCGTGACTCCGGGGTCGAGGTCGTCGTCGGCCTGCGTGAGGGCTCGTCCTCGATTGCCAAGGCCGAGGAGGCTGGACTGACCGTCAAGCCCATCGCTGAGGCCGTGGCATGGGCCGACGTCGTCACCGTCCTGGCTCCCGACCAGGTGCAGGCGACCCTCTATGCCGAGGAGATCGAGCCCAACATCAAGGCCGGCTCCGCCCTGCTCTTCTCCCACGGTTTCAACATCCACTTCGGCTACATCAAGCCGTCTGCCGACATCGACGTCATCATGGTCGCCCCCAAGGGCCCGGGTCACACGGTGCGCCGTGAGTTTGAGGCCGGCCGCGGGGTGCCGGTGCTCGTGTGCGTCGAGCAGGACGCCTCTGGCCAGGCCTGGCCGCTGGTGCTCTCCTACGCCAAGGCGATCGGTGGCACTCGCGCTGGTGCCATCAAGACCAGCTTCCGTGAGGAGACCGAGACCGACCTCTTTGGTGAGCAGACCGTCCTGTGCGGTGGCGTCTCCAAGCTCGTCCAGTACGGCTTCGAGACCCTGGTCGAGGCCGGCTACCAGCCGGAGATGGCCTACTTCGAGGTCTGCCACGAGATGAAGCTCATCGTGGACCTCATCAACGAGGGCGGCATCTCCAAGCAGCGCTGGTCCTGCTCGGACACCGCCGAGTACGGCGACTACGTCTCCGGCCCGCGGGTCATCACCCCCGACGTCAAGGAGCACATGAAGGAGGTCCTGGCCGACATCCAGGACGGCTCCTTCGCCAAGCGCTTCATGGATGACCAGGCTGCCGGCGCGCCCGAGTTCAAGAAGCTGCGCGCCGAGGGCGAGGCCCACCCGATCGAGAAGACTGGCCGCGAGGTCCGCTCCATGTTCGCCTGGCGCGCCCAGGTGGACAAGGACTACCACGAGGGCTCCGTCGCTCGCTGAGTGAAGGAGATGGCGACGCGCTGAGCTGGCTGGCGTTGGCTCGGGCTCGTTGCCATCCTGACACCCACCTCAAGTGGTCACCATCTGAGATTCTTCGTCCGGATGGTGACCACCTGCTTATTCTGTGGGCATGACTGAGGCTCAGCACACGCGCACCGTCAAGCTCGCCGTCATCCCTGGCGACGGCATCGGCAAGGAGGTCGTCCCGGAGGGGCTCAAGGTCCTTCGTGCAGCCCTGGAGGGCAGTGGCGTCGACGTCGTCACCACCGACTTCGACCTCGGGGCGGACCGGTGGCACCGCACCGGCGAGACCCTGACCGAGGCGGACCTGGAGGCGATCAAGGCTCACGACGTCATCCTGCTGGGAGCCGTCGGCGACCCCTCGGTCCCCTCTGGCGTCCTAGAGCGTGGCCTGCTGCTGCGTCTGCGCTTCGCCCTGGACCACTACGTCAACCTGCGGCCCTCGCGCTACTACCCAGGCGTTCCCTCCCCCCTTGCCCACCCGGGGGACATCGACTTCGTCGTCGTGCGCGAGGGCACTGAGGGCCTCTACTGCGGCAACGGGGGAGCGGTGCGTGTGGGCACCCCGCACGAAATCGCCACCGAGGTCAGCGTCAACACGGCCTTTGGCGTCGAGCGCGTGGTGCGCTACGCCTTTGAGCAGGCGCAGTCCCGCCGCAAGCACCTCACGCTCGTGCACAAGCACAACGTGCTGGTCCATGCCGGGCACCTGTGGCGGCGTACGGTCGAGGCGGTGGGCAAGGAGTACCCGGGCGTCACGGTGGACTACTGCCACGTCGATGCCGCCACGATCTACATGGTCACTGATCCCTCCCGTTTCGACGTCATCGTGACGGACAACCTCTTCGGTGACATCATCACGGACGAGGCTGGCGCGGTGACTGGGGGGATCGGACTGTCCGCCTCGGGCAACATCAACCCGGACCGCACCTTCCCCTCGATGTTCGAGCCGGTTCACGGCTCCGCCCCCGATATCGCGGGCCAGGGCAAGGCGGACCCGACGGCGACCATCAGCGCCGTCGCCCTGTTGCTGGAGCACATCGGCTGCCCCGCGCAGGCGGCGCGCGTCAGCGCGGCAGTCGAGGCTGACATGGCTGCCCGGGCCGAGGCCAACGAGGCCGGAGCCCCGCTCGTGCGCTCGACCAGCCAGGTGGGGGACGCGATTGTGGCTGCCCTGCGCGGCTAGTCGGGTCGGGGGCTCGGGCACGAGCCCTCACGATGCGTGATGACGGCGGAGCGGCACCGGGTTGGTGGCCGCTCCGCCGTCATCGTGAGATCAAAATGTGAGAATCCACAGTCCGGACAGTGGGCTCAGGAGTAGCCTTAACGTCATGACTGAGACCGCTGCATCCGTCACCAGCTCCCTCGAGACGCCCCTGGCACGTGCCGCCGCGGTCCCGGTTCCCCAGGCCGACGAGCTCGCCGGCCGCTTCCCACTGACGGGCCCCGCGCGCATCGCCAGCGACGCTGAGCGCGCCCAGGCGCTGACCGACCTGCACTTTGGCCACGTGTTCTCGGACCACATGGCCCACGCGCGCTGGACCCGCCAGGAGGGATGGGGCGGGCACGAGGTGCGCCCCTACGGCGAGATCAGTCTGTCCCCGGCCGCGGCGGTGCTCCACTACGGCCAGGAGGTCTTCGAGGGGATCAAGGCCTACCGCCACGCCGACGGATCCATCTGGACCTTCCGCCCGCGCTACAACGCCGCCCGGATGAACGTCTCGGCGCGGCGTCTGGCCCTCCCCGAGATGCCGGAGGAGGACTTCATCGCCTCGCTGGTCGATCTGGTACGGGCCGATGCGGACTGGGTGCCTGAGGGCGACGGCGAGTCGCTGTACCTGCGGCCCTTCATGTTCGCCTCTGAGGCCTTCCTCGGCGTCCACGCCGCCGGGGTCGTGGACTACTACCTCATCGCCTCGCCCTCCGGGGCCTACTTCACCCACGGCCTGCAGCCCATCAGCATCTGGGTGTCCCAGAACTACCACCGTGCTGGCCGCGGCGGCACAGGCTTTGCCAAGACCGGTGGCAACTACGCCTCCAGCCTCCTGCCTCAGCAGGAGGCCGATGCCCAGGGCTGCGACCAGGTGTGCTTCCTCGATGACGTGACGGAGAAGAACCTCGAGGAGCTCGGCGGCATGAACATCATGGTCGTCGACGCCGACGGCACGGTGCGCACCCCGCACCTGACCGGCACGATCCTGGAGGGCAACACGCGCTCGGCCATCATCCGCCTGCTCACTGACGCCGGTCGCAGGGTCGTGGAGGACACGATCACCCTGGAGGGACTCCTGGCCGATATCGAGTCCGGCAAGGTCAGCGAGGTCTTCGCCTGCGGCACCGCAGCCGTCGTCGTGCCGCTGGGGCACCTCAAGGGCGAGGGCTTCGACGTACGCATCGAGGGCCAGGAGGTCACTCACCAGATCCATGACCGCCTCACCGGCATCCAGTACGGCCGCCTGGAGGACCCCTACAACTGGATGTACCGACTGGCATGAAGCTGACGCCACGGGTCGCCACCTATGACACGACGCTGCGCGATGGCGCCCAGCAGCAGTCGGTCTCCTTCACCGTCGAGGACAAGCTCGCCGTCGCCCGGATCCTGGACCACCTGGGGGTGACGTATATCGAGGCTGGCTGGCCCGGTGCCATTCCCAAGGACACCGAGTTCTTCGCTCGGGCGGCCAGCGAGCTCAGCCTGGCTACTGCCAGGCTCGTGGCCTTCGGCTCGACCTGCCACCCTGGCACGGCGGCTGAGAAGGACCCGCAGCTGCGTGGCCTGCTCGACTCCGGCGCCCCGGTGATCACCATCGTGGCGAAGTCGGACCCGGCACACGTGGAGCGCGCCTTGCGCACCAGCGGCGAGGAGAACCTGCGGATGGTGGCCGACTCGGTCGGGCTGCTGGTGGCGGCGGGCCGCGAGGTCATGGTGGACCTGGAGCACTACGTCGACGGTGTCGCGCGCGACCCTCGCTACGGGATCGAGCTGGCCTTGACGGCCGCGCGTGCGGGCGCCAGCGCCGTCATTCCTTGCGACACCAACGGCGGCAGCCTGCCTGGCACCGTGGCCGCCGAGATCTCCCGGCTGCGCGTGGCGCTGGACGCCGCGGGGCACGAGGACTGCGTCGTCGGCATCCACACCCACGATGACTCCGGGCTGGCCGTGGCGGCCGCGATGGCGGCGGTGGAGGCCGGGGCACGCCAGGTGCAGGGATGTGTCAACGGCTTCGGTGAGCGCACCGGCAACGCCAACCTGCTCACGCTGATCGCCAACCTAGAGCTCAAGACCGGCTACCAGGCGCTTGCTGGGGACAGCCAGGAACGAGCCAGGCGACTGGCGGAGCTGTCCGCGGTCTCACGCACGGTGGGGGAGATCGCCAACCGCGCACCCTCGGGACGCCTGCCATACGTCGGCAGCAAGGCCTTTGCCCACAAGGCGGGGCTGCATGCCAGCGCCATCAAGGTTGATCCCAACCTCTACCAGCACGTCGACCCTGCGCGAGTGGGCAACACCATGACGATGCTGGTCTCGGAGATGGCAGGACGCGCCTCGATCGAGCTCAAGGCGCGTGAGCTCGGCATCGAGACCGGAGGGGACAAGGAGCTGCTGGCCAGGGTCACCGAGGTGGTCAAGGGTCGCGAGGCGGCGGGATACGCCTACGACGCCGCAGACGGATCCTTCGAGCTCCTGCTGCGCCAGGCGCTGGGACAGCTCCCGCAGTACTTCCGGGTCGAGTCCTGGCGGGCCAGCGTCACAGCCAGGCCGGCCGCCGGGCAGGAGATGCTGCCGGAGGACGGCGCAACAGTGACCGACTCTGAGGCCACGGTGCGTATGTGGGTCGGTGGACGGCGCCTGGCGGTGCTGGGCGAGGGCAACGGCCCGGTCAACGCCCTGGATCACGCCCTGTGTGACGCGCTGGCGACGGCCTATCCCGAGATCCGGGCCTTTGAGCTGACTGACTTCAAGGTCCGTATCCTCGACTCTGAGCGTGGAACCCACGCGATCGTGCGGGTACTCATCGACATCACCGACGGCGAGCGCAGCTGGTCAACCGTGGGCGTGGGCACTGACATCATCGAGGCCAGCTGGGAGGCCCTGACTGACGGACACGTCGTCGGGCTGCTGCGGGCCGGGGTCGAGCCGCGCTAGCGCAGGCCCCCGGGGCGCTGGGTCACACGTGCCGGTCGTGGCCGGGACCGAAGTAGACGTCGTCGAGCGTGGCGGTGAGCAGTGAGCGCTCGCGCAGGATCTCAATGATCTGGCCGTACAGGTGCGTGACCGTGGGGAAGTTGGCGTGGCCGATGACGATGTGCTGGGCGAGCAGCCACGTGCGGGCCTCGCCGAGCAGCACCTCCTCGGTCAGCAGCCCAGAGTCGCCGAAGGAGCCGTACCACAGGGTGGGGGAGGTGTACCCCAAGGAAGCGCACACCGAATCGGTCCAGGCGCTGCGGTAGCCGTAGGGCGGGCGGACAAAGGGGGCGCCGGTGACGCCGTAGGTGTCGCGCAGGAAGGACTCGCAGCCTGAGACCTCCTTGATGATGGCGGACTCGCTGATCTTGGTCAGGCCCGCGTGGGTCACTGTGTGGTTGCCCAGCTGGACCTGGCCGGACTCCACCAGCGGCATCATCTTCTCCTTGCAGTCGACCCACCCCGGGTAGGAGGAGGTGACGAAGAAGGTCAGGCGCACTCCGGACTCCTTGGCGAAGTCGAGGTAGGCGTCGATAACCGAGGCGTCTGCGCCGTCGTCCACCGTGATGGCCACGGTGTTGCCGACGGCCTCAGGCAGGCCCGTGAGCACCCCTGAGGGCGGCTGTGGCGCGGGCAGGGCGGGCGGGCCGTCCTGGAGCCACAGCGGACCGTGCGAGGGCGTGGGAGTGGCCGACGGCGTCGGGCTGGGTGAGGGGGAGGGCGTCGAGAAGGCAGTGGTCGCCGGGGTAGAAGGTGAGGGAGCAGAGCTGGTCTGCGGCTGGGAGGAGCAGGAGGTGAGAGCCGCGGCGGCGCCGGCGGCGAGCATGAGCATGAAGTCTCGGCGTTGCATGGGCGCATCCTCGCAAGGCAGCGGGAAAGGGGTATAGGACGAGTCTGCCAAAGCCTGTGCGCTCGCGGCTGTGACGGTGGTCCTCACCGGCCTGGGAATGATCAATGCCCGCCGCCGCTTTTTGTTGCGGTTGCGGGCATCTCTCGGTGGGGTGGCTGACGGGGCTTGAACCCGCGACCTCCTGGACCACAACCAAGCGCTCTGCCAACTGAGCTACAGCCACCATTGCTGCGGACGTGCCGCAACGAGTCGGTACTTTATCGGCTCGCTGGCGGTGCTACCAAACTGTCAGCCGTGCACTGTGTCACGTTGCGCTCGGTGGTGCCGCAGGGCGCAGCCGACTTAGGCCTGCGACGCCGTCGGGTGAGCCTGGATCTCCTCGGCCGCGGCCTTGCACTCCTGCGAGCTTGGGCCCTCTCCAGCAGGGAAGAGGACGGCGCGGTAGTAACGCAGCTCGTCGATGGACTCCAGGATGTCCGCCAGGGCGCGGTGACCGCCGTGCTTCTCCGGGGCCTGGAAGTAGGTGCGTGGGTACCAGCGCTTGGCCAGCTCCTTGATCGAGGACACGTCCACGATCCGGTAGTGCAGGTAGTCGATGAGCTCGGGCATGTCGCGTGCGAGGAAGGTCTTGTCCGTGCCCACGGAGTTGCCAGCCAGCTGCGCCGTACGGGCCTGGGGGACCAGGGACTTGACGTAGTCCAGGACCACGCGCTGGGCCTCGGACATGGTCAGGCCGCCGTCGAGCTCGTCGAGCAGGCCGGAGGAGGTGTGCATCTGGCGCACGAAGTCATTCATCTGCTCCAGGGCCTGGGCCGGGGGCTTGATGAGGACGTCGATGCCCTCGCCCAGCGGCTTGAGCTCGTAGTCGGTGACGACGACGGCGACCTCGATGAGCGCGTCCTTACCAAGGTCGAGCCCGGTCATCTCGCAGTCGATCCATACCAGGGGGTCAGAAGTTGTCATCTGTCGGCTCACGGTCCCGCAGTCTACGCGCGCCCGTCCCGCCGGTCGGGGCGGGCAGGTACCTGACCGTGGGACGACGGCGTCACGGGGCCGGTGCGGCTTGGTATCCTTCCCAGTCGGGTAGCCGTCCTGGGCTGCCTGCCGCCTCCGTAGCTCAATGGATAGAGCATCGGCCTTCTAATCCGCAGGTTCCCGGTTCGAGTCCGGGCGGGGGCACCACGACTCATCCTGCCCGTGAGCGGCAGGCGCACCACCGTGGACCGGGACGACACCAGTCCGGTCCTGCGCGGTGATGCTCCGCAGAGGGCTGGCGGCCCCGGGCACGTGATGGGTCATGATCCCATCCTCGGGCGGCCCCAGGGGCCGGTCGGTGGGGTCAATGCCGTTAACGTCCGTGCTGTCCCCTAATCTTGGACCATGGCCTCAACCGTCTTCCCCTCCCCTGCAGGACAGGGCGATCGCCCCTGGGCACTGAGCCGTGGGCGGCTGATCGACATCCTGACTCAAACGGTTCACGACCTCGACGGCCTTGACCTCACCCTGGAGGCCGACGGCGTGGCGCAGGCCCGTCGCCTGCGCGCCAGCCTGACCGGGCAGATCCGCGACCACGTCCTGCCGCGCCTGCAGGACGCGGACGTTCCCGCCGTCGTCGTCGTCGGTGGCTCAACAGGCGCGGGCAAGTCCACCCTGGTCAACTCCGTCCTGGGTACCGAGGTCTCGGTGGCCGGAGTGCTCCGGCCCACCACGCGCACGCCCGTGCTCGTGGTCAACCCTGAGGACGCCGAGGCCTTCCAGGACCACCCTGTGGCGGAGGTCTGCCACGTGGTCACCTCCGAGTCGGTGCCGGCAGGCCTGGCTCTCATTGACGCCTCGGACCTGGACTCGGTGCAGGAGGCGAACCGAGCGCTGGCCTCGCGGCTGCTGGAGGCCGCAGACCTGTGGCTCTTTGTCACCACGGCGGCCCGCTACGGGGACCTGACTCCCTGGACGACCCTGGAGGACGCAGCCGGCCGTGGCACGGCGATCGCCGTGGTGCTCAACCGGGCTCCGGCCAAGGTACTGCCGGAGGTTCGCCGTGACCTCATCAGCCGGCTGGAGACGCTCGGACTGTCGGAGGCGCCCTTCTTCGTCGTCGCTGACGCCGGTCCGCATGAGGGCCTGCTTCCCGCTGACATGGTGGCCGAGGTCCACGACTGGCTCAGCCTGCTCGCCGGACGGCACCGGGCTGCTGGCCTCATGCGTCGCACCGACAAGAGCCTGTGGGCGGGGCTGCGCGCGGATCTGACGGAGCTGGCTGACGCCGTTGACGCTCAGGACACGGCTGGTCGCGGCCTGGAAGACCACAGCCAGGAGCTCGTGGCCCAGGCAGAGGCCCAGCTGCGCGAGTACGTCGAGCGCCGTACCGCCGGCGAGGGCGCGCCCGCGACCAGGTGGGTGACGCTGGCCTCGACCGGGGCGCCTTTGGCACCGCTGGCCCAGGGCAAGGCCCTGCGCCGAGGCTGGATGGGACGCAAGGTCAAGGCTCGCGCCGCGGCGCTGGCCCAGCTGGCCGGCGACCTGCGGGAGGTGATCGAGCTGCAGCTGTCTGCCGTGCAGACCGAGCTCGTGAGCCAGGCCGTTGCGGAGTGGACGCAGGCTGGCGCCCAGGAGGCTGCCGGCAGGCTGCTCGGGTCCGGGATGAGTCCGCACGAGGCGGCCGTGCGGTGGAGCGAGGAGACTCGCGCCGCGCTCACCGCGGCGGTACAGCCGATCAAGGGACTGGACGGCGACGCCGTGACGGACCTGGTTCTTGCGGGTGCGGCAGGAGTGGAGGGCAGCGCTGAGGCTGCCAGGCGTCTGGGACTGGCTGAGCAGCTGGAGCTTGCGCGTGCCAGACTTGCCCAGGTTCTGGTACAGGCCCTGCACGAGGCGGTTCCCCAGGGCGCAGCCCTCAGCCTCGTGCCTGACACCTCGCTGGCATCCTCGCTGCGTCTACGCGCGGGTGAGCTGGCTCCCCTTGTCGGCCCAGGAGGCGAGTGATGGTTGCTACCGCTACTGACATCAGTCCGGCCGAGCGTCTTGAGGCCCGTCTGGAGGCGCTGCGCCAGGCTCTGGACGAGTGCCCGACTGAGGTTCCTGCCTCGTTGGCCATTCCCGCCAGGGACGCCTTGGATCTGGTGGCCGAGCGTCTGGCCCTGGGCGTGGACCACACGGTGGTCGCGCTCTTCGGGGGCACGGGATCGGGCAAGTCGTCACTGTTCAACGCCTTGACACAGCTGGAGTTCGCTGACGTCGGTGCGCGTCGGCCCACGACCTCACGGGCCGCGGCGTGCACCTGGGGCGATGACGCTGCTGCGCTGCTGACCTTCCTCGGGGTGGACCCAGAACGGCGTATCCGCCGGGAGTCCCTCCTGGACGGCTCAGACCAGGACGAGCTGGCCGGGCTGGTCCTGCTGGATGTCCCCGACTACGACTCGGTCACGGCGGCCCACGCCCTGCAGGTGGACCGGCTGGTGCCGCTGGCTGACGTGCTGGTGTGGGTCCTGGACCCGCAGAAGTACGCCGACTCCGCCCTGCACGACGGATACCTTCGAGGACTGGGTGCCCGCCAGGAGGACATGCTCATCCTGGTCAACCAGGTCGACACCCTGCCTGAGGGCAGCCGCGACCGTCTCATGGATGATGTGCACAGCCTGCTGGTGGCAGACGGCCTGGAGGACGTCACCGTGCTCCCGGTCTCCGCAGTACGGGGGGACAACCTCGCCGCCGTGCGTGAGATCCTGCTGGACCGGGTGGAGCGGGAATCCAATGCCGCTCGCACGGCGACGGCGGAGATGGATCGTATCGCCACCCGTCTGCTTCCCGCGGCTGCGGCCCGGCCGGTCGAGATCACGCAGGCGCCCAGGGTCGAGCTGCTGGACACGCTGATCAAGGCCTCGGGAGCCACCGTGGTCACGGACTCCATCCGCCTCAACCTGGCTAAGGCGGTGCCGGCTGCGCTGGCCCGTCCTGAGCCGCCGGCACGCTCTGCGGTCGAGGCGGCGCGTAGTCGGTGGCTGACCCACACCACGCAGGGCATGCCTTCGGTGTGGACGCGCTCGGTCTCCTCGGCCGTGGCCTCGGCTGACGCGCTAGGAGCACAGACCGCCGAGGCCGTGGCCTCGGTCCGTCTGCCGGCCTCGCGCTCGGCGGGGATCGACCTGGCGTGGTGGGGCGGCCTGGCTGCCTTCGTCCTGGCAGGGGTGTGGGTGGTGGCCGCTGTCCTGACGGGCGGCGCCGTCTGGATGTCGGCTGTGGTAGCCGTCCTCGCCGTCGGCGCGGCGTGGTGGGCCCGTGCGGCCCGACGCCGTCGCGCCCAGACGGAGGCGGAGGCTTACGCCTGCGCTGTGCGGGAGCGGGTGGAGGCCGTGGTGGCACGTGGGCTGGTCGAGCCGGCCTCTGGCGTGCTTGACAGGCACCGTCGGCTGCGCCAGGCGCTGGAGCGCTGAGGGCTGCTCGGGCTCCACAGGCGCCCCTCGTGACACCCTCGTCCACAGGGCTCGAATGGCCCGGTGGCGCCGGCTGAGGCTGAGCGGGCACGGTGGGGCGTGAGCCAGCGCACGGCTGGCTCGCGGAGCCAAAGGAGCAGCCACCATGTCCCGTCAGATCGACATCGTCGTCCAAGGAGTCTTGGGCACCACCCCGACCCTCGTACGCACAGCCAACGAGCGCGTCTACTGCCACTTCCGCCTGGCCACCACCCCGACCTTCCGGGTCGGCGAGGACTGGCGGCAGGGCGAGACGCTCTGGTTCACGGCCAAGGCGTGGGGCACACTCGCCCGCAACCTGTCCATGAGCCTGCGCAAGGGGGATCCTGTGGTGCTCGTTGGGCGCTTCACCCAGGAGAGCTGGAAACGTGACAACGGCACGATCGGCTGCACCAACGTCCTGACGGTCTCCACCGGCGGGCATGACCTGGCACGCGGCGAAAGCCACTTCATGAAGGTTGCCCCACTGACTCGTTCGGCAGACTCAGCCGACGAGGCCAGCGCGAGCGGCGAGGCGGGGCAGACCGGCGAAGGTGAGGCTGCGCCGTCGGCCGGTGAGACCGGCTGCGCGGCGGACGAGGCAGGCGGGTGCGAGGCACCCTCGCAGCCTCAGGTGACTGGCGCCAGCCCAGCGGATCCGTGGGAGGTGACCCGCGGCGAGGCCCCGGAGCCGGGAACCGAGGCCTTCGAGGCTGGTGACGCCCTGAGCGAGGAGGGCCCGGTCAGTGAGCGGGAGCCGGGGCAGGACGCCGAGCCCGCAGCGCCTGCCACCGGTGGCCAGCCGGAGGCGATGACGCAGCCGGCCTACGTCCTCGTGTGAGCCCGCCTCAGTCCACAGACGTCACCAGGTGGTCGAGGTCAGCAGGGTGGGGGACCTCCAGCACCTCGATGAGGACCCGGGCCACGGCCTGCGCCGCGCTGGCGCCATCGGGCAGCAGCCGTGCCAGGACGTCGGTGTGCTGCTGCCACCCGAGAGCCTGCAGCTCCTCCTGCGCCTGGGGAGCAAGCAGGACCGCGCCGGCGGCGTCCAGGATCGGCAGATCTACCTCGACGCCGTCGGCCCGGGTAGTCAGGACGACTCCGGGAACCTCCTGGGAGGCTGCTAACGCCGGACCTCGGCGCAAGAGTGAACGCAGCCCCCACCGTTGGTGCAGCGACTGGGGCGTGACTACCGGCGCCGGAGCGGTGAGCAGAATCGTCAGGTTGCCGAGATGGGAGGGGGCGTCGTCGAGGAAACGCGCCAGCGTCGGCTGGAAGCGGGACCAGGAGCCGAGGTCAACGACCTCGTCCAGGCGTGGCAGGTCAGAGGAGGGAGACGTCATAGGGCTGTTCCTACGCCATGGTGAGCGGCCCTCGCCACACCGCTCGCCCGCGTGTCTGCGTGTGGTCATGGGTGAAGGCTCGCTACGGTGGCCGGGACTGGGCGTGTCCGCGCCCGCGTCGGCTAGGAGAGCACCAGACGATGATCCGATTCGACCACGTGTCCAAGGTCTACAAGCGAGGCGCACGCCCTGCGCTCGACGACGTCACCATCGAGATCGAGCGCGGCGAGTTCGTCTTCCTCGTCGGGGCCTCGGGCTCGGGCAAATCGACCTTCTTGCGCCTGACCCTGCGTGAGGAGCGCCCCACCTCCGGGCGTATTCACGTCCTGGGCCGGGACCTGTCCCAGGTGTCGACCTGGAAGGTGCCGCAGCTGCGCCGGGAGATGGGATTCGTCTTCCAGGACTTCCGCCTGCTGGAGAACAAGACCGTCATGGAGAACGTGGCGCTGGCCTCCCAGGTGATTGGCAAGCCTCGCCACTACATCCTCTCCGCTGTTCCGGAGGCGCTTGACCTGGTGGGTCTGAGCGGCAAGGAGCAGCGCAAGCCCCATGAGCTGTCCGGCGGTGAACAGCAGCGTGTGGCGATCGCCCGCGCCATGGTCAACCGACCCAAGCTTCTGCTGGCGGACGAGCCCACGGGCAACCTTGACCCCTCGACCTCGGTGGGCATCATGCGTCTGCTTGACCGAATCAACCGCCAGGGCACCACCGTGGTCATGGCGACCCATGACGACGAGATCGTCGACCAGATGCGCAAGCGCGTCATTGAGCTCAAGGCCGGGGAGGTCGTGCGCGACCAGGCCCGTGGCGTCTACGGCTCGGACCGCTGAAGGAGACCTCGCATGCGATTCCGTTTCATCATGTCCGAGACCCTCAAGGGTCTCACTCGTAACCTGGCGATGACGATCTCGGTCATCCTGGTCTCTTTCGTGTCTCTCCTCTTCGTCGGGGCCTCGGCCCTGCTGCAGGTGCAGATCGACACCATGAAGGGCGACTGGTACGACAAGGTCGAGGTCAGCGTCTACATGTGCCCGCCCTCGTCCAACTACGCGCAGTGCGCGGACGGGGAGGCCACCGAGGAGCAGATCGACGCGATCGAGGACCTGGTCAACTCCGACGCGCTCAAGCCCTACGTCAAGAGCTACACGATCGAGTCCAAGGCCGAGGCCTACCAGAGCTTCATGAAGGCCTACGGCAGCACGAACATCGGCCGTAACGCCACGGAGGACATGATGCCGGTGTCCTTCCGCATCAAGCTCATTGACGCCGAGAAGTACCAGGTGGTCGCCGAGCAGTTCACCGGGCGCGACGGCGTGGAGCGCGTGGTTGACCAGCGCGCCACCCTGGAACCGCTCTTCCTGGTGATGAACCGCGCCTCGTGGATCACGGGTGGTCTGGCCGCCATCATGGCGGTGGCGGCGGTCCTGCTCATCACGACGACGATCAGGCTGTCCGCCATGAGCCGCTCCAAGGAGACCGGCATCATGCGCCTGGTGGGTGCCTCGAACCTCTTCATCCAGCTGCCCTTCATGCTGGAGGGGGCACTGGCGGCCCTGGTCGGTGCCCTGCTGGCGGTCGGGGGCCTGTGGGCCGGCGTGCGCTACATCATCGAGCAGTGGCTGGCGCAGTCCATCAGCTTCACCACTGCCTTCATCTCAACGTCCGACGTACTGCGCCTGGCGCCGCTGCTCCTGGTAGCCGCGATCGTCCTGGCCGCAGCATCCTCGGCCTTCTCGCTGTCGAAGTACACAAAGGTCTGATCATCATGAACAGCCTGCACCGTGGCGAGGGCACCTCGTTCCTGAGCAGTGAGCGCTGCGCCGGGGCCTCAGTGGGGCGACGGCGTCCCGGGCGCCTTCGCCTGGGCGCGGCCGCTGCACTGGGCACCCTCGCTCTTGCGCTGGCGCCGGTGGTGGCCACGAGCACTCCGGCGGCTGCGGACGAGCGTTCGGACGCCGTCGAGCAGCAGCGGCAGGCCACCCAGCGCACGGCTGAGCTGACAGCCTCGCTGGAGGGCGTCTCCGCGGAGCTGGGGCAGGCCTACCTGGACCTGCAGGCGGCACAGACCGCGCTGAGCTCGGCCCAGACCGAGCTGGACGGCGCGGAGGCCACGCTGGCCCAGAAGCAGCGCGAGCAGCAGGCCGCTGCGGACCGGTTGTCCGTGGCGCAGGCGGATCTTGACACCCTGACGAGCCAGGCGGAGGAGTCGGCTGCCACGGCGAGCGCCCACCAGGACGCCGTCGCCTCGCTGGTGGTGTCCACCTACCAGGGCGACTCCTCCCTGACCTCGTGGACCTACGTGCTTGACTCTGAGTCGGTGGAGGATCTCAGCGAGCGCGCCTCCACGATGGAGATCGCCTCTGGGATTCAGGAGTCGGTGCTGGCAGCGGCTGAGCAGGAGCGGGCACAGGACGCAAACCGCAAGGCCCGTCAGGACGCCGTGACAGAGCGTGTCAGTGTCCTGGCACAGCAGGCGGACCAGGCCAAGGCGGCTGCCGAGGAGGCGGCGACGGCGGCGCAGGCTAAGCGCGACGAGGTCGCCACGCTGACCTCCCAGAAGCAGTCGGCCGCGGCGAGCCTGGAGTCCCAGAAGGCCGGGCTGCAGGAGCAGGTGCGTCAGTCGGAGGCTGACGCTGCTGCAGCAGCTCAGACGATTGCGGCGATCGACGCGCAGAACCGTGCGTCGTCGAGCTACACAGGTGCCTCCTCCGGGGCGGCTGCGGCTGCGGACCTTGGGAGCGGCGCGATTGGTCACCCGATCACCGGGCCGCTGACAGTCGCCTCCTCATACGGCTACCGTGTTCACCCCATTACGGGGGTCTACCGGCTGCACGCCGGAGTTGACCTCGTGGCCTCTCAGGGCACTCCGCAGTACGCAGCGGTCTCGGGTTCGCTCAGGCAGTTCCAGAGCGCAACCTGCGGCAACGGGATCATCCTGAACGGTGGGGTGATCAACGGCCAGTCCGTGGTCATCATCTACTGCCACCTGTCTGCCTACTCCGTGGGCAGCGGCGTCAACGTGACCAAGGGACAGCAGATTGGGCTGACGGGAATGACTGGTGGAGCTACCGGGCCCCACGTCCACTTCGAGGTCCACATCAACGGCTCGACGGTCAACCCGATGTCGCTGCCCGGTTTCTGAGCCGGTTCGTGGGCGGTGCTGCTCCGCGTAGGCTAGGCTCTTGCGCCTGTACGCGCCGTGAGCCGACGAGGAAAGGAGACGCGCATGGCTGCTAAGACGGACCGACCGAGGAAGCCCACCGTGGGGGAGCGGGCCAAGGCCGCCTCTGACGCCCACAAGACGATCGCCCGCAACAAGAAGGCGAGTCACGACTACTTCATTGAGGACCGTTACGAGGCGGGTCTGTCCCTGACCGGTACTGAGGTCAAGGCGCTGAGGATGGGGCGTGCCTCCCTGACTGAGGCCTGGATCGAGATCGACCGGCACGGCGAGGCCTGGCTCCAAGGGGCGCACATCCCGGAGTACCTGCAGGGCACGTGGAACAACCACTCGCCCAGGCGTAAGCGCAAGCTGCTGCTGCACCGTGCCGAGCTGGAGCGCCTGGCTCAGCGGGTCCAGGCCAAGGGCTACACCGTGGTGCCGCTGGAGCTGTACTTCATTGGCGGGCGGGCCAAGATCGAGATCGCCCTGGCACGAGGAAAGCAGGACTGGGACAAGCGTCAGTCCCTGCGCGAGGCCCAGGACAAGCGTGAGGCCGCGCGTGCCATGGCGGCGGCCAACCGGAGGCGGGGTTAGGCGCCGGAGCCTGTCGCTATTCGTCCTCAGTACCGTCGCAGTGCTATCAAGACTGCCGGTAGCCTGACTTCAGCTCAGTTACCGGAGGTATCGGGGAGGGCGCGTCCATGCAGCTCACCATGTCGTTACGACGCGAGGAAGTCCCTCGCGTCAAAGACGCCTTGACGACGCTTCGGCATCTCAGTCGCCAGGACGTGGCTGCGGCGGGGAGCCTGTACTTCCCCCTGTAGTGGAGATGGGGGGAGTTTCTGAGATGCCTTGTGGTGGAGATGGGTTTTGCGGCG